>WNGA01004990.1_pt1 | contig 24703 bp, 21 predicted proteins | sample 5400061 | NCBI WGS metagenome assembly WNGA01 (sample SAMN13153366, study PRJNA577476) | soil metagenome | isolation source: 100 cm soil or saprolite under grassland replicate 2 | place: USA:California | collected 2016-06-15 | reverse complement strand
GCCGACGTCGAGGCCCTGATCGCGGAGACCAATCGCCGCTTCGGGGCGATCGACATCCTGGTCTGCAACGCCGCCGTCAACCCGGTGTTCGGCCCGTTGAGCACTCTCACCGACGAGGCGTTCGACAAGGTGATGGGCGCGAACGTCAAGAGCACCCTGTGGCTCTGCAACCTCGCGATCCCCGGCATGGCGGACCGCGGCGGCGGCGCCGTGATCGTCATCTCGTCCATCGCGGGCCTGCGCGGCACCGACGTGATCGGGATGTACGGCATCTCCAAGGCGGCGGACTTCGCCCTGGTGCGCAACCTCGCGGTCGAGTGGGGACCGCGCAACGTGCGCGTCAACGCCATCGCGCCGGGGCTGGTCAAGACGGATTTCGCCCGCGCCCTATGGGAGGATAAGGAGCGCCTTGCGCGCCGCAACGCGCAGACGCCGCTCCGCCGCATCGGCCTCCCCGAGGAGATCGGGCCGGTGGCGGCCTTCCTTGCCTCCGGAGCCGCGAGCTTCATCACCGGCCAAATCATCGTCGCCGACGGCGGGATTACCGCGGCGTGAGGTTGGTGTCGGGATGCGCGCAGCTGCGCGCGGGATAGCAGACTTATAACAACGGCATCGAGCACTGACTCATTCCCGTCACCCTGAGGCGCTCGCGTCCTTCGACAGTCACCCTCATCCTGAGGAGCCGAGCGAAGCGAGGCGTCTCGAAGGACGAGGGTGACTGCTCAGGATGAGAGCGAGCCTCGAAGGGCGACGGCCCGGACTTGATCCGGGGGCGACGGCCCGGACGCAGCGGCCGCTCATCCTTCGAGACGCCTCGCTTCGCTCGGCTCCTCAGGATGACGGTCAACATGAAGTGCCGCTAATTCACCCCTGCTTCTGCGGCCACACGCCGGCGACCTCCAGCTCCTGCATGGACCGGTCGGTGAACTCAGCGCGCGGGCCATCGCCGCCGATGACGAACATCAGGATCGACTCCCGGTCGGGATCGCCCGGCGTGACGTTCTCGAAGCGGCGGATCGCGCCGGGCGGAAACGAGACGACGTCGAGCGGATCGAGATCGACGTGCTCGACTTCGCCCTTCTCGTTCTCCCAGCTCGCCCGCCACGTGCCGGTCATCGGGATGAACGTTTCGTTGGTGTCATGGTTGTGCATCATCGGGCCGTGGCCGGGCTTGGCCCGGCAATAGCCGAGGTTGAAGCCCTCCGAGATCGGAATGGCGGCAAGCCGCGAGGCGTCGCCGCCGACCGGCGAGGTGACGGCGTCGCCTTCGCCCTTCGGCGGCTGGAAGCCGATGACGTTGTAGAGCGTGCGCTCGCAGCCGGGCATGTGGCTGTCGGGGAGACCGCCATCGGATCCCTTGAGGTCTTTGAAGCGGGCGACGCGCTTCATCATGTCGGCGCGCGACATCCCGAACTTGGGCAACGTTTCCATGGGATCGCTCCGTGTCGGACGACAGAGGGCGGCGGACGGACGACGGAAATCGCTGTTGCGTGATCCGTCCTTCTCATCCGTCGTCCGTATCACCCGTGCCGCATGCCTCCCTCCGCCGCCGCCAGCGACGACTTCACCCGCTCCGGCGAGAACGGCACGCGGCGGATGCGCACGCCGGTAGCGTCGAAGATGGCGTTGGCGATCGCCGCCGCCACCGGCCGGATCGACGGCTCGCCCGCCCCCGTGGGCGGAAGCTCCGGCCGGTCGATCAGCACCACGTCGATTTTCTCCGGCGTCTCGGTGATGTCGAGGATCGGGTAGCTCATCCAGTCGATGCTGGTCACTTGTCTGTTGTCGAACGTGACCTCCTCCCACAGCGTCCGGCTGATCCCCTGGATGATGTTGCCCTCGATGGTCATCCTCAAGCCGTCCGGATTGATGACCTGGCCGCAGTCGTGGGCGACGGTGAACTTGCGGGCGAAGATCCTGCCGCTGCTGCGGTCGATATCGACCTCGGCCACGACGGCGCAGCGCGTGCCGTTGCGCTGCGCATAGGCGATGCCGCGTCCGCTCACCTTGGCGCCGGTCTGGTCGCGCCGCGGCGACGGCCGCTGCTCCCAGCCGGATTTCTCCGCCGCCGCCTTGATCACCGCAACGTCGCGCGGGTCCTTCACGTGGCGAAGGCGGAACTCGATCGGGTCGAGCCCCAGCCCCGACGCGACCTCGTCCATGAACGACTCGCTGGCGAAGTGGATCTGCGGTCCGACCGGGTCGCGCAGGTGCGAGGAGCGCAGCGGCGAGGCGCGGTCGAGCAGCGGCGGGATCGTCTCCCACGCGGTCCGCTTGTTGGCGAACTCGTAGGACTCCGCCGGCACGCCGAAATTGTCGCCCGACTGCAGCTGGATGCCGCGGGTGTGCCCGGCCAGCGTATCGATCGGCTTGTTGCCGCTGGTGTTGACGTCGACGCGCGAGAAGCCCTTGCTGACGAACTCGTAAGCCGTGACGTTGCCCGCCGCGTCGATCGCCGCGCGGGCGCGGTGGATCGAGGCCGGGCCCTTCGGGTCCCAGCCGGTGCCCTGGTCGCGCGTGTACTGCAGGCGAACCGGTTTGCCGACCGCCTTCGCCAGCACGCCCGCATCCATGACGCAATCGTCGGCGTCGCTGCGGCCGTAGGAACCGGGGCCGACCGTCCAGATCAAGCGCACCTTGTCCACCGGTAGGTCGAGCGTGGCGGCGAGGCCGTTCCGCGCGAAGTGCGACTTCTGCGATCCGCTCCAGCACGTGACCTGGCCGTCCTTGATCTCGACCACGGCGCAGGCCGGGCCCATGCAGGCGTGCGACTGGAACGGCCATTCGTATTCGGCTTCGATCACCCGCGCCGCGGTCTTGAACGCCTCGTCGACGTTGCCGACCGGCTTGACGTCCTCGCGCTTGCGCACGGGAGCCTTGCGGACGTGGTCGTAGAGCGCCGCCTGGTCCGGGAACGGCGGCGTGGCGTTCGACCATTCCACCTTCAGCGCCTCGGCCGCCTTGATGGCGCCCCACTCGGTATCGGCGACGACGCCGAGGAAGGCGTTCTCCCACACCACCTTCGCGCCCGGGATCGCCTTGATCGAGCCTTCGTCCACCTTCACCGGCACGGAGCCCGCGACCGCCGGACGGATCATGCGGCCGTGCACCATGCCCGGCACCTTGACGTCGGTGCAGTAGTCCTCCTGGCAGAAGACCTTCGGCGCAATGTCCGCCCGCTTGATCGGCTTGCCGACGATCTTGTAGTCCTTGGGCGACTTCGGCTGCGCCTTGCCGGGCGCATACAGCAGATTGCCGAACTCCTTGTTCCACGCGAGCTGGACGTTGAAGTAGCGTCCGCCGATGAGGTCGGCGTAGGACAGCATCCGCTCCGGATCGTCGACGACCCGGATGACGCCGTTCTCCACCACGAGCCGGCCGGCCGGCACCTTGAGCGTCTCGGCCGCCATCTCGAGCAGCACGCGGCGCGCCTCGGCCGCCGCCATGCGCATCTGCTTGCCGCCATGCTGGATGCCGGTCGAGCCGGAGGCGCCGCCCTGGTTCACGCTTGTTGCGGTGTCGCCCATGACGACCGTGACGCGGTCGAACGGCACGTCGAGCTCTTCCGCCACCATCTGGCCGATGGCGACGAACAGGCCTTGCCCCATGTCCATCTTGCCGAAGAAGGCGGACACGGTGCCGTCGGCATTGATGGCGATGTAGGAGGAAAGCTGATCGGGCGTGAGCGGGGGCTTGGTGCCCTGCGCCAGCGCCGCGTTGATCCCCAAGACCGTGTCGAGCCCGATCGGGCTGCCGATCGACACCACGAGCGCTCCGCCGGCTTTGAGCACGGAGCGGCGCGAGAAATGACCGAGCTTGTCCATCTTCGTCATGGTCGCCTCCCTCAGCCCATCGCCGCGGCTGCGCGCTTGACCGCGCGCAGGATCGCCATATGCGTGCCGCAACGGCACTTGAGCCCTTCCAGGGCCTGCTTGATGTCGGCCTCGGTCGGCTTCTTCTTGGTCTCGAGGAACGCCGCCGCCGTCATGATCCACCCGNACCCGTTGATGCAGTAGCCGCATTGCGGCACCTGCTCCTCGACATAGGCCGTCTGCAGCGGGTGCGGATTGTCCGCCGTGCCGAGCCCCGCGAGCGTGACGACCTTGCCGCTGCCGACCGCCGACATCGGCGTGATGCACGCGCGGATCGGCTGGCCGTCGAGATGAACCGTGCAGGCCCCGCATTGCGCCAGCCCGCAGCCGAAGTGCGGATTGTTAAGGCCGATATCGTTGCGCAGCGCGTAGAGCAGCGGCATGTCCGGGTCGGCTTCGACCGTGTGCTGCTTGCCGTTGACGTTGAGCGTGAATCGTTCGGTCATGGCTAAGGGGCCTCCCTGATATTTTTCTCATGCGAGGCTACAACAAAGCGGCGGTGCTGTCGCCGGGGTTTTTCCTCTGGCGTTCGATCAGCGGTAGGGTGGGCGAGCCGCTACAGCGGCGAGGGAAAGGCGCGGCCCGCGAGTCGCAGCGAGCCGCTGTCATGCATCCGCGCCGTGCCCACGCGTGATGTTCGCCTTGCCTTCCACGTGGGCACGGCGCGGGGACACTGTCATCATTTCGCTCCGCAGGCTCGGGCCGCGCCTTTCCCTCGCCGCTGTAGCGGCTCGCCCACCCGGAAACTTGATGTTGACCGTCATCCTGAGGCGGCCGCGCAGCGGCCCTCGAAGGATGCGGCCCGGTCCGGGCCGTCGCCCACCGATCTCGGGTTTACCCGAGATCGGAACTATAGCGCGCAAGTCGGCAACAGCCGACTTGCGATGGCTCGCTTCGCGAGCGCCTCAGGGTGACGGAATGAGTCATGCGAGGCGCGCTTATCGCGGCACCTGTTTTTCGGTAGTGTTCACGTTGGGACGACGATTGAGCACCAACAGAAGCGTCCGACGGGAGGGAAGCGATGAATCGCAAACGGCTGGTCGTTCCGTTCTTGGTTGCGATCCTTGCGGCCGGCGCGGTGCCGCCGGCGTCCGCTCAGGATTATCCCACCCGATCGGTCACCATCGTCGTGCCGTTCACGCCCGCGGGCGGGACCGACATCCTCGCCCGCCTGTTCGGGCAAAGGTTGGAGCAGCGGCTCGGCAAGCCCTTCGTCATCGAGAACCGGCCGGGCGCCGGCATGCAGATCGGGACGACCGCGGTGGCGAAGTCCGCGCCCGATGGGTACACGCTGCTGGTTGCGCCCAGCTCCGCCATGGCCGTCAACGTCACGCTCTACAAGAAGCTCCCCTATGACCCGGCGAAGGACCTCGCCCCGATCGCGCTGCTTGCGCACACCCCGTTCGTGCTGGTCGTCAATCCGTCGCTGCCGGTGCACTCGGTCAACGACCTCGTCAAGCTTGCCAAGGGGAAGCCGGGCGAACTGGGGTTCGGATCGGGCGGCGTGGGCGCGTCGCATCATCTGTTCGGCGAGATGCTCAAGACAATGGCGGGAATTCAGATGACCCACGTTCCCTACAAGGGCAGCGTGCCGGCGCTCAACGACGTGGTGGCCGGGCACATCCCGCTGATGTTCAGCGACCTCCCGCCCGCCTTGCCGCTGATCCATGCCGGCAAGGTGCGGGCGTTGGGCGTGACCACGGCGGAGCGGCTCACCGCCGCGCCCGACATTCCGCCGATCGCCGACGCGATTCCCGGCTTCGACACCGCCGCCTGGCAGATGATGTCCACGCGCGCCGGTACGCCGGCGCCGATCGTGGAGCGGCTCAACGCCGAGATGAAGGCGATCCTCGCTGGCGCCGACATCAAGAAGCAGCTCCTCGACATGGGCCTGGTCCCGGCCGTTGCCGCCACGCCGGCGGAGCTTCAGCGCTTCCTCGAGAGCGAGATCGTGCGCTGGGGCAAGATCGTGCATCAGGCTGGCATAGCGGGGATCGAGTAGCGGACGGCACCGATGCCGGCGCGCAAATTTCAATTACGGGCAGAGCGGGACACGCGAGGCGGTGCGGCTTGTGCCACCTCTCCCCATCGGGGAGAGGTCGACTTGCGAGCGGAGCACTTGCGAAGCGAGCAAGTCGGGTGAGGGGGAACATGACTATCGGATAGGCTCGAGCCCCCTCACCCCGACCCTCTCCCCGCAGGGGAGAGGGAGCGCGCCGAGTTCTCGATTTTGTCAGTGCCTAAACCGGAAGGCATCGCCATATGGCGGCGCATGACGCCCGCATCAGCCGCCCTCGCCGCCTTCCACCTGCGCCAGCTTGGCGCGCCAATCCTTGTGGGCGGAAATGAGCGAGAGCGCCGACATCACCAAGAGGCCGGCGCACACGATCAGCAGCACCAGCGCGATCGGCCGCTCCAGGAAGATCAGCCAGTTGCCGTTCGACATGATCAGCGATTGGCGGAGACTCATCTCGAACAGCGGCGAGATCACGAGCCCGAGCACGAGCGGCGCGGGGTCGAAGCCGAATTTCTTCAGGCCGTACCCGACCACGCCCATGATCAGCATGATCCAGACGTCGACGATCGAATGGTTCACCTCGTAGACGCCGATGACGCAGAACATGATGATGAGCGGATAAAGATAGGCGTAGGGGATGCGCAGCAGGTTCACGAACACCCCGACCAGCGGCAGGTTGAGCGCCAGCAGCATGAGGTTGCCGACGTACATCGAGGCGACGAAACCCCAGAACACGTCGGGATGATCGTTCACCAGCGTCGGTCCGGGCGGGACCCCGTGGATGAGCAGCGCCGCCATCAGCACGGCGGTGACCGGTCCGGTCGGAATGCCGAGCGCGAGCATCGGCACGAAGGCGCCGGTGGACGCGGCATTGTTGGCCGACTCGGGGCCGGCGACACCCGCGACCGCCCCCTTGCCGAACTCCTCCGGATGTTTCGAGACGCGCCGCTCCACCGCGTAGGACAGGAAGCTCGAGATGATGTGCGCGGACCCGGGAATGATGCCGATGACGAATCCCAGGATGGAGCCGCGCGCGATCGGCATCGCCGACTGCCGCCATTCCTCGCGGTTCGGCCATAATTCGCGCAGCCGCGGCCGGATGACTTCGCCCGTCACCTGATGGCTCGGCGTCGCCAGGATCTCGCCGAGCCCGAACAGGCCGACCGCCACCGGCACGATGCCGATGCCGTCGCCGAGCTCGGGAATGTCGAACGAGTAGCGGAAGTGGCCGGTCATCACGTCGATGCCGATGGTGCCGAGCAACAGCCCGAAGGCCGCCATCAGCAGCGTGCGCAGGAGCGAGCTGGTCGACATATAGGCGAGGAAGATCAGGCCGAGCACCAGCAGCGCGGTGTATTCGGGCGGCCCGAACCGCAGCGCGAAGGCGGCAAGCGGCGGCGCGATCAGGGTGAGCATGACCACGCCGAAGGTGCCGGCGATCCACGAGCCGACCGCCGCGATGCACAGCGCCGCACCGGCGCGCCCCTTCTTCGCCATGGCGTTGCCGTCGATGCAGGTCATCACCGAGGAGGCTTCGCCGGGGATGCGCAGAAGGATCGAGGTGGTCGAGCCGCCGTACTGCGAGCCGTAATAGATGCCGGCGAGCATCACGATCGCCTTGGTGGCGTCGAGCCCGAAGGTCAGCGGCAACAGGATGCTGATGCCGGCCAGCGGGCCGATTCCCGGCAACACGCCGACCAGGGTGCCGACCACGCAGCCGACGAACGCGTAAAACAGGACGTCCGGCCGCAGCGCGACCGAGAAACCCAGCATCAGGCTGTCGAGGGTGACGCCCACGGCCGCTAGAACCACAGCAGGCCGTGCTCGAGCGGCGCCTTCAGGGCGACCCCGAACAGCCAGTAGGCGAAGGCGGTCAGGCCGACGCTATAGGCGGCGGCAGGCAGCAATCTTCGGCGCTCAATCACCACCAGCAGCGTGAACACCAGGAGCGTCATGGTGATGAGGAAACCGAGCGTCTGGTAGAGCGCGATGGCCGCGGCCGTGATGCCGAGGACGAGCAAGGCGTGGCTGCGGTCGCTCCAGTCGATCTCGGCAAACGGCCGGCCTGCGGCGCCACCGATGATCACGGCGGCGGCGAATGCCATCATCAGGCCGGCCATCAGCTTCGGCATCATGCCGGCGCCAGGCGCCGACAGGCGGCCGAACGGCAGGTCGCCGGAGATCGCGAACACGACGATGCCGAGGATGATGAAGGCGGCACCGGCGACATGGTCGGAGCGCAGCGTCACCCTTCCACTTTCCCGATGGACTTCACCGCGTCGTCGGCCCGCTGGGCGTCCTCGTCCCAGAATTTCGCAAACTCCGCCGCCGGGAGGTAGCTCGGTTCGAGGCCGACATTGGCGATCGCGGCGCTGAATTGCGGGCTCGCGGCGGCCTTGTCGATGGCGCCGGCGAGGGTCGCCACGATTGCGGCGGGTGTGCCCTTGGGGACGAACAGGCCGACCCACAAATAGTAGACGAGGTCGTAGCCGCGCTCTTTCAGCGTCGGGACGTCGGGAAGCGCCTTCGATCGCTGCGCGCCGAACGACGCCAGCGGGCGCAACTTGCCCGCCTTGACGTGCGAGAGCGACGCCGAGACCGTTTGCGTGCTGGCGTGGGCGTTATTGCCGAGCAGCGCGGTGATCGCCGGCCCGCCGCCGGCGGTCGGCAGGTGCCGCAGCTTCGACAAGCCCGCCGCCTTCTCCAACATCGTCATCGGCAGATGGGTCGCGCCATAGAGGCCGCCGGAACTGTAGATGAACTGCTCGGGGCGTTTCTTGACGTCGGCGATGAATTCTTCGAGCGTCTTGTAGGGTTGCTGAGCGTTGACCAGCACAAGGACGGGATCGGCGGTCAACCGGGCCAGCGGAATGAAGTCGGCGCGGGTCGTCTTCGGCTGCCGGTCGAACAGCTTGTCCACTTCGGCGTAGCCGGAGAGTCCATTGTTGTGCGAGAGCAGCGTGTAGCCGTCCGGCTTGGCGCTGGCGGCCACCTGCGCGCCGACCTGGCCGGCGGCGCCCGCCTTCGTCTCGACCACCACCGGCTGCTTGAGGACCCCTTCGAGCGCGGACGCCAGCGGCCGGGTGACGAGATCGTTGGCCCCGCCGGGCGGGAATGCGTTGATGATGGTGATGTTGCGCGAGGGAAACGGTTCCTGAGCGAGCGCATCACGCGACCATATGGCAGCGGCCGAGACGGCGGTGCCGATCAGGAATTTTCGCCGATCCATCGGTACCTCCCGTCACCCTTCCACCCGGCCGATCGACTGTACGGCGGCCTCGACGCGCTTGGCGTCGGTGTCCCAGAACGCCTTGAACTCGGGCTGGTCCATATAGGCGACGTCCTGCCCGATATTGCTCATCGCCTTCTTGAACTCTTCCGTTGCCGCCGCCTTGCTCGCCGCCTCGCGCCAGAACGACACGATGGCATCGGGCGTCGCCTTCGGCGCGAACAGGCCGACCCACAGATAGAACTCGACGTCGTAGCCCAGATCCTTCATCGTCGGCACATCGGGATGCGAGGGAGAACGCTGGGCGCCGAACGAGGCGAGCGCGCGCGCCTTGCCGGCCTTCATCTGCGCGCTGCTCGCGGCGATCGACGAGATGAGCACCTGCGAATTGTTGCCGAGCAGCGCGGTCAGCGCCGGTCCGCCGCCATTGGTCGGCAGATGGCGGAGCTGGATGCCGGCCGCTTTCGTGAACAGCGCGGTGGGGAGATGCAGCGCGCCGTAGAGCCCGGAGGAACTGAAGATGATCTCGTTCGGCCGCTTCTTGGCGTCGTCGACGAACTCCTTGAGCGACTTGTAGGGCTGCTGGTCGTTGACCAGGAGCACGCACGGGTCGGCGATGAAGCGCGCGATCGGGATGAAGTCGGCGCGCGTGAACTTGGGCTGCCGGCCGAACAGCTTGTCGACCTCGGCAAAGCCCGAGATCGAGGTGATGTGCAGGAGCAGCGTGTAGCCGTCGGGCTTGGTATTGGCGACGAACTGGGCGCCGACCGCGCCGGCGGCGCCCGCCTTGGTATCGATCACCACCGGCTGCTTGACGATCGGCTCGAGCACCGCGGCGAGCGGACGGCCGACCACGTCGGCGGCGCCGCCGGGCGGGAACGGATTGATGAAGGTCACCGGACGCGACGGATAGCCGTCCTGCGCCGTCGACGGCCGGATGGCGAGCGCGGCGGCCGCAGCGGCCGAGCCGGCGACGAAGCTTCGTCTGTCCACGAGTTCCTCCCTGGTTTTTCTCTGTAGCCCGGATGAGCGGAGCGAAATCCGGGAATCTGCATCCCCGCATTTCGCTACGCTCATGCGGGCTACGAACCTACCGAGGCCCGCCGGACAGGGTCAACAACGCCCTTACGTCTTCGCGGTCGTGCGCACCTCGCGCGGGAACAGGTCGTCGGGCGACATCCTGCGCCCGGTGATGCCCTGGTCGTGCGCAAAACGGCAGAACGCCTCGAGCGTCGGCCGGTTCGCCTCGACGCCGTAAGGAAACAGATCCGAACCGAATGTTTCGGCAAATTCCGCCGCCAGCGCCGCCGACCACGGCAGCGGAATGCGTGCGGCCGTTATGTCGGCGACGCGCGCGGCGCTGCGGCGTTTGGCCGCCTCGAACGCCTTGAACAGATTCATCGCGACCCAGGGATGCCGCTCGAACACCGCGCGGCGAATGGCGATGGCGTGCATGATGGGAAAGATGCCGGTCTTCTCGTAGTAGCGCATCTCGTCGCTGCGATAGTTCGGGAACAGACGGGCGACGCCGCCCGCTCCGTCGGCGAACGCCCGCGGCACGCGGGCCGAGACCGCCGCATCGATTTCGCCCTTGGCCAAGAGCTCGCTGAGGCTCGAGTCCGGCCGCGTCTCGTAGCGGATGCCGTCGGGCAGCTTCAATTCCACCTTCTCGGCGCGCCCCGGATCGTTCACGCCGGCCTGCACCCAGCGGATCGTTCTGAAATCGACGCCGTAGTACTCGGCGAGCATGCCCCGCGCGTAGATGCCGGCGGTCTGCGCCCATTCCGGAATGCCGATGGTGCGGTTCTCCAAATCCTTGGCGGTGGCGATCCCGCGGTCGGCGCGGATATAGATCGACGAGTGGCGAAACACCCGCGAGGGAAACACCGGGATCGCCACCATCGGCGCCGAGCCTTGCGCCGTCAGCGACGTGTACTTGGCAAACGATATCTCGGAGACGTCCCACTCGAGATGCTTGATGAAGCGATGAAAGATCTCCTCGACCTCCAGCACGAAAGGAGTGAGCGCGATGCCGTCGGCCCGCACCACACCGTGCACGAGGTCGCGGATGTGGTCGTAGTCGGCGGTCGCCATCGTCAGGTGCAGCCGCGCCAGGCCGCCGTCCTGGATGATCTCGGCCTCGCGCCGGTCGGCCGGCGACTTCGGCTCCGGCTTTTCCTGGACCGTCATACGGCGTCTCACTCGGCGGCGGCGCGCGCGGGACTTGCGGCCGCGGCAACGAGGTAGTCCATCGCCGCCTGGGTGCCGCCCTTGCGGTGCGGCACGCCGGCGAGCGCCAGCCCCATCTCGGTTCCGGCGAGGGCGCCGATCAGGGTCAGGTCGTTGATGTCGCCGAGATGGCCGATGCGGAACATCTTGCCGGCGTAGCGCGCGAAACTCGTGCCGTAGGAGATGTTGAAGGTGTCGAGCGCGAGATTGCGGAACGCGTCGGCGTCGTGGCCTTCCGGCATCATGACGCCGGTGATGGTCGGCGAGTAGTATCTCGGTTCACGGCACATGATCTCGAGGCCCCAGCCGCGCACCGCGCGACGGGTCGCTTCCGCGAACCGGTCGTGGCGGGCAAACACGTTTTCCAGGCCCTCCTCGTGCAGCATGTCGATCGACTCCGCGAGGCCATGCAGCATCTGCGTCGCCGGCGTATAGGGGAAGAAGCCGACTTTGTTCATGGTGAGCATGTCGTCCCACGACCAGAACGACTTGGGCAGCTTCGAAGTTTTCGCTGCGGCGAGCGCCTTGTCGCCGACCGCGTTGAACGACATGCCGGGCGGCAGCATCAATCCCTTCTGGGCGCCGCCGATGGTGACGTCGACGCCCCATTCGTCGTGGCGGTAGTCGGTCGAGGCGAGCGAGGAGATCGTATCGACCATGAACAGCGCCGGGTGTCCGGCCGCATCGATCGCCTTGCGGATCTCAGCGATCGGCGACAGGCACCCGGTCGAGGTCTCGTTGTGCAGCACGCAGACCGCCTTGATCTCCTTTTTCTTGTCCTCGCGCAGCCTGGCCTCGATCGCCGCGGGATCGGCGCCGATGCGCCAGTCGGTGGCGATGAATTCGGGCTCGAGGCCGAGATTCTCCGCCATCTTCTTCCACAGCGTGGCGAACTGGCCGGTCTCGACCATCAGCACGCGGTCGCCTGGAGAGAGCGTGTTGACGAGGGCGGCTTCCCACGCGCCGGTGCCGGTCGCGGTGTAAATGATGACCGGGTTCGCGGTCTTGAAAATGGTCTTGATCCCCTCCAGGCAGCCCTTGGCGAGGCGGGCGAATTCCGGACCGCGATGGTCGATGATCGGCGTGTCCATCGCCCTTAAGATTCGGTCGGGCAGCGGCGACGGCCCGGGGATGTGCAGGAAATGACGTCCCGCGGTGCGTGAAGAATTCTTGGACATCGGCGATTCCTCGGCCAAAACGGCTGGATTGACAGAACTTTCGGGGTGATCAGTTCGGCCTCTGCTTCGAGACGCCCTTGCGCCTCATCCTGAGGAGCCGAGCGAAGCGAGGCGTCACGAAGGAGAGGCGCAAGGGCTCCTCAGCATGAGGCCGAACTGATCACCGTCGCGCTTGTCGCCATCAAGGACGAATGCGAGATTCAGTCAAGCCAATTCAATGGCTTGACTGAACGGTCAAGGGAAGCCCGCATGGCGGTCGCGCTGATGCCCGGCCTGGAGCGGCGGCTCAACGCCGAAGTCGCCGGCGAAGTGCTGTTCGACCGCTTCACCCGCGGCCGCTACGCCACCGATGCATCCCATTACCAGATGATGCCGGTGGGCGTCGTCATCCCGCGCGACGTTGCGGCGGCGGAACGCGCGATCGCGATCGCGCGCGCCGAGGGGATCAGCGTGCTGCCGCGCGGCGGCGGCACGTCGCAGTGCGGGCAGACGGTCAACCAATCCCTTGTGGTCGACTGCTCGAAGCATCTGACCCGCATCGTCGAGCTGGACGTTGCCGGCCGCCGCTGCGTGGTCGAGCCGGGCCTCGTCCTCGACGACCTCAACCGCGCGCTCAAGCCCCATGGCCTGTGGTTCCCGGTCGACATCTCGACCGCCTCGCGCGCGACCATCGGCGGCATGGCCGCCAACAATTCCTGCGGCGCCCGCTCGCTGCGCTACGGCACCATGCGCGACAACGTGCTGTCGATCGACGCGGTGCTCGCCGACGGCAGCGCCGCACATTTCGGACCCGCCGGTGCCGACCTTTCGGAGATTCCGGCCGCCTCGCCGCTCCGCCGCCTCGCGCGCGACCTTCTCCTGATCGGGCTGCGCGAAGCCGACGAGATCGAGGCGCGGTACCCTAAGGTCCAGCGCCGGGTCGGCGGCTATAATCTCGATGCGCTTGTCCCCGGCCGCAACGATCTCAACCTCGCCCACATCCTGGTCGGCTCGGAAGGAACGCTCGCGTTCTCCACGCGGATCGCGTTGAAGCTCTCGCCGCTGCCGGGACGGCGCGCGGTCGGCGCCTGCCATTTCGGCCGGTTCTACCAGGCCATGGAGGCCGCCCAGCATATCGTCCGGCTCAACCCGATCGCGGTCGAGCTGGTCGACCGCACGATGATCGGCCTCGCCTGGGACATTGCGATGTTCCGTCCGGCGCTTGGTGAGTTCGTGCGCGGCAACCCGGAAGCCGTGCTGCTCGTCGAGTTCAGCGAGGACGATCACGGCGAGAACCTGCGGCAGCTCACGCGCCTGCACGAATTGATCGGCGACCTCGGCTTCGGCTGGGGCGAGCGCGGGCCGAAATGGGGCGGCGTGGTCGACGTGCTCGACCCGAAGCTGCAGGCGGCGATCACCGACATCCGCACCGCCGGTCTCAACATCATGATGTCGATGAAGGAGGAGGGAAAGCCGGTCTCGTTCGTGGAGGACTGCGCCGTGCCGCTGGAGCACCTGGCGGAATACACGGCGGGCCTGACGGACATCTTCGAGCGGCACGGCACGCGCGGAACCTGGTACGCCCATGCGTCGGTCGGCTGCCTGCACGTGCGGCCGATCCTGAACCTGCGGCTCGACCAGGACGTGAAGGCGATGCGCGCCATCGCCGAGGAGGCCTTCGCCATGGTGCGGGCCTACAAGGGGTCGCATTCCGGCGAGCACGGCGACGGCATCGTGCGCTCCGAGTTCCACGAGACGATGTTCGGCGCACGCCTCGTGCGCGCGTTCGAGGAGGTCAAGGACCGCTTCGATCCCGGCGGATTGTTCAATCCCGGCAGGATCGTGCGGGCGCCGAAGTTCGACGACCGCAGCCTGCTCCGCTACGGCCCCGATTATCATGCCGAGGCGATCGCGACCGTGCTCGACTGGTCGGCCTATCCCGGCGCCGGCGGCGGATTCCAGGGCGCGGTCGAGATGTGCAACAACAACGGCGCCTGCCGCAAATCGGCTGGCGGCGTGATGTGCCCGAGCTACATGGTCACGCGCAACGAGCGCGACGTGACGCGCGGGCGCGCCAATACGCTGCGACTCGCGATCACCGGCCAGCTCGGGCCGGATGCGCTCACCTCCGACGCGATGGCCGAGACGCTCGAGCTGTGCGTCTCCTGCAAGGGCTGCCGGCACGAGTGCCCGACCGGCGTCGACATGGCGCGGATGAAGATCGAGGTGCTCGCCGCGCGGGCGCAAAAGCGCGGGCTCACGCTGCACGACCGCATCGTCGGATGGCTGCCGCGCTATGCGCCCTACGCGGCCAGGATTCCGCGGCTCCTCAACCTGCGCAACCGAATGGGCGCGGCGGCGCGGCTCTCCGAGATGCTCGCCGGCTTCAGCGCCCGCCGCTCTCTGCCGCAATGGCGCGGCGACTGGTTCCGCGATCGAGCCGCAACCGGGTCCGAAACGGGCGCCGAGGTCGCGCTGTTCGCCGACACCTTCAACCGGTACTTCGAGCCGGAGAACTTGAACGCCGCGCGCAATGTGCTCGTAGCCGCTGGCTACCGCCTGCACGTCGCCAAACCCGCCGATGGGTCGGCCCGTCCGCTCTGCTGCGGGCGCACGTTTCTCGCCGTCGGCCGGGTCGACGAGGCGCGGCGCGAAGTCGAACGCGTCCTGGCCGCGGTCGCGCCGCTTACCGCGCGCGGCATTCCCCTCATCGGCCTTGAACCGAGCTGCATTCTCGCCTTTCGCGACGAGGTCCCGGCCATGGTCAAGAGCGATGACGCCCAGCGCCTTGCCGCCCACGCGCTGACCTTCGAGGAATTCCTCGCGCGCGAGGCGGCGCAGGGTCGCCTCACGCTGCCGCTCGGTCCGATTGCAAAGCATGCGCTGGTGCACGGCCATTGCCATCAAAAGTCCTTCGGGGCTTTTGATGCGGTCGGCACCGTGCTCAAGCTCGTGCCCGATCTCGCCGTCGAGACCATCGAATCGAGCTGTTGCGGCATGGCGGGCGCGTTCGGCTATGGCGCCGATACGATCGACGTGTCGCTCGCCATGGGCGAGCTGTCGCTGTTGCCGGCGGTGCGCAAGGCGCCCAATGATACGCTGATCGTCGCCGACGGCACCTCGTGCCGCCACCAGATTCATGACGGCAGCGGGCGCCAGGCGCTCCACGTCGCCCGCGTGCTGGCGATGAGTTTGCAAGCCCCTTGACTTATTTTTTTGTGGATACAATAAATAAGGCCAATGACCGCGAACAAGCGTACTACGGCGGGAAAATTCAGCAAGATCGACAGCGACTGGAAAAAAGTTGATGCCTATGTGCTTGGCCCAAAGGACTATGAGGAAATCCCCGAGTTGACGGAAGAATGGTTCGAAGAAGCGACGCTTCACATCGGCGGCAAGCCGGTTCCGCGCGGTCGGCCAAAGTCCCCCAACCCGAAGGAGCACGTCAACATGCGGCTTGATCGCGACGTGCTTGCGCATTTCCGCGCCGGGGGACCAGGGTGGCAGAGCCGCATCAACGCCGCTCTGCGCAAGGTGGCGAAGCTTGACCCTTCGAACAAGCGCAAGCGCGCATAAGCGATGAAGATCGGGCCGTCATGCCGTTGCGTTTGCTGCCTACCTCCCTGGTCGGCTCCTATGCCCAGCCCGATTGGCTGATCGACCGGGCCAAACTCGCCGGGCGTTTTCCGCCGCGCGTGCGCGCGCGCGAGCTGTGGCGCGTCGCGCCCGAGTTTCTCGATTCTGCGCAGGACGACGCGACGCTTCTGGCGATCCGGGCCCAGGAGCGCGCCGGCCTCGACATCATCACCGACGGCGAGATGCGCCGCGAGAGCTACTCGAACCGTTTCGCCACCGCCCTCGAAGGCGTCGATATCGACAATCCCGGCACCGCGCTCGACCGCAGCGGCCATCCCAATCCGGTGCCGCGCGTGGTCGGCAAGGTCAGGCGCACGCGCCCGGTCGAGGTTGAGGACGTGAAATTCCTGCGCGCCAACACCGACCGCATGATCAAGATGACGGTGCCCGGGCCCTTCACCATGTCGCAGCAGGCGCAGAACGACTTCTATTCCGACGAGGAGGAGATGGCGCTCGACTATGCGGCGGCGGTGAACGCGGAGATCAAGGACCTGTTCGCCGCCGGCGCCGACGTGGTGCAGATCGACGAGCCCTACATGCAGGCGCGCCCCGAGAAGGCGCGCAGATTCGGCGTCACGGCGCTCGACCGCGCCCTCGACTGCGTCACCGGGACGACCGCCGTGCACATCTGCTTCGGCTATGCGGCGATCATCCACGTGCGGCCTTCGGGTTATTCGTTCCTCCCGGAGCTCGAGCATTCCGCCGCCCGGCAGGTCTCGATCGAGACGGCGCAGTCCGGCCTCGACTGCGCGGTCCTGACCAAGCTGCCGAGCAAGACGATCATCCTGGGCGTGCTCGATCTGTCCGACATGAACGTCGAAACGCCCGCGACCGTCGCGGCGCGCATCCGCCGTGCGCTGCCCTACGTGCCGCCCGAGCGGATCATCGTGGCGCCCGACTGCGGCCTGAAGTACCTGCCGCGGGACGTCGCCTACGGCAAGATGTGCGCGATGGTCGAGGGTGCAAAGATCGTGCGCGGCGAGGTTGGCGGATCACCGTAGGGTGTGCAAAGGCGCGGGCCCGTGCGGCACGGTCAAGCACCGGCTATGCACCCGCGCCGTGCCCACGCGTGACAACCGCATCGCCTTCCGCGTGGGCGAGCCGCCACAGCGGCGAGGGACGGCGCGGTGAAACTGTCATCATTTGGCCCTGCAAGCACGGGCCGCGCCTTTGCCCACCCTACGGAACTGCGAAGGGATCGAGGGATTTCATGACTGCTCATCTGTTCCCCACCACGCTGGTCGGCTCCTATCCGCAGCCGGAGTGGCTGATCGATCGCGCCGCGCTCGCCAAACAGACGCCGCCGCGCGTGCGGGTCAACGAGCTGTGGCGCATCGAGCCGCAATGGCTCGAGCAGGCGCGGGATGATGCGACGCTGATCGCCATCCGCGACCAGGAGCGCGCCGGCCTCGACATCGTCACCGACGGGGAGATGCGGCGCGAGAGCTACTCGAACCGCTTCGCCACCGCGCTCGACGGCGTCGACCTCGACAATCCCGGCTCGACCATCAGCCGCAGCGGCGTTCCGATTCCCGTGCCGCGCGTGGTCGGCAGGATCGCCCGCCGGCATCCGGTCGAGGTGCGCGACGTGGCGTTCCTGCGCGCCAACACCGACCGCTTGATCAAGATGACGGTGCCCGGCCCCTTCACCATGGCGCAACAGGCCGAGGACGACTTCTACGGCGACGAAGCCGCGATGGCGATGGACTACGCGTCCGCGGTGAATGCCGAGATCAAGGATCTGTTCGCCGCCGGTGCCGACGTGGTGCAGGTCGACGAGCCATGGATGCAGGCGCGGCCCGAGAAGGCGAGGGCATACGGCCTTGCGGCGCTCGACCGCGCGCTCGACGGCGTCACCGGCACCACGGCGGTGCACATCTGCTTCGGTTACGCCCAGACCGTGAAGGTCAAGCCGACCGGCTACTCGTTTCTTACCGAGCTGGAACAGTCGGCGGCGCGGCAGGTCTCGATCGAGACGGCGCAACCGAAGCTCGACTGCGCGGTGCTGAAGGCGCTGAGCAAGACCGTCATTCTCGGCGTGATCGACCTCGGCGACATGAATGTCGAGACGCCCGAGACGGTCGCCGCGCGCATCCGCCGCGCGCTGCCCTACGTGCCGCCCGAGCGGATCATCGTCGCCCCCGACTGCGGCATGAAATACCTGCCGCGCGACGTCGCCTACGCCAAGCTGCAGGCGATGGTCGCGGGCGCGAAAATCGTGCGGGGCGAGGTGGAGCAAAGCTGATCGTCATCCTGTAGGGTGGGCAAAGGCGCGGGCCTTTGAAGAAAGGCGAAGCACCGGCCACGCACCCGCGCCGTGCCCACGCGTGACAGCCGCGTTGCCTTCCGCGTGGGCGAGCCGCCACAGCGGCGAGGGACGGCGCGGAACATTGTCATCGTTTCGCATTACGGGCAGAGGCCGCGCCTTTGCCCACCCTACGGGTAGCTACCTCACGCTCGCGAGCGCGAGGCCTCGGTCGATCAGCGCCTTGCCGTCCGGGACCTCGCGCGAGAACTCCGCGTAGATCGCGTCGCTCGCCTTGAAGAAGGCGCCCTTGTCGGCCTCGTTCACCTGCATGCCGGCATCGCGCAGTTTTTTCAGGTAGTCGGCGTCGAGCTCGGCGGCGATCTTCAGCACGACCGGTTCCAGGCCTTTCGCCGTCTCCGCCAGCGCCTTCCGGATCTCGGGATCGAGCTGTTCCCAGCTGCGTCCCGCGGTCAGAAAGGCGGGCGTGTAGACGTGACCGGTCAACGAAAGATACTTCTGCACCTCGTGGAAGCGCGCGGGGAAAATCTGCGCGAAGGGATTTTCCTGGCCGTCCATGGCGCCGCTCTGCAGCGCCGCGTAAACCTCCGGGAACGCCAACGGTTGCGGGTCGGCGCCGTAGGCCTGGAACATCTTCACCCGCCACCCGCCCTGCGGCACGCGGAGTTTCATGCCCTTCAGGTCTTCCGGCGTCCTGATCGGGCGCCGGCTGTTGGTGATGTGGCGGAAGCCGTTCTCCCACACGGCGATGATGTGGTAGCCGTCGGTCTCGGCGGCCGGCACCAGCGTCGGGTTCACCACCTGCTCGCGGATGCGCTCCATGTGGGCGCGATCCTTGACCAGGTACGGCAACTCGAACAGGCCGAACAGGGCGACCCGCGACGACATCACCGTCGAGGGGAGCGCAAGGTCGACGGTGCCGAGCGTGAGCTTGCTCAGCAGGTCCGTGTCGCTGCCGAGCTGGCTCCAGCCGTAGACCGTCACCTTCGCCTTGCCCTGCAGGCGCTCGTTGGCGCGTCGGGCAAACTCCTGCGCGCTGCGATCGAACAGCGAGCCGGGCTCGCCGACATGGCCGAATTTGATGTCCTGCTGGGCCGCGGCGGCGGACGAGAATAGCGCCAGGGCGCAGATGACGGACAAGAAGACTGTGTATCGGACCATGGCCAAGCGCACTCGGGCGCGAATCGCTTTGCGGCGAAGGATGCGCGGCTTCATGCTGACGAGGCAAGTGCCCTGCCGCCGAGCTTGCTCCACCTCCCCGCTTGCGGGAAGAGGTGGAGCAAGCGGCTCGCGCGTGCCCAAACTGACACCCTACGCGGCCACATGACATGTCCGAAAGCCGCATTTCACAACGGCAACGCGCCGAGTTATATGCGAACGAAGAGCGGTGCCGATAAGGAGCCCTTTGCCAGAGAGTCGCCATGCACACGATGAAAAATTTGCTGCCTGTCGGCGCCGCCGTCGTCCTCGCCGCCCTCGCACTGTCGGCGCCGCCGTCGCCGGCTCAGACTTGGCCGCAGCGGACGGTCAAGTTCATCCTGCCGCTCGGTCCCGGCAGCGGTGCGGACATCAACGCGCGGCTGCTCGCCGATCGATTGACCAAGCGCTGGGGCCAGCCGGTGGTGGTGGAGAATCGTCCCGGCGCCGACGGCATCGTGGCGATCACGGCGTTCATCGCCGCGGGCGATGACCACACGCTGCTGTTCGGTCCCTCGTCGTCGTTCGTGGCCCATCCCTATCTCCACGACAAGCTGCCCTACGATCAGCGCGACCTTGCGCCGATCGCCAAGGTGTCCAACACGCTGGTGAGCGTCGCGGTGCCGGCGTCCATGAACGTCGGCTCGCTTGCCGACCTGATGGCGCGGGCGCGCGCGGAACCCGGCAAGCTCAACTGGGCCACCATCACCGGCGTCACCGATCTCATCGTCGCCGGTTTCCTCAAGAGCGCCGGGCTCGACATGGCGAAGGTTCCCTACCGCGACACCGTCCAGGCGCTCACCGATCTCGGCGAGGGGCGCATCCACATGTACGTGGCGGCGCTCGCCATCGTGCGGCCGCAGGTGCAGGCCGGCCGCATCAAGCTGCTCGCCATCACCAACCGCGAGCGGGCTCCCGACGCACCGGAGCTTCCCACCGTCTCCGAAGCCGGCTACCCCGCGCTCGACTTCGACGGCCTGGTCGGCCTGTACGGGCCCCGCGACATGGCGGACGAGCTGCGCAACCGCATCGCCGCCGACATCCGGGCGGTCGCCAGCGACCCCGAGATCGTGGCGCGGCTTACGGCCACCGGGCAGCTTGTCCGCCCCGGCACGCCCGACGAGTTTCGCGCCGCAATCGACGATCAGGCCGCCAAGGTCGCCGCCTTCGCCAAGTCGCTCGACATCAAGCCGGCGCGGTAGCGGCGGCGGCGGCGCATGCTCTCGGCCGAGCCGATCTTCCACATCCATGCGGAGCTCGCCGAGATCCTCACCCTCGGAATGACGCCTTATGGCGAGCGGCGGATCATCAACATTCTCGGCGGGCGCGTGGACGGCGCACGCCTTAGCGGACGCATCCTGCCGGGCGGAGCCGACTGGCAGATCATTCGCAGCGACGGCGTCGCCGACCTCGACGCGCGCTACACGATCGAGACCGAGGCCGGCGCGCGCATCCTGGTGTCGAGCCGAGGGCTCCGCCACGGCCCGCCCGACGTCATGGCACGGCTCGCGCAGGGGGAGAGGGTCGAGCCGAGCCTTTATTACTTCCGGACCATGATGCGGTTCGAGACCGCGGATCCTGCCGTCGCCTGGCTCAATCGCATCCTGGCGCTGGGCCGCGGCGCGCGCGAGCCGCGCACCGTGCGGCTCGACGTGTACGAGGTTTTGTGAAAGCCGGTTGCGCTTGACCGCCCATAGGAGAGATGTCATCGGACTTTCCATGGACGTTGCGTCGAGCGAACCGTTCGCATCGTTGCCGCGCTCGCTCTCGGCCCGCGCCGAGGGAGAGATCGCGGTGCTCTGCCTGTCGCGGCCGGAGAAGCGCAACGCCCTCGACGACGAAACGATCCTCGGCATCGAGACGTTCTTCGAGGCCTTGCCGGACGGCGCCAAGGCGGTCGTCATCCATGGCGACGGCGAGCACTTCTCGGCCGGGCTCGACCTGACCGAGCTGACCGAGCGCGACATCGTCGCGGGCATCGCCCATTCGCGCATGTGGCACCGCGTGTTCGACCGCATTCAGTTCGGCCGCCTCCCGGTGGTGGCGGTGCTGCACGGCGCCGTCATCGGCGGCGGGCTCGAGCTTGCCGCCGCGGCGCACGTGCGGGTCGCCGAGCGGTCCGCCTTCTACGCGTTGCCGGAAGGCCAGCGCGGCATCTTCGTCGGCGGCGGCGGCGCCGTGCGGCTGCCGCGGCTGATCGGCGTTGCCCGCATGATGGACATGATGCTCACCGGCCACGCCTACAATGCCGAGGAGGGGCAGGCCATGGGCCTCTCGCACTACCTGGTCGAGGCGGGCGAGGGATTGGCCAAGGGCATGGAGCTGGCGCGGCGGATCGCCGGCAATGCGCCGCTCACCAACTTTGCGGTGATGCACGTGCTGCCGCGGATCGCGGAATCCGATCCGGCGAGCGGTTTCCTCGCCGAATCGCTGATGGCGGCGATCGCGCAGGACGACGAGGAAGCGAAGGCGCGCCTCAAGGCCTTCCTGGAAAAGCGCGCGCCGCAAGTCGCCGGAAAGAGCTGAACCCATGGACCCGAAGGGACACGCGGCGCTCGTCACCGGCGCCGGTTCCGGGCTCGGCGCCGAGACCGCCGTTGCGCTCGCCCAAGCCGGCGCCAAGGTTGCGCTGCTCGACGTCAATCTCGATGCGGCCAAGGAAGTCGCTGCCCGCATCGGCGGGCTCGCCGTTCGCTGCGACGTGGCCGATGCCGCCTCCGCCGCGGCGGCGCTCACCGAAGCCCGCGCGACGCAGGGGGCCGCGCGCATCCTCGTCAACTGCGCCGGCATCGGGCCGGCCAAGCGGATTCTCGGCCGCGACGGGGCGATGCCGCTCGCCGATTTCGAACGCGTCATCACGATCAACCTGATCGGCACCTTCAACATGATGCGGCTCGCCGCCGCCGACATGACCGCGCTCGATCCGCTCGGCGACGGCGAGCGCGGCATCATCGTGTCGACCGCCTCGGTCGCCGCATTCGAGGGGCAGGTCGGCCAGGCGGCCTATGCGGCCTCGAAGGGCGGCGTCGCTGCGCTCACCATGCCGGCGGCGCGCGAACTCGCCCAGTTCGGCATCCGCGTGATGGCGATCGCGCCCGGCATCTTCGCGACCCCGATGCTGCGCGCCTTGCCGGAAGAGGTGCAGTCGAGCCTCGCCGCCTCGGTTCCGTTTCCGAAGCTGCTCGGCCGGCCGGAGCAGTTCGCCGACCTCGTGCTCCACTGCGTGCGCAACCTCTATCTCAACGGCGAGGTCATTCGCCTCGACGGCGCCTTGCGCATGGCCCCGCGTTAGCCGGGGTAGAGACGAACGCATGCTCACCAGCACCCGCACCATCCGGATCGAATGGGGAGACTGCGATCCCGCCGGCATCGTGTTTTATCCGCGCTATTTCGAAATGTTCGAGACGTGCATCTCGACCTTGTTCGAGCGCGCGACCGGGCTGACGAAATTCCAGATGTTGAAAGCTTACGAATTCAGCGGCTATCCGGTCGTGCAGGCGCGCGCCCAGTTCCTGGCGTCCGCCAAGTACGGCGACGACGTGATCGCCGAGACGAGCATCAGCGAGTTTCGCCGCTCGAGCTTCCGCTTCGCCCGCGGGTGAGAGATGTTGACCGTCATGGCCGGGCTTGTCCCGGCCATCCACGTCTTTGAGTCGGCACATGCCTTAAGACGTGGATGCCCGGCACAAGGCCGGGCATGACGAGTCGAAAGTCATTGCAGCCGGCATCACCCGATCTCCGCAGCCACCTTGCGCAGGATGCGGAGGAATTGCGCCCGGTCGCGCGCGCCGAGGATCAAGTCGAGCTTCTCTTCGTGTCCGCGCGCGCACGCGGTGAGCTGGTGCAGCAGCGTCTCGCCCGCCTTGGTGAGGGTCAGCCGGTACGTCCGCCGATCGTTGCGCGTGCGGGCGCGGCGGATAAGCCCGCGCCGCACCAGGTCGGCAAGAAGCGGCGTCAACGTCGACTTGTCGCGGCTGTTGGCGCGGCTCAGCGCCGTCTGCGTGATGCCCGGATTGTTCCCGATCAAGGTGAGCGTTGCGAACCGCCCGGGCCTGACCCCGATTTCCTGCGACAGCCGGGAAAACGCCTGGAACGAGGCATCCTGCGCCATGCGCAGGTTGAAGCCGACCCAGTCCGCCAACGGACCGTAGTCGACGTGTTCCGCGGCGCCGTCGGCACCATTGCCTTTGCCGGAGTTGCGCCCGCGCCTTGCCAATGTCCGCCCCGACTCCATCGACGGCCGCGCCATCCCAACGTCGCGCAGCCGTGGACTGTTTTATATCCAACTATCCGGCTTTACAACGCGCCGGTCTTGGGGCTGAATGATCGTGAAACGTCAGCGTGTAGCCCGCGCGTAGCCCGGATGGAGCGTCAGCGAAATCCGGGGCTTGACGGCAGCATAGATCCCCGGATGTCGCTTCGCTCCATCCGGGCTACGTGAGGGAGGAAGACGATGCGTCGACAAAGACGCCTGACCGCGGCGCTCGTTCTGTCCGCGACCGCACTGGCGGTCATCGGGTCGCCGGCGCTCGCCCAGGACAAGACCTTCGAGCTCAAGCTGTCCCATTGGGTTCCGCCGACGCATCCGCTGCAGAAGGCGATGGAGGACTGGGGCTCTTCGATCGAGAAGGCGTCGAACGGGACGATCAAGTACAAGATCTTCCCGGCGCAGCAGCTCGGCAAGGCGTTCGACCACTACGACATGGCGCGCGACGGCATTGCGGACCTCACCTACGTCAATCCGGGCTATCAGCCGGGCCGCTTCCCGATCATCGCGGCCGGCGAGTTGCCGTTCCTGGTCGGCGACGCCAAGGGCGGGAACCGGGCGCTCGATGCCTGGTACCGCAAGTACGTCGCCGGCGAGATGAAGGACGTGAAGTTCTGTCTGGCCTTCATTCTCGATCCCCTGGCGTGGCATTCAAGGACCAAGAAGATCGTGGTGCCGGGCGACATCAAGGGAATGAAAATCCGTCCATCCCATGCGACCATGGCCGCTTGGGTCACCCTTCTCGGCGGCACCAACGTGCAGGCGAGCGCGTCTGAGGTGAGAGACGTCATGGAGAAGGGCGTCGCCGAGGCGGTCGGCTTCCCGTGGGGCTC
>WNGA01003738.1_pt1 | contig 24711 bp, 17 predicted proteins | sample 5400061 | NCBI WGS metagenome assembly WNGA01 (sample SAMN13153366, study PRJNA577476) | soil metagenome | isolation source: 100 cm soil or saprolite under grassland replicate 2 | place: USA:California | collected 2016-06-15 | reverse complement strand
CGCCCAGGCGTTTGCGTGCCCAAACGTTCTGCGCGTTCACCTGCAGCAAACGCTGGTAGGTTTGGATCGCATCCTCGGTTTTTCCCTGGAGCTCGTAAACCAGGGCCAAATCCAGCAACACGGCTTCGGACTTGGGATTGAGCTCCAGCGCCTTGCGGTAGCTCTGCTCGGCGGCGAGGTAGAGCTTGCTGCGGGCACGCACGCGGCCAAGATAGTAGTGACCAAGGACCGAATCCGGGGAGCTCTTCAAAAGCTGTTCTAACCGTTGGGTTGCCCGCGCGTAATCTTCCATTTGCAGGTACAAGGCACCGAGATAGAGCAACGCTTCCTGATTATTCGGGTCGAGCGCAAGCACTTCATTGTACTCACTGAGTCCCTTTTGATTGTCACCCAACGACGAATACAGGCCGGCCAGAAGCAGGTGATGGTCGACGGTTTTGGGATCCAGCTTGGCCGCGGCTTCCGCCTCCTCCAAGGCTTTCTTGAGATCGCCCTTGCGCAGGTATAGCGCCGCCAAGCGAAAACGCAAAAACGCGTCGCTCGGGACGGCCTGCGCCGCGGCTTCAAATTCTTTGAGCGCCGCTTCGAAGTCGCCATCGCCGAGCAACATTTGCGCCTTTAGAAAATGACTGTAGGCTTGCGCCTCGGCGGGAATTTCGATCTTTTGGTGATTGCGAAAGGGCGGTTCCGGAATCCAGGCTAGTTCATCAAAGACTGGTTTTTGCTCGGGTACAGCGGTCGCGCACCCCGACAAAATAGCAACAAAAACCACCGTCCGAATCGAGCGCATACGCATTAATTGGATGGTTAACATAACAGCTGTAGGGGGTCAACGTAGCTTGGTGATTAGCTTCATTCGGTTGGTTAACTATGGTAGCTTTTTTTTCGAGGCCGTTTAGAAGTGTTATTTTACACCTTTCAAACGCTTGAACGCTATGGCCAAAACATCCCGCGACCGCGCTGAGAATGAAATCCTCGAATTGCGTCGAGAGATCGACAAACATAACTACCAGTATCATGTTCTCGACAATCCGCTGATCAGCGACGCCGAATACGACCGGCTATTTAGCCGGCTGGTGGACCTGGAAAAAGCCCATCCGGAACTCGCCACGCCGGACTCACCGACGCAAAAGGTCGGCGCGCCGCCCTTGGAGAAATTTTCCACCGTCCAGCACACCATGGCGATGCTGTCGCTCAACAACGCCACCGGCCCTGAAGAACTCGAGGAGTTTGAGGAAAGAATTCAACGATTTCTCAAGCACCGCGATGCTCTGGAGTACGCCGTCGAGCCTAAGATCGACGGCCTGGCAGTGGAACTCGTGTACGTGGACGGCAAATTCATCGTTGGCTCGACTCGTGGGGACGGGGTCAATGGCGAAGACATCACGCTAAATCTCAAAACCATTCGCTCGATCCCGCTAGCCTTGCGCGGCGACGGAGGCGTTATTCCGCCACGCCTTGAAGTGCGCGGCGAAGTGTTTCTGCCGCTGGACGCGTTTCAAAAAATGAATCGCGAGCGTGAAGAAGAAGGTAAACCGGTTTTTGCCAACCCGCGAAACGCTGCTGCGGGATCGTTAAAGCAGCTCGATTCGACGATCACAGCCAAACGGCCCTTGGACATCTTTTGCCACGGCACGGGTATTATCGAGGGCGTAAGCTTTTCCACCCATTGGGAGTTTCGTGACGCTCTTCAGCAGTGGGGACTGAAGCCCGTGCCACTGGGCCGCGTATGCCGGGGCCTTGCGGAAGTTTTTCGCTACCGTGACGAAATTGAAGCCCGGCGCGACGAGCTTCCCTATGAGATCGACGGGCTGGTCGTGAAAGTTAACAGCACCCAGTTCCAACAACGCCTGGGCCAGATCGCCCGCTCGCCGCGTTGGGCGATTGCCTACAAGTTTAAGCCGCGCCAGGCCACTACACGCATTCTCGACATTCAGCCCAACGTCGGCCGCACCGGCACGCTAACCCCGGTGGCGAGCTTGGTGCCGGTACCGATCGGTGGCGTGATCGTCAAAAGCGCGTCGCTGCACAATATGGACGAGATCGCCCGCAAGGATATTCGTATTGGCGACACCGTGCTCGTCGAGCGCGCCGGCGATGTCATTCCGTACGTTGTCAAAGTCATCGAGGAGAACCGCACCGGAGAGGAAAAGAAATTCGTCATGCCCGAGCGCTGTCCGGTTTGCGGCTCGGGGGTTTTTCGCGAAGAAGGTGAAGCCGCCTACCGCTGCATCGGCATTTCCTGTCCGGCAAAGCTTAAAGAGAGTCTGAAATTCTTCGGCTCGCGCGGCGCCCTGGATATTGAAGGGCTGGGTGAGAAATTGATCGACCAGCTGGTCGAGCGCGGCATGGTTCACGACGTGGCCGACCTTTACCATCTGACGAAGCCGCAGCTGGCCGGCCTAGAGCGAATGGCCGAGAAGTCGGCGCAAAACCTGCTCGATGCTTTGTCGCGAAGCAAATACTCGACGCTGCCGCGCTGCTTGACCGCGTTGGGAATTCGCCATGTCGGCGAAGCGACGGCCAAACTGCTGGCTGACCATTTCGGCGACTTGAAAAAGATCGAGCATGCATCCGAAGAGGATTTGATGGAAGTGCGGGAAATCGGTCCCGAAGTGGCCAAGACCATCGCGCACTTTTTTGCCCAAGATGCGAATCATCAAGTGATCGAAAAACTTCTTGAAGCGGGACTGCAGTTCAAAACCGAGCCGAAGAAAAGCGGCACCTTGAGCGGCGCGAGTTTCGTTCTCACTGGCGGGCTGGAGAGCATGTCGCGCCCGGAGGCGCAGAAACGAATCGAAGCGCTGGGCGGGCGGGTCACCTCGAGTGTGAGCCGCAGTACAACCTACGTCGTGGCGGGCGCCGATCCCGGCTCCAAACTAAAAAAAGCCCAGGAGCTCGGAGTTCGGGTCCTCAGTGAAGAGGAATTTTTGCAATTACTAACGCGGTAATCAATAACGATCGCGCCGCGGCGGTCGGCCGCTGCCGTAACCACCCCCGCCTCCCGGACGTGGCGAGCGCGGTGCCTGGGGGCGCGCTTCGCTGACAACGATATTCCTGCCCTCGAAGTCTGTGCCGTTCAGCGCATTGGTCGCCTTCTCGGCTTCTTGGTCGGAGCTCATTTCGACGAAGCCGAAACCCTTCGACCGGCCGCTGAACTTGTCCGTGATGATCCGCGCGCTGACCACCGAACCATGTTGCGCGAAGTGCTGCTGGAGCCTCTCCTCTGTCACATTGTAGGAAAGGTTGCCAACGTATAGCTTTGCTCCCATCTCGGCCCTCCTTGTTGGATCAACGAATGCTCAGTGTGTCGGGATCGACTTAGCCAAAGGGCAAGGCCGCAACCGGGTCTCATACGGGAACCACTCTCTCTCTCTCGGCACGCTCTTCGGTAACCAGACCCTTCCGAAAACGGCGCCAGCCTACAAAAGTCGCACCTCGCTTGTCAAATCTTTTGCTGTCTGCTTTGGACCTCAATACCGGGCTTGCGGCGTGGGCACACGTGGGCTAGATAAAATAGGAAATCAGTATGGACAGTGCTTCCGAGACGGCCCGCGTCCATTTGAAAATTGCCGGCCGAGTCCAAGGCGTTTATTTTCGCGCTTCGGCGCTCCAGGAAGCGCAAAGCCTCGGGCTCACGGGATGGGTCATGAATTGTCTCGATGGATCTGTGGAGGCCATCGCCGAAGGCGCCAGGGCGAAGCTCGAGGAATTGATCGCGTGGTGTCGCCACGGCCCGTCCGGCGCTCGCGTGAGCCATGTCGATGTCCGTTGGGAAACTCCGCAGCATGCTTTTCGCAGCTTTACGATCAAGCACTAGGCGAATGCCCTAATCAGCGTCCCGTCGAGCCTTTCATCTGTAAAGCCATTTGATAAATCTTTCGCTTCGAAAGTTGATATCGTTGACTGAGAAATTCCGAGATGGGTTTAACGCCCATTCCACCCGCTGCGAGTTGACGGATCGCCGCCTTAAGTTCTTCCTCGGCAACTTGCAAGCCCTCGGTAGAGCCACGCACAAGGATTGTAATCTCGCCCTTTACCTCCCGGTCGGCGAGCTGAACCATGATCTCCACTATCATGCCGCGCAAGAACTCTTCGTGAACTTTGCTGACCTCGCGGCCGATGACGATTTCGCGGTCGCCTAGAATCAGCTGCATATCGACCAGCGATTCTTTCAGACGGTGTGGCGCCTCGTAAAGGATGACCGTTCTGGTCTCGTTCCGAAGCGCTTGCAGCTTTGCTCGTCTTTCTTGCTTCTTGGCCGGGAGGAAGCCCTCGAAAACGAAACGATCCGTAGGCAAACCGCTGGCGCTCAAGACCGCCGCTACTGCCGACGGCCCGGGAAGTGGAATAATCCGAACGCCGGCGCGAACCGCTTCAACAACCAGCCGATAACCGGGGTCGGAGATCGCCGGAGTGCCGGCATCGGAAAGCAGTGCGATGCTCTCGCCGCGGACTAGCCGTTCAACGAGCGTCTGCGCCTTAGTCCGTTCGTTATGCTCGTGATAGCTGGTGAGCGGCGTGTGAATATCGTAGCGGCTGAGCAGAATCTGTGTGTGCCGCGTGTCCTCGGCGGCGAGTAGATTGACTTCCTTGAGAACCCGAATCGCGCGTAGCGTAATGTCTTCGAGGTTGCCGATCGGAGTCGCAACGACGTAAAGGATGCCAGCCATCGCATGAATCCGTTTCGAGGATCGAGGATGGAAGATGAAGGATCGCGCTAGCCTCGATCTCTGCCTTCCATTCTCTATCCTCTATCCTCGATCCTCAATCCTCACTTCCCCCAATCTCTCGAATAGCGAAAGTCACGGTCGATGGTTCTTTGCGAGACCTTGGCGATCACCGGCAGGCGCCGCTTGAATTGCGACATCATGATGCGCATGGCGACGTCTTCGACAAATCGTTCGGGAAAACCGGCAGCGCACAACTCCGGCTTGGTATAGCGTTGATCAACCATCAGGTAGAGCAGTTTGTCTACATCGAGGTACGTGAATCCCAGTTCTCCTTCATCAGTTTGTCCCAGCCAAAGATCTGCCGATGGCACTTTGCTGACGATCACCTCGGGCACGCCGATCGCTTCGGCCAAGGCCCAGACCTGGGTCTTATAGAGATCGCCGAGGGGATTGATCGCGGACGCCATGTCGCCGTAGAGCGTCCCATAGCCGAGCAGCAATTCTGTCTTATTGCTCGTCCCCAGAACCAGACCGTTCCAGCGCGCCGAATGATCGTACAGAATCGTCATGCGCTCGCGCGCCATCTTGTTGCCGCGACGCCGGGAATCGGCGTCCGGGAAGTGCTCAAAATAGGCATCGATTTGCGGCGAAATGTCGACCGATAGAGATTCGATGGCGCTTTTCTGTACGACCATTTCAGCGTGCGCCAGGCTATCGGAATGGGAGCTTCTGTAAGGCATCAAAATCGCCAAAACGTTTCTCGGGCCAAGGGCTTCGGCTGCGAGCATGGCGCTCAGCGCGGAATCCACGCCGCCCGATAAACCGACGATGACTCGCGTCATCCCGGTCTTCTGTACTTCGTTGCGAATAAATCCCGTCAAAATTTCACGCAGAAGAGCCGTGTTGGTGGGAATTTGACTCATCGAAGCTTTCGCCTGACGGCCGGCGGCCGGCGCTTTCTTGTCCTAGCTTTCACGACTCTTTGAACCTTTGCACCCTTGAACTTTTGAACGACTTTCGCTTCCGCCGGCCGCTCGCGAATTCTCATCAATTCATTGATCGTCAGATCGATGTCTTCATCACGCAGCAGCGGCGAAATGGTTCGTTTACGGCGGACCGATTCCAAAGGTATGTCGGCGACAATAAAATCTTCCTCATAGTACTTCGCCTTGGCGAGACGCTGGCCGAACGGATCGACGATCTCCGAGCCGCCCCAAAAGCCAACGCCGTCTTCGAAGCCACAGCGGTTGCCGTAGATCATGAACAGGCTGTAGGTCTCGGCATACGCCGCGTTGATCATCTCCCAATAACGCGCGTTGTCGTCCTGCACCTGCGCGTCAACGATGCCGCGCAACGGGCTCGCTGACGGGCACAGCACGGCGAGTGCGCCATCCAACGCCGCGACGTTGATCGTCGATGGGTGCCATAGATCTTCGCAGATCAAGAGCGCCAGGCGGCCGAATTTTGAATCAAACGCGCGAAGGCGGTCGCCGGCGGCGAAATAGCGCTGCTCGTCAAACATGCCGTAGGTCGGCAGATAAACTTTGCGGTGCACATGGCGGACTTCACCGTCTTCGAAATAGACCGCAGCGTTGAAAAACCGGTGGTCTGCGCTTTCTTCGACCAGTCCGGCAACGAAGGACAGCTCGCGGCTAAGCTGTTTGAGCTTGGTTATTTCCGCTGACTTCATCGTCAGCGCGACACTAGGAACCGTGTCACGGAGATAGTAACCGGTGAGGCTTAGCTCGGGAAAAAGCAGGAACTGGGCTCGCTCTTTGATGCCTTGGCGAATTTTTTCTTCATAAAGGGTAAGGTTGGCTTTGAGATCTCCAAGCTTCGGATTGATCTGAGCAATGGCGATGCGGATCGACACAGATTAGGCTCCGTCCTCGAATTAAGTGAAAGAAATTTTTACGAAAGTAACATAGGGGTCGGTTCACTTGCAATTTAGCTGACGCCCGCTTATTTTTGTTGTTAAAGGCTCTTGGTTAAGCAAAAAATGGACGAAAAAGTTCTTATCTTTGGGAAAGACCTCTGACCCTACACCTCGGGCGCCCGGGAGGCTTATGCCCGCCGCAAAATTCCTGTCGAGTACGTCAACGTATTGGAAGACGAGCAAGGTCTTGCACGAATGTTGCAACTTGCCAATGGTCGCCGCAATGTTCCCGTCATCGTCGAAGCCGGTAAGGTCACCATCGGCTTCGGTGGCTCCTGAGAGGTCTAGCGCGCCGGCGGTCGCCGGCGAGCCATGACGAACGGATCGCGCTTCCATCCAGCCAAATCGTCAACCAGCCCAAGCAAAGGCCGAAGGTGATCAAGCAGATTTCTCAGCGCATCGCCGACAAGATCCACGCCCTGTTTGGCGCCGGTGTAACGCTGGATTCGCTCGCACCGCTCGCCGGTGATGCGTCGAGCCGGCGCTACTATCGCGCTCACCTTAGCGGACCGGGCGCGCCCAAATCCGTCGTCGTGATGGAGCTACCCTCCGGCGCTGGGTTGCCGCTCTCCAGCGAAGAATTGGCAATTTTTAAAGAAGGCCCCAGCGAATTGCCGTTCTTGAACGTACATCGCTTTCTCAGCAACATCGGGGTGAAGGTTCCCAAGCTCTACGGCCAATGGGAACGTGAAGGCATTCTCTTGCTCGAAGACTTGGGCGACACCGCGCTATGGGATCGCGTCCAAGGACTGCCGGAGCGCGAGATCATCGCTTGGTACCGAAAGGCCATCGATGAGCTTTTGAACTTGCAGGTTCGCGGTAGCAAACAAAGAGACGAGTCTTGTATCGCCTTCCAGCAGCGTTTCGACTTCAAGCTTTACAATTGGGAGTTCGAACATTTTATCGAGTACGGCTTGGAGAAGCGTCCCGGCGCGCAAGTCGAGGCCACAGCCATCGATGAGTTGAGAAAAACCTTCGCGAAAATCGCCGAAATATTGGACCGCCAAACCACCTGCTTGAACCATCGCGATTATCATAGCTGGAATTTGATGATTCATGACGAAGCGGTGCGTGTCATCGATTTCCAAGATGCCTTGCTGGCGCCGCCGCAATACGATCTCGCGTCGCTGCTCAATGATCGCGTCACCGACAGCATCATTCAGCCGCCTCTAGAAGTCCATCTGGTTCGTTATTACATCGACCAGAAGTCCGATCTCGAAGGTCTCACAATCCAGGCAGATGAATTTTTCGAAATCTATCGCCTATCGGCGATTCAAAGGGACCTAAAGGTCGTCGGTCGCTTTTATTATCTTGACCAAGTGAAGGGAAAGTCGGGCTACATGAAATTCGTTCCGCCGACCGTGCGACGCTTGAAACGCAATCTCGCGCACGTCGCGCAAGCGAGGGATGTCCTGCCGCTGCTCGAGGAACATTTTGAGGCAATGGCATGAAGGCGATGGTGCTCGCCGCCGGCCAGGGAACGCGCTTGCGCCCGATCACCGACAACATACCCAAGGCCCTCGTACCCGTTGCCGGCCGGCCGATGATCGAGTATCCGCTGCTGTTGCTGCGCCACTACGGGATTCGCGAGATCATCATCAATTTGCATCAATTCGGCGAGCAAATCGAAAAGTATCTGGGTGACGGCAAAAAGCTTGGCGTAGAGATTACTTACTCCGACGAACCGGAATTGTTGGATACCGGCGGTGGGCTTTGCAAAGCCAAACCCTTTCTGCGCGACGGCACTTTCATCGTGATCAATACTGACGCGCTCATCGATTTGAATCTTGCTGAAGCCATCGCTTTTCATAAAAAAATGAGCGCCGCGGCAACTCTGGTCCTTCGTCCCGACGAAAATGCCGATCAATACGGCTCGATGGACGTGGACGACAGAGGAAAAATCTGTCGCTTTCTGCAAAGCAAAGCGCCGATTGGCCCGTCTGGGCCGATTCGCAAGCTGATGTTTACCGGCGTACAGATTTTGGAGCCCAAGGTTTTCGACTACATGAATGCCAGTGAAGCGCGGCAAAAATTCAGCACGACCAAGGAGACTTATCCCAAAATGCTGCTGGCAGGCGAAGCGCTTTATGGATTTTGCTTCGAAGGTTTTTGGCAGGACCTTGGCACCAGCGAGCGGATCAGAAGTGCCGAGGACAACCTGGGTCTCGGACGGGTCAGGCTACACTACGTATACTAAGACCAGAAATACCGCTTAAGATTCAAAGTCAAACCACCCGGGAGTTACGTTGAACATTGAACCTTGCACTTTGAACTGAGCAGCACGGCTGTTCTCCAGTAATTCTCTGTTTGTGCTTATCCGATTTCGCGTCAAGTTTGCCACACTTCCAGGCCTATGTTAGCTTCGGGCCTCATCGCAACTCTATGGCCGCATTAGCAATCTATTTACCGACAGTCATTTTCATTTCTCTGGTCGGTGGGTTTTTGCCGCTCCTGCGCAAACTCTCGCAGCGAGCGTTAGCCCTTTTGCTGAGCTTCAGCGCGGGTGTGTTGTTAGGCGCAGTTTTTTTTCACATGCTACCGGAAATCGGCCGGGTGCTCACCGGCACGATCGGTTGGCCTATCTTGGCCGGCTTTCTGCTAATTTTTGTCATGGAGCGCTTCGTTTTCGTTCACGCCTGCGAAGAGCTCGATTGCGACTTTCATCAAATGGGGATCCCGGCCTTTCTCGGCATATCGCTTCACAGTCTGCTCGATGGCATTGCTCTCGGCGCAGGCTTGCTCCTGCCGGAACTCGGCGCCGTCGTCTTGCTCGCTGTGATTATTCACAAAATGCCCGACAGCATTTCGATCTCTTCGATTTTGCTTGCCGCCGGTTGGCCCCGGCGTCAGGTCGGTCTGCTGAGCTTACTTTTCTCACTGACCACACCCGTCGGCGCGCTTGTCTCTTATCTTTTCTTTCGCACCCTTTCTGCGGAAAATATCGCGGTTGCCATTGGCATATCGGCCGGAACGTTCCTGGCCATCGCCACCGCCGACATTCTGCCGCAAGTTCACCGCATCGAACAGCGCAACCCGATGACACTGGTATTTTTGGCCGTCGGCCTCCTTGTCGGCTGGATGGGAACTCTGCTCACGGACTGAATTACCGGACGTGATAGCTTCTATTATTCTTCAGCTGTGCGACGCACGACAATCGATTAACCCGCCCGACTAAAGGCCTCCCACCGGTTTACGTGTTGATCCACTGATCGATCTGGGTGAAGAATAGTCGTGGCAGAGAAAAAACCCGCAAGAGCCCGCAATCCACACCCGGCAAGTCCAGCTAGGAAAATAGAGCGCAAATTCCTCCCGGCGAAAACCCTACAGAGACTCGTCGGACTCATTACGTTAAGCGCCATAATCTGCCTTTTGATCCTGGCGAATTTACACTCCTTCTGGACGCCGCTGCCGTGGCTTTTCGGAATAGCCATCTGGGCATATTGCTTTTGGTCGGACAGGGTCGAAGCGTTTCCTTTGACCTCGACGTCATTTTCTTTCCCACGCTTACTACTTGTCCTGGGAGCGGCTAGCATCATACGGCTGTTTAGAATCACTGAGCTTCCTCTCGGTCCCTACCCAGACGAAATATTTACTCTCAACAATAGTCTTGGGCTCCTCCATCGACCTTTCGACCTCTTCGGACACACACCGCTAATTATGGAAGGCTGGGTGGAAACCGCCAATCTCTACCTGTATTTCAACCTGGTGATCGAAAAACTGTTCGGCGTTAGCTATTGGAGCATGAAGCTCTTTTCGGTAATACCCGGAGTGATCGCTTGTGGCGCCGTCCTTCTAATCGGCCAGCTTCTCTTCAGCCGGCGCATCGCTCTTCTAACGACGCTTCTTTTCACGTTCGCTCACTGGCCGGTTCGGCTCAGCCGATACGGCTGGGATGCCTCGTTCATGATCATGGCGTTCTCCCTGGCGATCTGGCTGCTGCTGCTCGCAATGCAGCGTGGCCGACCGCTCTACGCTTACGTCTCCGGCTTAACCGCCGGCCTATGTCTCTATAGCTATTTGGCGTCCCGTGTCTGCCTGCTATCCTTGTTATTTTTTTTGGCTGTGGAGTGCGGGATGACACGCGGCCGCTCGATCTTTAAGCATGGGATTGCCTTCGCAACCGGAGCAGCAATGGCTGCCTATCCGCTTCTCTGCTATTACCTCTTTGAGCCGCGCGCTTTCTGGGTAAGAACCGCGGAGCTAAATGTCTTCAACAGTCAAAGCCCCCTGCTAGCGATTCTGGACAACATTTGGCGACATGCTCTCATGTTTTTTGTTATCGGCGGCGCCTACGCTCGAGACAACTTTCCCGGGCTGCCGATGATGGACCCTCTGACGGGGCTACTTTTCATGGTTGGGTTGGTGATTCTATTTAGAGCCGTCAATACGCCTTCGGCCAGATTGATCGCTTGCACACTTGTGCTGAATTTTGCCACGGGCGTATTTTCGGTCAGCCAGGAAGGGGCCCCGTATGTCTACCGAACGGCAGCAGTGATGATTCCTGCGTTTCTGATCGCAGGTATTGGCGCGCAGGTCCTGATCGACCAAGGGGAATCCAAATTTGCCGAACGCGAGTTATCAAAGTACTTCGGCGCTGTAACCTGGCCCGTGTTAATGCTGATAATCGTCTTGAATCTCTACTTCTATTTTGGCCTGGAACCGCAGAACGCCGCCGCCATGCGAATCATGGCCTACGAGCCGCGCCTTATCGGTTTGGAAATAGCTCGGGATCAACTGCCGGTTATCTTGGTTGGCCGGGATATACTCGATCCTAGCAACGTTGATCCAAGACCCGGAGAAAAATACGTCAACGCGAATCCAGCGCTGATTTTGCCTCCGGCGGCGAGAAAGCTAGCCGTTATTAATTTTTCCGGCCGGTACGACACGAGTCAAACTGTATTGAGCAATTTCACCAACCCGAAAGATATTTATTTTGTCGAGCGCGCCATGGTGGCAACAAACAACTTGACGCCGCGCGGGCGGGCAAAGATTATTTTTAGAAGCTCGGACCGGCAGCTTGCGGAGTTAATTCAAAGAAACTACGCCGACGCGGCTATCAAACAGATCCGCAATATTTATCAGGAACCGCTTCTCTCTGTGGCGACTTTACATCGTGAAAACACGCCTGAATCATCTCCGGCAACCGATGCACCGACCGTCAAGTAATCAAAGACAAGCCCTGCTTTCCAGCAATGCCGTGCTATGAGCTTGCAGGCAAAGAAACCGGTCTAATATGGCAGCCAGGAAAAACCCTCGGGTGACCCCGCGCCGCCGCGATCGATCAAAACCCGCTTCCGCTCCCGATCGATCGCCAGCCGGCCAATTGCCCGTCTCTTTCAACTATCGCGCATTCATGCTCGTGCTGGCGGCGGGGGTCATCGTGCGCATTATCGTGTTCGCGTACATGGGTTTTTTCAACAACGATAATCATCTGCTGGTGATCGACTATGTCGCCCGCTACTGGATTCCCGCGCACTCCGACCAATTCAATCAAGCGTACCATCCACCGCTATATTACTTTCTCGCCGCGCCATTGCTGCGCCTGGGCGGCGTTACGGCGGTTCATGGACTATCGCTCATCTTTTCGATTGCCACATTTCTGCTGATCGCCCATTTGCTGAGCCAGCTGCCTTGGATATATGAAAAGATTCGGCCCTGGTGCCTCGCGCTGGCCGCGTTTCAACCTCAATTTGTCTTGTTTAGCTTGTTTGTTTCCAACGACACGCTGGCGATTTTTTTGGCAACCTTGATCTTCTATCAAAGCTGGCGCGTCCAGCTGTCCCCTTCGTTGGCCAATTGTTTTTCGCTTGGGATTTGCCTGGGATTGGGACTGTTAACCAAGGCCGTCTTCATGGTGTTCGTAATACCTTTAACCTTATTCATCTGGTTGATTGGCCATCGACGAACGCTGCCCCGCTCGCAGCTTCTCGCACAACTTGCTTCCTTTCTCCTGACCGCTGGCTTCCTCGGCTGCTACAAATACGTGGAAAATTTTATTCTCTTTGGCAATCCGATGGTCAGCAATCTCGATTTTTGGAATTGGACGAGCGAACAACAACCGACGTGGCTCGGAATCTCCTCATTGCTCGATTTCAATCTGCCAAAGTTGGTGCGCGAACCGGTCATCTCCGCTTCCACCGTCCATTCCTACCCGCTGATGCTCTACGGCTCCTTCTGGTATGCTTTGATCCCCGAGTCGACCTTCCGCAGCAATCTTGTATCGCCCTTTAATCGCCTCGGATCTCTGATTTATCTCGCCGCTCTCTGCCCTACCCTGTTGATGCTGGTCGGAGCGAATCGAATCGCAATGGCGGCTCTTGGAATCCGTGCTTGGGCTGAAGCCGCGCAAAGCGCCCACACTCTTAATCGGCTCGATTATGAAGGGATTCTTTTGTTGATTTTCTTGCTCAACTTTTTGTTGATCGTCGCGGTCGGCTGGACCTCTGACGTATGGAGCGTCTTTCAAGGCCGCCTGCTCTTTCCATCATTTTTTCCTCTCTTGCTGGCATTTAACGCCGGCATGGAAAGGGCCGATCACACCCGCCTGTTATCCAATCTCATACGCTCCTTGATGGCGGCGCTGATCACGCTCTTTCTGGTTTATATCATCGTCGAAGTCTGGCTCGCGATCTATGATCCGGTGAATCCTTTTCGCATGGACCATGTGCCTTTCAAAGTTGATATGCATGCTCGCTGATTAGATCGTCTCATCTGAGACCTCAATTTCCATTCGTCCGCATGGCACGGAAAAATCCAAGGCGAAAGACGGAACATCAAAGGTCAGTGGAGCATTCGCGACCCCAAGGTCGGGTGCGAATTCAGCGACTGGTCAACAAGCATGCGCTCATCTTAGTATCGAGCGTCTTTGTGCTTCATTCCTTGGGCTTGGCCTCGCTGTTTTCGCCGGTCGTTGGCTTGTTTGACAGCCAGCCAATTGTTGACCAGGATTGGGGCCTGCACTTTCATCATTTGAAATCCCTCGAAGCGTTCTGGCGCCAGGATCATTCTTTGTGGGGGTACAACCCTTTTTTCATGGCCGGTTATCCGTCGAACACGATTCAAGATCTAAGCATCAAATTCTTTGAATTTTTGTCCCTCGCTCTGTCAGCCGTCCTCCTGTCACCGGTCCAATGGTTCAAAGTCTGCGCGTTTCTGGCCATGGCGAGCATACCTTGGATCATGTACTATGCGGCGCGAAATTTTTTCTTCGACGACGATTCGCGCGACTTCACGTCAGCAACGGCGGCTTTATTAGGAACGATCTACTGGTGGAACTCATTGCCCAGAGAGATGTTTTTCTACGGCATGATCGGTTTTCCCGCAGCATCCTATCTAAGCATTTTGGGAGTCTCACTTTTCTACCGGGTTGCTAAACAGGCTCCGTCATTTGGACCCGTGCATATTGGTTTGCTCATGTTCGCAGTATCCATTCTACCGCTCCACGTTCAAAGTCTGGTCATGTTACTGCCGCCGGTCATGGCATTGCTCATCATTGAGCCGCGTTTATTGACTGTCCGTCTGCTGGCGAGTGTCATCCTAGCAGCGCTACTTTCGTTGCTTTGCAACTCTTCTTGGCTCATTCCCGCAATCGCCCACCGTGGGGACGACATATCCGAGCAAATCGTCGGTCAGCTACCGCTGTTCGCCAGCTCTGATCCGTTGACCTTCCTCAAGGATTACCTCGCATCGAAGGGATATTGGACTTTTCGTTCGTCTTATCTGGAGAAAGGATTTCGCGTCGTGCTTTTGATTCTCGGCGCGCTCGGAACCTGGAAATTGATTCGGAGTGACAAACGCCATCTCGGCATCACTCTCGCAAGCGCTTTGGCAATTCTATTCGTCATCACCTATTTCGGCGCCTTGATACCGTTTATAGGCTCGTGGCAGCCGTTGCGCTTCAAAGTCCCGTACGATCTCTTCCTCGTGATCGGCGCCTCTTACAGTGTCGGCCAATGGTTCAATAATCGCGTACCGGCGCCCTCGCGGATTGTTCCGGTGCTGCTGAGCGGCGCTCTCCTCGCGTTCGTGATCAATCTTTTTCAAACTGAATCGACCGGCAAGTTGCAACTGCGTTCTCGGATCAATCCGGGGCTGAACCGAATCGCTCAGTGGATCGAGCGCGATGCGTCACTCGCCGGAAGAGTGTTGTTTGAAGAGTCCGGCGACGAAACCGGTTTCGTCTATGACGGAGTCTATCTTTCGTCGTTGCTGCCGTATCTGACCGGCCGTCAGCTCATCGGTGGACCGATTAATCTTTACAACGATCGTCACCATTTTGCCGAGTTTCACTCGGGTAGATTGTTCAAAAAGGACGTTCAAACTCTCTCCGACGAGGAGCTGCGAAATTACTTGCGCCTTTACAACATCGGCGCGATCGTGGCATTTCACCCGGCATCGATCCAACGTTTGCGGTCGATACCGGGCTTAGTGACGATCGAACAGCGGATCGGGCCGATACACCTGATGAAGGTTAACCAGCCATTGACGTGGTTTTTCGCAGGCGAAGGCAAGGTGAAGGCGGACTTCAATCGATTGGAGCTTTTCGACCTCAAGGGCAACGAGGCAATATTAAAATTTCATTGGGTCGAGGGTCTAACGGCCACACCGCCAACAAGAATAGAACCGGTGACAATAGCGGACGATCCGATTCCGTTTATCAAGCTAGTCAATCCGCCGTCCGACGTGACTCTGCGAGTCGCATCGTCATTATTCGAATCGCTCCACTAAAAAAGACTTGGTCATCTTCCGTCGGCGCCCGCCTGGCTCTGCTTCATGAGCCGAAGAGCTTCTTGATAATGTTGCATCGCTTCGTCTTTCTTGCCTTGTAACACCAGCAACTGCGCAAGACCCTGGTGCGCAGGAACGAAGTCGGGTTGAATGCGTAGTGCTTGATAAAAAGATTCCGCAGCATCGGCGAAACGATTCTGCGCAGCGTAGACACTGCCTAGATAGTAACTCCCCTCGGGAGCATCCGGCTTTAACTGCGCAGCTCGTTGAAGAGGTCCAATCGCTTCATCGAGCCGACCCTGCTTCGCCAAAGCGACGCCGAGATTTAGGTGCGCTCGGCTGATCGATGGATTGAGATCGATGGCCTTGCGGAAATACCGAATGCCGGTCTCGATGTCGCCGCGCTCGGCAATGAGCTGTCCAAAATTACTGTGTACGTCGGCGTAATTGGGATAGAGCCGGATTGCCGCTTCAAAATATTTCTTAGCCAAATCGAATTGGCCTTGCCCGGCGTAAAGATTTCCCAGGTTGTAGTACGCTACACCGAGATCGGGCTTCAGCTCTATCGCCTTGAGAGCCGCATTTATCGCCTCATTGACTCTGCCTTGCTTGTAATAAGCATTGGAAAGGTTGTTGTACCCCGCCGAGCCCGGACCGCTGATGCCGTAGATTGGCCAATCAACTATCAGCGTACTCATCAGCAAGACGGCAAAGACGCCAAGCAATGATCGCCACGCTCGGTTGCGGTAGAGAGTCGGCAATTCCGCCAGCGCCGCGCCGGCAAAGAGCACGAGCAGCGGCACCAGCGGGAATCGATAGCGCGCGAATACGTAAAACACCGCCACGCTCAGGGCAAAGGAAATGATCATGGCGTAAAGCAACCATAAACGCCGCCACTGGTTACGGGTGAGCCACGCGCCCGCGGTTGCTAGAGGAGCCAACACGCCAAAATGATTGATCCAGCTCAGAAACGTAAGCAACCACGACCATTGGCGGTAGATATAAAAATCGTCAGAGTCTTCGACCTCGCGCGCGTTCCACACCATCAGCCATTTTTTTACTAGAAGTTGAAACCACTTCGTCGGCTCAGTGCGAATGTAGTCCCACGATTTTTTCAACCAGTAATTGGAAACTTCGCCTGAGCTCAGACGCCGTCCGAACGCCCGCTCCGCTAAACGAGCGGCGTCATTGCCTTCCAGCTGGGGCTCGCCGATTATTCTGTGCACCGATCCATAGCTGCCGTCGGCTTCGGGATTATTGCCGATAAAAAAATTCGGCCCGAACTGTGAAGTCGTTAATTTGAATTCGCCGCCGACGGTAAGATTACGCAAACCTACCGGCAATAAAACCAGTAGTAAGCCCGCGAAAAAACAAACGAGCCAACGAGTACGAATCAGAAATGGCTGCGCGGAAAGCCCAAGCGCGATCCAAAGTGCCACCACCGGTACCAAGATGAGCGCATTCTCACGGCAAAGGCCGAGAAGCCCAAGGACGGCACCGGCCCCCAACCACTTCGCCCAATGTCGAGTGCCGGTCAGTCCCAGCAGAAGATAGAGCAGGACGGTCAAAAGTAGCAGATCGAGAATGCTCTTTTCGACGAGACCGTCAAAAAAAACCGCCGGCGCATAACAAGCGAGGATGAGACCGGCGGCGATCCCGGCGTTGCGTGAAAACAATTTCTCACCAACTAGATAAATCACAGCGCAGGAAACGGAGCCTAGAATGATCTGCACGAAACGAATGAGCCACAGGTTATGCCCGAAAAAAATCTGCAAGACGCCGAGAAAGTACGGATAAAGCGGCGCCTGATAAAACACGCCCTGCCCCAACCAATCGCCCGCGGCGATCCGCTGCGCCCACGCATCATAGGTCCGGCCATCACCGGCGAGGTGATCAAAGAGAGGAATGGACTGAATTTGAAAAAGATAAATTAGGCGCAATAAAAAGGCGACAGCCAAAATGACTAGGAACCAAACCGTATCATGCGACAGCTTTGATTCACCATATCGAGTTGATTCTAAACGTCGTCGCCGGGCCCGCAAGCGGTTGGTAGCGTGACTATCCCTCGTTTTCATTTTAGACTATGCGCGAAAAATTGACTCAGACATCGCCAGCACCCTAAGCTTTCATCCCGTGCAGGAATTGGTCGTGAAATCTTTTTGATGTTTTGGGAATTCTCTCGGCTTCGTTGTATCCGGCAATGATAATAGATAGATCGCGATCCGGCTGCGTCATCGACAAGTGTAGGGAACATAAAAATAAGGATGCCGCTGTGCCGCGTCCAGGCATTTCGAAATGCCGGTCAAAGGAACCAATGCAACAGCCTCAAGACACCCTGCTCCACTGCAGACTTATGGCGGCTCGTGGTCTCTTTGGCGGCGAGGACAGCGCGGCGATGGCTAAGATACCATTCATAGCTCTCTACAAACATTTCGTTGTTCGAGTAGCGCGGCGCCCATCCCAGCCGAGTGCGCGCCTTGGAGATGTCGAAGTAGATGGATCGACCGTACATCGAAGCGTGGTACGAACCTAAAGGCGAGATTCCTAGGCCTGCGGAGAGATTCATTGCTGCCACGACGGGCCACATCGGTAGGGACTTTATCCTCGATCCGGTGCCGGCACGGCGGCAGAGATGTTCCAGCACTTCTCGCATCGTCCCAAAACGGTCCGTGCCACAGTTGAAATCGTCCGCGCCCTTCAGGGTGCTCGCTCGAATACAGACTTCCGCAAAGTCATCCGCATGCACAAACTGATAGATGTTTTGACCGTCGTTGAGCACCGGAATATTCTTGCCCTCGTAAATCCATTCGAAGAGGATTTGGAAGATTCCCAGTCGGCCGTGACCCATAATGGTACAAGGCCGGACAATCGAGACATCCAGACCCTTCAATGCATATTCTCGGCACAGGGCTTCTCCGGCGAGCTTCGCTCTACCATACTCCTCAACAGGGGTTGGTGTGGTTCCCTCCGCCACCGGATTTGAATTAGGGATGCCGTAAACTGCGCTCGAAGAGGTGTAGACCACCTTCTTCACTGCGCGTCGCAGGCATGACTCCAGCAGATTCTTCGTCCCGGCGCGGTTGACGCTCCAGAACAAGTGTTTGTTTTTGGCCATGGCCACTTGCGCTGCGTTGTGAAAGACGAGATCGATTCCCTCACAGGCTGCCAGCACAGCATCAGCGTCGCGTATATCGGCTTGCACCACCTGGGTGTCTGGATAAGTCTCGGCGGGTAGATTGACGTCTAAGATGCGGACCAAATGTCGGCGCTCCAAGAGCTTTCGAGTAAGCAGCTCGCCAAAATAACCCGCTCCTCCCGTAACTAGAGATTTGATCATTTTTCGCCGCTTAGATGAGCCGGACCTTGCAATAACGGAAGCTTCGAACAACGGGCGGCTCATCGCTGTGGCGAGCAAAACAGGCCGGCAACACAGGCCATTTTGCGCGTTGTTCCAGGACGATGAATCGCTGGGTATGACCGGGGAATAGGACAATGATCATAATGGCGATGTTGTCGTCACAGACGCCGTAAATATTTTTCGAGAGCTGGAATAGCCTTGCGTCACGGTCCGAACGCTCTGAAATCAAAGGTGGCAGCCAGTAGCACCATGAGGGCCAGCAACGCCGCGCCATAAGTCGAAGGTTCCCTCGCAGAGTACTCGATCGGGTCTTCCGTCAGTTCACCTCTCCTGCAGATGACCCAGAGACGGGTGATATAGTACAAGAGGATGGGCTGTAAACCCCAGAGGAAAGCCGGACGGCGATAGAGCAATTGCACGCTGTCGCTGTTGATGTAGAGCGCCAGCACGAGGGAGGCAAGGAATCCGCTACATATGCCGGCAATGGAGACGGCCTCCAGGTCGGTTGTCACATACCCACGTCCCGGCACAACTTGTCGGCCATCCTTCCGGTGCTGAACTAAATCGGCGGCCCGCTTTGAGAAAGCCAAGCTGAGGAAAAGAAAAAATGCAAAGGACAGCAACCACAGGGAAAGAACAATTCCCGTGGCGAGGCTGCCGGCGACGACGCGCAGGGTGTAGAGAAGAGCCAGAGTCAGCACGTCCACCACAAGGAGACGCTTTAGATAGAGCGAATACAACGAAGTCAGTATGAAGTAGGAAATCAACGTAGTCACGAAAGGATAGGAAATGAATCCTGCTATCATTGCGCTAGCCGAAAGACTGGCAAGTGCGAGTAAGGTCCCGAAGCCGATGGACAACCGGCCTGACGCAAAAGGCCGCTGCCTCTTGGTGCCGTGGCGACGGTCCTCTTCTAGATCCAGTAGATCGTTCAGGATGTAGGCGGCGGAGGCACAAAAGCCGAATGAGAAAAATGCCAGCGTAGTGGTGCCGACGATGGACCGATCGAAAATCGTGTGGGAGGTGATCGCTGGAACAAAGAGCAGAAGATTCTTTACCCATTGATAACAACGCATCGCGCGAAGGGAATCACGAAAACCGGTAGGTGATGGCTGAAACACGCGGACCACATTCGCGACACGGCGCGCTGAACGTTCCACTCCTTTAGGCGCGTTCACCAGAACGGCGTAGCGGCAGCCCTGCCAAATCGCCAGATCCGAACTTGAATTGCCGACATAGTCAAATTTCTCCCCACATACTTCCCCGACGGTCTTCAGTTTGTCTCGCCCTTTCAGGTTTCGCTGTCCGTCGCTTCCCAGCACGATATCGAAGAGACTGAGCGGTTCCACGACGGAGCACGCTAAATGATAATCGGAAGCTGTGGCAAGAACGAGACGTCTGCCGTGCGCCTTCTCATCTCGCAGCCATGCCAACAACTCTTCATGAAGAGGTAAGAGTGAGGCGTCCATCTGGATCTGCTGGAAGATTCTGTGCTTGAGATAGGCGCGGCCATTCAGCAGCCAGAACGGGATCAACAAGACAAGCCACGGTTTCTGCTTGATAAGTCGTAAAGTGGATTCAAGCACGAGATCGGTGCGAAGCAGCGTGCCATCCAGATCTACGACCAAAGGAACCGACTCTGAGCTAGAATCAGCGCATTTGCTCCGGTCTTCGACATCCCAATTTTCTGTCATTTATAAGAACTCGACTGCCCGACCAACCGCTGGCCCAAACCGCTTTTCGGTTTTGGGCAACGACGTACGCGGAGACACTCCGATTTTCGCCTGTAACCGACCATGTACAATACCGCCGCCGCAATCTCTTTCCGGCGTCTTTAGGCGGTTAGTTTGCTGCTGGCAATCTTGGAAGTACCAATATCTTGCAGCACGGGCAAGTCGGGACCGGCGTTTCAAGCAGCACTGTTTCGCGTGGAATCAGCAAATCGCAAATCGGGCAGAGGAAAACCAGTCTAAAGAAACAGGTAGCCAATCACCATTGAGGTTGCAAGGGTGCCAGACTGAGCAGCGAGATTTTTGACAAGTCATGATCTGTCTCAGGGAGTCTCTGGCTGGCGACGAACCTTACAGCCATGATAAGTTCAGGATCTCCTCGCTCAAACCATAAAGTGTGGCAGGGTTTAAAGGTCATAACAGCGCAACGGTAGGAAATTTACAGTGAGCGCGAAGTCGAGACAAAAGAAAAAGTCAGAACCACGCAGAGAAGCAGCAAGTGCGCCGGGCCTTTCCCAACCCAGTTGGATCCACCTTCGGCTTGCCTCTTTCCTCATCCCAGCTTTCATCGGGCTTATGACCTTTGTCGTTTTTCTCCCGACGTTCCAAAATGGGTTTGTCAATTGGGATGATGGGGAATTTCTCCTCGAAAATCCTCACTACAGAGGTCTAGGTTGGGAGCAGCTTCGCTGGATGTTTACCACCTGCTATCTCGGTTCTTGCATGCCCTTGAACTACGTCACGTACGGCTTGGATTATGTCATCTGGGGAATGAACCCAGTCGGATATCATCTAACCAGTTCACTTTTTCATGCCGCCAACGCAGTGCTGTTTTATTTTCTCAGCCTGCGATTGTTGCGGGTTACCACGCTATCTTTAGCGAACTCGTCGCAACTGCCAATCCGACTGGCAGCCGGCCTTTCTTCGCTGCTATTTTCGTTACACCCGCTGCGAGTTGAAGTTGTCGCCTGGACATTGGGTCGGGAGATAGCCGTTGCTGGCTTTTTTTTCTTTCTAACTTTGATTTGTTACCTGCGGTCCGCGGAGAACGAATCGACTGGTTCGTCTCCGTGGGGATGGATGGGTGCGGCCTGGATTCTTTACGCGCTGTCTCTTCTGGGCAAGGAGGCCGCGCTGACTCTCCCTTTCGCGCTTTTGGTCTTGGACGTCTATCCCTTGAGAAGACTCGGAAGCGGTCCGGGGAAATGGTTCGGAGCAGAGGTCCGCCGAGTATGGTGGGACAAGTTACCTTTTCTCCTGGTGGCCCTGGCTGCCGGGGTGAAGGCAGTATTGGCAAAGGAGCAATCGGGAACGATATATTCAGTGGCAAGCTATGGGTTACTGCCGAGAATTGCTCAGGTCCTATACAGTTTGGCGTTTTACCCATGGAAAACACTCATCCCGATTCACTTATCTCCGCTGTACCCGTTGCATCCTTTTACCGGATTGTGGAATTCCACGTTACTATTGACCGGTGTCCTATTCCTTTCGCTTAGTGGAGGATTTTTTGTTGCCAGGCGCCGTTGGCCTGCCGGTCTGGCGGCCTGGTGCTTCTACGTGCTGTTACTGATCCCGGTCAGCGGCGTTGTTGCCTTCGGTCCCTATATCGTCGCCGATCGCTTCAGCTATTTGCCGTGCCTGGGCTGGGCGGTGTTGGCTGGAGCGGGTCTATCTTATTGCTGGCACGCAAGGGGTAACGGCCGTATCGGTGCGCGAACGTTGGTTTTCTCACATTCGTTTGCTGGGCTGCTCTTAATCGTTCTGGGTGCTTTGACGTGGGCTCAGACCCAGGTCTGGCATGACTCTGAGAAACTATGGCGACATGCGCTGGCAGTCGATGAAAAATCAAGTTTTGCTCATAACAATTTGGGGCTAGTTCTCGCTGAACGGGGCGAGTTGCGAGGCGCGATCAATGAATTTCGACGAGCCGTGCAAATTGATCCTGTATTCGTAGAGGCCCACACCAATCTGGGAAATTTTCTCGCGGCGCAGGGTGCGCGCCAGGAGGCGATCGCTCACCTGCACCAAGCCCTGGAAGTTGATCCTAGATATGCTAGCGCTCACAACACCTTAGGCAACGTTCTGGCTGATAGCGGCGAATTGGACAGGCAGAGGCAATGGTTCACTACCGCCGCGCCTTAGAGATCGACCCTAGAGATGCTGATGTCTACAACAATTTGGGACTTTTGCTTCTAAGTCAGGGCAGCTTGGACCAAGCGACGGTGCGATTTCGCCAAGCCTTACGCGTGAATCCCAACTATGCTCAGGCGTACTTCAATCTGGGCAAGGTCTACGCACAACAAGATCGCCTCGATGATGCAGTCCTGAACTTTCAGCAGGCCCTGCGGATTCAGCCCGGCGTGCCTGAAATCCACGAAAACTTGGCGCGCACTCTGGCGCGTCAGGGCAAAAGAAATGAAGCGGTTCAGGAATACCAAGAAGCTGTGCGGCTGTTACAGTCGCGCTCCCAAGACAGGGGCGGCCGTTAACATCTTAGTGCGTTCTTCCATCCTATGATCATCGCCTTGCTCGCCACTTCTTCTCCATCCGTTATCACGGCAGCGGCTGAATCTGCTTCGGTGATTTTAAGAGTCGCAGCGCCTCCTGATAATGTTTTTCTGCCTCAGTCTTCTTACCCTGTGCCGCGAGCGCACGCGCCAAGTTTACGTGTGCGTCGGCCAGTTCCGGCTTGAGCGCGACAATTTTTTGGAAGTAAGCAACCGCTTCTGCCAATTGCCCCTGTCGTACCAGCGCACCGGCAAGCCCTGACAGAATTTCAATTTCATCGGGGTTAAGCTTCGCGGCTTGTCGGTAGTTTTGCGTCGCTTTTTCAAACTCGCCCTCCCGTGCATACGCCCTTCCCAGATTAAAGAAGGCTTTTGCATAGTTGGGGTCAATCTCGACGGCCTTTTGAAACTCCTCCAACGAATCTTTAATGTCTCCTCGCATTGCCAGCAAAAGCCCGAGGTTGTTATGCGCGTCGGCGTCGTCGGGTCGGATACTGATGGCCTCTCGGTAATGTGCAATCGCCGCCGCGTGCTTTCCCTGCGTTGCCAAAAACCTGCCGAGGTTGTAGTGCGCAATACTTGAATTTGGATCCAACTTGAGGACATGACTCCAAAGCGTTGCGGTGTTTTGCCAAATCGCGGTCTGCTTCCAAGTCAAGAAAGTAAACACCATCAATATGATGATGGCTGCACTAATAGCGATTAAACCGGACCTCACACGAGCCTTTTGTTGAGCTGGCTGCGGCAAGATACAGAAAAACATCCCTCCAGCGAACACTGCCCAACTGAGGCACGATAAATAACTGTACCGCTCCGCCACCACCTGTGGGCCGATAGAAACAATTCCCAGAACCGGCGCCAACGTCACGACAGAATACGCCCAGCAAGCCAAGCCCGCGGGCAACTGCTTTCTCAATCTATACAACGCTACCGTAATGATGATGGTTGCCGCGGCACCGGCAAGAATCTCAGGGTTCCAGAGACTGAATTGAGGCGAAATCTCGTAAAGAGGGGAAAGCCTGACCGGTATTAAAGTCTTCCACAGGTAAAAGCTCACGCCGAAAAAAACCTGAGCTAATCGGGACTCGACGCTGTAACTATCTAAAGACTTGAGCGCAGACGCGTGACGTTGTCCAATTAACGCGACGATGGCAAAGGCAATGGCCAGGACGGCAAACGGAATCTTTTCTCGCAACACTTCACGTTGAGTGGTCGTCCACCAAGTTCGCAGCTCACCGTCTAATCTGCGTAGGGGATAAATATCCAAGAGCAGAAGTATCATCGGCAACGTCATCGCTGTGGCCTTGGCAAGCAACGACAGAACATACGTAACAAGAGCGGTACCTAGCCATCGTTTCGACTGGCTGTCGCCATAGCTGCTCGAGTTCGCCCTCAAGTAACAGTAAATGGTCCACAGAAAGAAAAAACCCGATAGCACGTCGCGTCGCTCGGTGGCCCACGCCACAGACTCGACTCGTAGCGGGTGAATCGCGAAGATAAGAGCGGCAAACGTAGCGCTCGTGGTAAGCCGCCAAGACCCATGGTCGGGCGTCGACAAAGCGCGCGCGATCAGCTGGCGGCAGACGCAATAGAAGAAAACTGCATTAGCGGCGTGAAGAATAAGATTCGTCAAATGATATCCGATCGGGTTCATTCCCCAAATCAAATAATCCAACCCGTACGTCATCCAACTCAAAGGCTGATACGGTCCCATGTGAAAAGTCGTAAACATCCAGCGCAACTGCCGCCAAGCCAAGCCGCGATAGCGCAGATTATCGAC
>WNGA01003179.1_pt1 | contig 24713 bp, 17 predicted proteins | sample 5400061 | NCBI WGS metagenome assembly WNGA01 (sample SAMN13153366, study PRJNA577476) | soil metagenome | isolation source: 100 cm soil or saprolite under grassland replicate 2 | place: USA:California | collected 2016-06-15 | reverse complement strand
CCGCCTCCCCCGCCTCGGCGAGCAGGGTCGCGCGTGCCACGGGATCCGGCTCGAGCGGCGCGAGCCGGTCGAGCGCGGCGAGGACCTCGGCGCTCCGCCCGAGGCGCCGCTCGAGGTCGGCGAGGCGGCGGAGCAGCGGCCCGTCCGCGGGCGCGAGCGCCGCCGCGCGCTCGAGGTGCGCCGCGGCGCCGGCGGCATCTCCGAGCCGGCCCTCCGCGACGTCCGCGAGCGCCACGCGCGTCCGGATCGCGAGCGCCGCCGCGCCCGGTGCGGCGGGATCGAGCGCGGCGAGGGCTGCGGCGTGCTGGTCCGCCGCCTCGGCCCATTGTCCGGCCTGCTCCGCGGCGCGCGCCGCACGGGCGTGGCTCTCGGCGGACGGCGCGAGCTCGGCCGCCTCCCGGAAGCGGAGCAGCGCGTTCTCGGCGTGGGCGAGCGGACCCTCCCACAGCTCGCCCGCCTCGAGCGCGGTCCGCGCGGCGCGGGCGCGCTCGCCGCGGGCGAGGAGGAGGTCCTTCAGGCGGTCGAGCGCGCGAACCGCACGGAGCGGCTCGCCGGCGGCGGCGCAGGCGCGCGACAGCGCCGAGAGCGCGTCCGCGTCGTCGGGGGCGAGACGCAGCGCCTGGTCGAGGTGGAGCCGCGCGCCGGGCGGGTCGGCGTCGAGGAGGAGCTCCCCGAGCTCGGCGTGCGCGCGCGCCTTCGAGGCGGGATCGGGGTCGTAGGCGACGAGCCGGCGATTCGCCCGCAGGAGCGCCTCGCGGTCGTCGGAGGTCCGCGCGAGCGTGCGCAGCGCGCGGAGCGCGGGCACGTGGTCGCGCCTGATCTGGAGGCTCACCTCGATCGCGCGGAGCGCCTCCTCGCGGGAGGCGCCGGGGAGCGCGAACGCCGCCTCGGCCGCGGCGAGCGCGAGGAAGTGGCGGCCCCGCGCGGCCGCGCCGGCGGCGAGCGCGGCGAACGCCCGGGCCGCCCGCGCGTCCTCGCCGCGCGCCACCCGGATCGCGGCCTCGGTCGCGAGGGCGGGCGCGAAGCCCGGGCGCCGCGACAGCCACTCGCTGGCGAGATCGAGCGCCTCCTCGTGGAACCGCTCGTCGTGCGCGAGGAGCGACAGCAGCCGCTCGGCAGCGAAGGGGTGCGCGGTGGCCGCCGGCCCGGCGGCGAGATAGCCCTCGCGCGCGCCGGCGTGGTCGCCGCGGGCGAGGAGCGCCTCCGGGTCACGGAACGTGCGGCTGCCCTCGTCCGCCGCGAGGAGCTCGGGATCGTCGGACGAGACGGCCGGCGTGGAGGCGGAGCGGTCCCACGCGAGCCGCACGCGCCCCTCGCGCATCGCGACCCTCGCGAGGCGCGTGTCGGCGCCACGCGGCAGCTTCCAGCCGCGCGGGGCGAGCACGCGCCGCAGGAGCGGCGCGAGCGGCTCGGGCGGGAACGCCTCCGGACCGATCGCGTCGAGCACCGCGCGCGCGACGTGGGGCAGCGCCGCGGCGGCGAGGGGCGCCGGGCCGAGGATCCGGGGCGAGTGGAAGACGAGCGCCACCCCCTGGTCGCCGGCGGGCAGGAGCCCTGCCTCGAGCGTGAACGGCGGCCCGCCCGAGAGCCGCCCCGTGATCTCGACGAAGCCATCGCGCACGGCGAGCCGGAGGTCCTCGACGCCGAACGCCGCGAGCCCCGCGCCCGCGAGCGCCGCGTCGGCGGCGGACGGCTCGACGGCGATCGCGAGCTCGGCGAGATCGGCGAGGCGGTGGCGGAACTGGCCCGCGCCCTGCCCGACGTCGAACGGGAACTTCACGTCGGGGACCTGCAGGGTCAGCGACTCGAGGCGGACCCCCGGCGCGATCGGCTGATCGACGAGACGGACGTAGGGCCCGCCGCGCTCGAGGCGCAGCTCGAAGCCCGCCCCGCTCCTCGTTCCGGCTGCGGAGGGAGGAGGCGAGTTCGTGTTCTTCACCTCGGCCAAGACTCAGGAATTCTACCCCGGGGAGGCGGGGCCAGCGAAATCCGGGACTTGGGCGATATCTGACCAGCAGTTTGGGTCCATGGCTGGGCATCAGCGATTGACCGTCGCCATGACCGCAGGCGGGTACCTCTCCCCCGCCGCAGCCCCCCGTGGCGCGACCTTCTCGATCCGCTCGAGCTCCTCCGGCGTGAGCGCGATCCCCGCGGCCGCGACGTTCTCCTCGAGGTGCGTTCGCGTGGTCGTCCCCGGGATCGGGACGACGTCCTTTCCCTGCGCGAGGACCCAGGCGAGCGCGAGCTGCGACGCCTTGACCCCCTTCTCGGCGGCGATCTCGCGGATCCGGTCGACGAGGCGGAGGTTCCGCTCGAAGTTCTCGCCCTGGAAGCGCGGCGAGTTCCGCCGGTAGTCGTCGGAGGCGAGGTCCTCGAACTTGCGGAAGCGGCCGGTGAGGAACCCGCGGCCGAGCGGGCTGTAGGGGACGAAGCCGATCCCGAGCGCGCGTACCGTCGGCAGGATCTCGTCCTCGGGGTCGCGGCTCCAGAGCGAGTACTCGGTCTGCAACGCCGAGATCGGGTGGACCGCGTGCGCGCGCCGGATCGTCGCGGGCGCCGCCTCGGACAGGCCGAGGTAGCTGACCTTCCCCGCCCGGACGAGCTCCGCCATCGCGCCGACCGTCTCCTCGATCGGCACCGCCGGGTCGACGCGGTGCTGGTAGTAGAGGTCGATCCGCTCGACGCCGAGCCGGCGGAGCGAGCCGTCGCAGGCCGCGCGAACGTACTCCGGCCTGCCGTTCACCCCGAGGAAGGCGCCGTCCGCCCCCCGCTGGTTCCCGAACTTCGTCGCGAGGACGACGCGGTCCCTCCGGCCCCGGAGCGCCCGGCCGACGAGCTCCTCGTTCTTGAACGGGCCGTACATGTCGGCCGTGTCGAGGAACGTGACGCCGAGCTCGATCGCCCGGTGGATCGTGGCGATCGACTCGTCGTCGCTCGCGCCCGCGTAGAACTCGCTCATGCCCATGCAGCCCAGGCCGAGCGCCGACACCGCGAGCCCCTGCTTCCCCAGCTTCCGCTGCTCCATGGTCGCCTCCCCGCGCACGCGCGCGGGGAGGGACCTAACGCGACGTCACTGCGCTTGCCGCTTCGCCGCGGCCGCGTCCTGCGCCATCTCCGCCTGGGGGCGGCGGTAGATGACGACGCTGCGGCGCGTCTGGAGCTCGTCGTCCTCGCGGGCGAAGACGGTCACGACGTTGTTCCCGGGCTTGAGCGGCAGGTCCGCCTGGAAATCGAGCTTCGCGGCGCTCGCCGACTCCGGCACGACCTTGAAGAAGACCTTCTGCTCGTTCACGAAGACGAAGACGTCGCGGAGCTTCGCGCCGCCGTCGAGCGACGGCTGGACCGAGGCGGTCCCGGAGAGCTTGAAGGTGTCGCCGTCGACGACCGGCGCTCCCTTCATGGGGTCGGGGGCGATCGCGATGCGCGGGGGCTCGCGCTGCCATGCCTCGACGACCGCGCCGGAGCGCGGCGCCTTCGTCGCCTTCACGTCGGCGTCGGCCACGAAGGCGAACCGGCCCTTCTGCCACTCGACGCGCCAGAAGTCGCCGACGCGCGCGTCGGCAGTGAGGACGGCTCCCTTCTTCGCCGTCGCGAGCGGCCACGCGGCCGGCGCGGCGCCGGTGCGGAGCACCGCCTCCGCCACGTCGACGCGGACCGCGCCGCGCGAAGGCGTCACCGCGCGCTCGTCGTTCGCGACCGGCCAGTCGAGCTTCTCCGAGACGAACTCGTCCATCTTCTCGTCGACGATCTGCACGCGGAACGGCAGCTCCTCGGACTTCGAGCCACGCCGCAGCTCGACCTCCATCGACGCGCTCTTCGACTCTCCCGGCTTGAGCGCGCCGACGACGTCGCGGCCCTTCTTGATGAAGAGCTTCTCGTCGCCGAGGTTCTTGAGCGAGATGTAGGTCTTCTCGCCCGAGGGCCCGGTCCCGACGTTCCGCACGTCCACCCGGACGGTGAAGGTCTCGCCGCGCTGCGCGAGCCCGTCGCCGTTGCCGCCGGCCTTGTCGTCCAGCTGGACCGAGAAGGCGAACATCGGCTTCGCGATCTCGACGACGCCGAAGCTCGTCGCCACCTCGGCCGGCGCCTTGCCCGCGTCGTCCTCGAACTTGAGCGTCACCTCGTCGCGGCGGCTGTCGGTCCCCTTCGGGATCTTCACCGGGACCGTCCAGCTCCGCTTCTCGCCCGGTCGGATCGCGCCGAACATGAACTCGCGGCGGTCGAGGAGCGGGTTCTTCTCCGCCTGCGTCCAGGCGCGGAGCCGCTTGAACGGCGCGTCACCGCGGTTCTCGACGGAGACCGTCCACTGGACGCTCTCGCCCGCGCGGAAGTCCCGGCCGCTCGACGGCGTGATCGTCACCGCGGCGCGCGGCGTACCGGCGACGTGCCCGTTCTGCCAGTCGACGCCGAGCTCGCCGAGCCGCTTCGCGAGCCGCGCCTCCTCCTCCTCGTGCCGCTGGGCGACGAACGCCTTCGCGCCCTCGAGCATCTTGCGCCGGTCCGGGGACGGCGCGCGCTTCAGCAGCTCGCGCGCGAAGCGGACCTGGTAGTCCTCGACGAACCGGTCCGGATCGGCCTCGGCCTCCTCGTCCTCCTGCTGCTCCGGCGTGAGCTCCATTCCGGCGTGGGCGCTCGACGCGGCGTCCTCCTTGCCCTCTCGCTTGAGCGCCTTCGCGACCTCGTCCTCCTTCTCGTCGAGCAGGTAGCGCAGCTCGAGCGGCGCCTTCTCGACGCGGCGCTTCTTCTCCTTGCCGTCCGCCGTCGCGCCGGCCCCGGGGGCCGCGGGGGCCGCGCCCGGGGGGCCGGACGGGTTCGAGAAGTGGGAGTCGAGGTCCGCCTCGCCCATCGAGCGCGGCGGCGCGAAGTAGTTCACCTGCTCCCGCAGCGCGCGGCCGGGGAGGAGGAGGACGTCGGGCGTGATGCCGACCTCCTGGATCGAGATGTCGCCCGGGGTGAGGTACTGCGCGATCGTGAGCTTCAGCGCGGCCTCCTCGTTCGGGCGCCCCGGCTCGTTGAAGTCGTGCAGCACCTGGACGGAGCCCTTGCCGAAGGTCTGCCGTCCGATGACGAGGGCGCGGTCGTTGTTCTTGAGCGCGCCGGCGACGATCTCGCTCGCGGACGCCGAGCTGTTGTTCACGATGACGACGAGGGGCAGCCGGGTGAGGTCGCTCGACTCGGCCGTCGCCTCCTTCACCTCGTTGATCCGCTGCTTGTCCCCGCCGCCGACGGTCTTCACGATGACGCCCTCGGACAGGAAGAGGTCCGAGACCTGGATCGCCTGCTCGAGGAGGCCGCCCGGGTTGCCGCGCAGGTCGAGGACGAGCCCCTCGAGCTTGCCGCCGGACTCCTTCAGCTGCTCCAGGATCGTCCGCGAGAGGTCGCGCGTCGTGTTCGCCGAGAACTGCGAGAGCTTCACGTACCCCACGTTCCCGTCGAGCAGGTGCGCCTGCGGGACCGTCTCGACGGAGATGACCTCGCGGGTGAGGTGCAGCCGCTTCGGCTCCTGCCAGCCCGTGCGCCCGATGGTGATCGACACCTTCGTCTGCGGCTTGCCGCGCAGGTGATCGACCGCGTCCTGGAGGTCCATGTTGATCGTGGACTGCTCCTCGATCTTCTGGATGACGTCCTTGCCCTTCACACCGGCGCGCTGCGCGGGCGTCCCCTTCAGCACCTTCACGACGGTGAGGTTCCCGTCGCGCATGGCGATGACGAACCCGAGCCCGCCGAACTCGCCGCGCGTCTGGAGCTTCATCTCCTTGAAGTACTTGGGCTCGAGGAGGACCGTGTGCGGGTCGAGCGTCGAGAGCATCCCGTTCACCGCCGCGTACTCGATCTCCTTCAGCTCCTTGTGCGCGACGAGGTGCTCCTGGATGAACCCCATCGCCTCGCCGAGCACGGTCCGGATCTTCCAGATCGAGTCGACGCCGGTGAGGTCGAGCTCGCGCGTCGAGGCGCCGACGGTGAGCGTGAGCCTCGGCGACTTCGCGTCGCCCTGCACCATCACCTCGGCGACCGTCTTCTCGACGGACTCGAGCGCCGCGACCACCATCCGCTTCGGATCGAAGCGCGACGGGTCGACGTAGTTGTCCTTCACCGAGAGGATGACGCGCGAGAGGATCGGGAGCCGATCGAGGCGGTACTCCCCGGCGTCATCCGCCCGGGCGTGGACCGGGACCGCTCCCTTGTATGCGACGACCGGAGCGGCGTCGGGCTCGGCGCGGACGAGACGGGAGGTGACGCCGAGCGCGAGGGCGACGGTGGCCGCCAGGGTGGCGAACAGCCGGAAGGGGCGGATCATGGATGTCTGCCGGGGTAAAAAAAAGGAGGCGGGCAAGCGGAAACCTGCGTAACGTCGGAGGATAGGGTGGCGTCGGGAGCCGTGCAAGCGGATCGGCTCGGCGGCGCCGGCGCAAGCACGAGAACGCCCGGCCCGCCGGTTCATGCCCGGCACCGTGGCGCGGCGCCATGGCGACAGCGGGTGACGGCCCCCCCGCCGCGACGCTATAGGAAGGCCCATGTCGCTCGACGCGCGCACGCACGAGAGCCGGCCGATCGCCGGCGTGGAGGACCTCGTCGCGTGGCTGCGCGCGAAGGAGCAACCCCGCGCGGCCTGGAAGGTCGGCCTCGAGCACGAAAAGGTCCTGCTCCGCGCCGGGACGCTCGACCCGGTCCCGTACGGGGGGGAGGGCGGGATCGCCGCGGTGCTCCGCGCCTTCTCGCGCTTCGGCTACGAGCCGTTCGAGGAGGACGGCCGGATCATCGCCTCGCAGAAGAGCGGCCTCACCGTCTCGATCGAGCCGGGCGGGCAGGTCGAGCTCTCCGGCCGCCCGTTCGCGGACGTGCACGTCGTCGCCGCGGAGCTCGATCGGCACATCGTGAAGTGCCGCGCGATCGCCGCCGAGACCGGGGTCGAGTTCCTCGCCGCCGGGTACCGGCCGTGGGGCACCGCCGCGACGAACCCGTGGATGCCGAAGAACCGCTACGCGGTGATGCGCCCGTTCCTCGCGGCGCGCGGCCGGCTCGCCGAGGACATGATGGCGATGACCGCCTCGGCGCAGGTGAGCTTCGACTTCTCCGGGGAGCGCGATCTCGCGGAGAAGCTCCGCACGGCGCTCGCCGTGCAGCCGGTGATCACCGCGCTGTTCGCGAACTCGGCCGTCGTGGGCGGGAGGCCCTCCGGCTGGAAGAGCTACCGGACGAAGGTCTGGTTCGAGACGGATCCGGCGAGGTCGGGCCTGCTCCCGTTCGCGTTCGAGCCCGGGTTCGAGGACGACGCGTACCGCCGCTACGTGGACTGGGTCATCGACGTGCCGATGGTGTTCGTGCGCCGGCGCGGCGCCTACCTCGACCCCGGCGGCCGAACGTTCCGCGCCTTCCTCGCGGAGGGGCTCGCGGGCGAGCGCGCGACGCTCGCGGACTGGGAGGACCACCTCACGACCGTCTTCCCGGACGTGCGCGTGAAGGCGGTCGTCGAGGTGCGCGGCGCCGACGCGTGCGGCCCGGAGATGACGAAGGCGCTCGCGGCACTCTGGAAGGGGCTCCTGTACGATCGCGAGGCGCGCGCGTGGGCCTTCGAGGCGGTGAGCCGCTTTTCGCTCGCCGAGCGGCGGGCGTTCGTCGAGGCGGCGGGGCGGGACGGCCTCTCCGGGCGCGCTCCGGACGGTCGGCCGATCGTCGAGCTCGCGCGGACGCTGCTCGACGCGGCCGCGAACGGCCTCTGCCGGCAGCGCTGCTGCGGCGAGGGCGGCGACGACGAGCGGGTCTGGCTCGCGCCGCTCCGCGAGCGCGCCGCGTCGGGTCGGTCGCCCGCGGACGACGCGCTCGAGGTGCTCGCGAAGGACGGTCCCCGGGCGCTCGCGGCGTTCCTCCGCTGCGCGTGAAACGCCTTCCGCTCGGCGTGAAACCCGCTCTGCGCTGCGCGTGAAGCCCGACTCCCGGTTGGGGGCATGACGCGCGCCGCGCGATCCGGCATCATCCCCCGCGGGGGGGGCATGGGTTCAGAAGGGCGGCGCGCGATCGAGCGACTCAGGACGCGGGCGTCCGAGGCGGCGAGCGAGACGGCGTTCGCGCTGCTCGACGGCCTGTGGCATGGCCCGGTGGGCCTCGCGGTGCTCGATCCCGGCCTGCGCTTCGTCCAGGTGAACGAGCCGTTCGCGCAGCTGAGCGGGACGTCCCCGGGCTTCCGCGCAGGCGGGACCTTCGCGGACGTCGCCGCCGGCGCGGCGGGCGCCGCGCGCGAGGAGCTCCTGCGGCTCGAGGACGCGTGCCGCGTCGTCGTCGAGACGGGGCGGCCGTTCCTGAACCTCGTCGCGCGCGGGCTGCGCTCGGGCGACCGCCCGCGGGAGTGGCTCTGCTCGGTGTTCCCGGTGTCGGCGCCGGACGGCGCCGTCCGCGGGGTCGTCGCGATGGTGAGCGACGCGACGAACGATCGCGAGCGGGAGGCGGCGCTCGGGCGGGCTCGGGACGACGCGCAGCGCGCGCTGCGCCGGCTCGAGCGGCTCCTCGACGTCACCGCGGCGCTGTCGCAGGCGCGCACCGCCGAGGACGTGATGAGCGTCCTCGTGCTCCAGGCGGATCGGGCGTTCGGCGTCGTCTCGGCGGTGGCGTTCGTGCGCAAGGGCGACCGGGTCGTGCCCGTCGCGGCCATGGGGTCCGCGGAGGACCCGCGCGGGCGGCTCGCGAGCCTGCCGCTCGACGCGCAGATCCCCGCGGTGCGGGCGGCGCGCGACGGCGTCCCGTTCTGGCTCGAGAGCGCCGAGGCGCTCGAGGCCGCGTTCCCGGAGTTCCTCCGCTCGGCGCCCCACCTGCGCAGGCTCGGCTCGCTCGCGGCGCTGCCGCTCCGGCTCGGCGAGACGGTGCTCGGAGCGGTCGCGTTCGGCTTCGCGGAGTCGGGGCCGTTCCCGGCGGAGGAGCGGGCGCTCCTCTCCGCCGCGGCGGAGCAGTGCGCGCTCGCCCTCGACCGCGCGCGGCTGCTCGACGCGGAGCGCGAGGCGCGCGAGGCCGAGGCGCGGAGCCGCGCGCTCCTCGACGCGGTGGTCGAGAACGCGCCGGTCGGGATCGCGTTCGTCGATCCCCAGCTCCGCTTCCGGCGGGTGAACCGGCTCCTCGCGGACATGAACGGCCTGCTCGTCGAGGACCACCTCGGCCGGACGATGCCGGAGCTGTTTCCTGGGCTGCCGGGCGAGGACGTCGAGCGGGCCTGGCGCGACGTCCTCGCGACCGGGCGCCCGGTGCTCGACGCCGAGCTGCAGGGCGAGACGCCCGCCGCGCCCGGGAAGCGGCGCACCTGGCTCGAGAGCTGGTACCCGGTCCGGAGCGGCGACGAGATCCTCGGCATCGGCGCGCTCGTGCGGGAGGTGACGGCGGAGCGGGACGCGGAGGAGTTCCAGCGGAACGTGCTCGGCGTCGTCGGGCACGACCTGCGCAATCCCCTCTCCGCCCTCGCCACCTCCGCCCACCTCCTGGCGGAGTCCGAGCAGCTCCCGCCCGAGCTCGCGCGGAACGTCGGGCGCATCGTCGCGAACGCGGCGCGGATGGACCGGATCATCTCGGTCCTGCTCGACTACGCGCGCGTGCGCGGCGGCCAGCGGATCCCGCTCCACCGCGGCACCTGCGACCTCGCGGCGATCGCCGAGACGGCGACCGAGGAGTGCGACTCGTCCCACCCCGGCCGCGAGGTGCGCCGCGGCGGGACCGGGGACGTCACCGGGTCCTGGGACGCGGACCGCGTCGCGCAGGTGATCGTGAACCTCCTCTCGAACGCGCTCGACTACAGCCCGCCCGCGAGCGCCGTCGAGCTGTCCTGGCGCGAGGCCGGCGACGCCGCGGTGCTCGAGATTGCGAACGAAGGCCCGCCGATCCCGCCCGAGGTGCTGCCAGGGCTGTTCGAGCCCTTCCGGCGCGCGGAGCGGCAGCGCGCGGGGGGCAAGGACGGGCTCGGCCTCGGACTCTTCATCGCGCGGGCGATCGCGACCGCGCACGGCGGGGAGCTCGGCGTGCGCTCGGCGCCGGGAGAGCGGACGGTCTTCACCCTCCGTCTGCCCCGGGGCTCGGAGCGGGGCTGAGCCGCCGCCCCTTGCGACCCTTGCCGCCCGCCCGGGCCTGCTCGGTGGCGCAGGCGAGGAACGCGCGCGCGGCGTGGGAGAGCTCCGCGGCGCCGCGGTACGCGAGGAAGATCGGGCGCTCCTCGCGCATCTCCCGGATCGTCACCGCGACGAGGTCGCCCCGCGCGATCTCGGCCTCCGCCGCGCGCCGCGGCATGAGGGCGACGCCGACGCCGCGCTCGACGAGGCGCCGGATCGCCTCGAGCGTCGGCAGCTCGAGCGCGATGCGGAGCGGGGTGCGATGCGACTCGAAGGTCCTGATGACGCGCTCGCGGTAGTGCGAGCGGACGTTGTGGGCGAGGAAGGACTCCGCCCCGAGCTCGCGGATCGCGACGCGGGCGCGGCGGGCCAGGCGGTGGCTCGGGGCGACGACGAGCGCGAGCTCGTCGGATGACACCTGCACGACCTCGAGCCCTGGCTGCGCCGGGCGGTAGCTGAGGACGCCGAGCTCCGCGTCGCGGCGGAGGAGCTCGCTCGGGATCTCCGACGCGAGGCTCCGCTTCACCTCGACCTTCACGTCGGGGTGGCGCCCGCGGAAGGTCGCGACGAACGGCAGCAGGTGGGAGACCGTGTACTCGTTGGCGGCGATGACCACCTTGCCGCCGCGGAGGTCGGAGAGCTCCCGCAGCGCGGCGTGCGCGTCACGGCGGAGATTCAGGAGCTGGACGGCGTAGTCGTACAGGACGCGCCCGGCGTCGGTGAGCGTCCCGTCCTTCGAGGAGCGGTCGAAGAGGGACCGCTCGAGCTCCTCCTCGAGCCGCGCGATCGCCTGGCTCACGGCGGGCTGGCTGCGGTGCAGCCGCTCGGCGGCGCGGGAGAACCCCTTCTCCTGCGCGACCGCGACGAGCACCTCGAGCTGGGTGAGTTCCACGCGTCCTCCCGGAGGAGGGAGCGTATCAGCATGCGTTATGGTTTCATCATCAAAATCAGTTGGACTTATCCGATCGCCCTCCGCTAGCCTCCGCCGTTCCGTGGGCGAGCCCGGGCGGATCCGGGGGCGCTCGCGGGGAAGAGGAGACCTTTCGTGGCCGAAGTCTCGACTCGCGCGCTCCCCGCGCTCGACCCCGCCTGCTGCAAAGGATGCGGTCGCTGCATCGAGGCGTGCGCGCAAGGCTGCATCGCCGCCGGCACCGCCATCAACCCCGCGAGCGGGCTCGTCCCGGTCGCGCTCGACCTCGCCGGCTGCACGGCCTGCGCGCTCTGCGTCGCCGCCTGCCCGGAGCCGCACGCGCTCGAGCTGCGCTCGGACGCGGCGCCCGCCCCTCGCGGGACGCCGGCGGCGGACGTCCCGGACGTGCGGCTCCCGCTGCCCGCGTCCGCGCCGCTCTTCGTCAAGGGCATGCACGCCTCGGCCCTCGGCGCGGTGCTCGCCGGCTGCCGCCACTTCTTCGGCTACCCGATCACCCCGTCCACCGAGGGCGCCGAGCTCATGTCGTCGCTCCTGCCCGCGCTCGGCGGCACCTTCGTGCAGGCCGCGAGCGAGATCGCCGCCATCAACATGATGTACGGCTGCGGCGGCGCCGGCCTGCGCTCGCTCTCGTTCACGTCGTCGCCGGGCTTCAGCCTCATGCTCGAGGGGATCTCCTACCTCATCGGCGCCGAGGTCCCCGCCGTCGTCGTGGACGTCATGCGCGCGGGGCCGGGACTCGGGAACGTCGGCCCCGAGCAGGCGGACGTGAAGCTCGCCTGCCGCGGCCTCGGCCACGGCAACACCCACGCCATCGTCCTCGCGCCGGCGACGACACAGGAGCTGCTCGACTTCACGGCCCTCGCGTTCGAGCTCTCGTTCAAGTGGCGGAACCCCGTCATCATCGTCGCCGACGGCCACGTCGGGCAGATGACGGGCAAGGTCGTGCTGCCGACGGAGCTCGTCCGGCCCGGCCGCCCCGCCTGGGCGACCTGGGGCGACGCGGGGCACCGGCACAACCTCATCTCCTCGATCCAGCTCCGCGAGGCGGATCAGGAGGCCCACAACGTCCGGCTGATCGAGAAGTACGCGCGCATGGCGCGGGCGGAGCAGCGTGCGGAGGTGGTCCGCTGCGAGGACGCCGAGGTGGTCCTCGTCGCGGCGAACGGTCCCGCGCGGACCGCGCTCGGCGCCGTCGAGACGCTCCGCGGCGAGGGGATCGCCGCGGGCCTCTTCCGGCCACAGACCCTCTGGCCTTTCCCGATCGACGCGCTCCTGGAGGCGACGCGCCGCGCGCGCCGCATCCTCGTCGTCGAGGCGAGCGACGGGCAGCTCGAGGACGAGCTGCGGCTCGCCCTCTCCCACGCGGGCCACGGCGGCGGGCTCGCCATCGAGCACGTGCGGCGCTACGGCGGCATCCTGCCGTCCCGGCGCGAGATCCTGGACGCGGCGCGCAAGGGCGCCGCGAAGGCGGTGGCGGCGTGAGCGCCTTCTACGAGAAGTTCGAGCGGCACGACCGCGGCGAGGGGCTGAAGGGCCGCTGCACCCACTACTGCCCTGGCTGCGGCCACGGCCTCGCGCACCGCTACCTCTCCGACGCGATCGTGAAGCTCGGGATCCAGGACCGGACCGTCGCGGTGTCGCCGGTCGGCTGCGGCGTGTTCCTCTTCTGGTACCTCGACGTCGGCAACTCGCAGGCGTCGCACGGGCGCGCCTCCGCGGTGGCGGTCGGCCACAAGCTCGCGAACCCCGACGCCATCGTCGTGAGCTACCAGGGCGACGGCGACCTCGCCTCAATCGGCCTCCTCGAGATCATGCAGGCGGCCCAGATCGGGGTGCCCATCACCGTCGTCTACGTGAACAACGCGGTCTACGGCATGACCGGCGGCCAGCTCGCGCCGACGACGCTCATGGGGCAGAAGACGACGACGAGCCCGCGCGGGCGCGATCGGACGATGGGGCACCCGCTCAAGATGGCGGAGATCATCGCGGGGCTCGAGGCGCCGGTGTACGTCGAGCGCGTCGCGCTCTTCGACACGAAGCAGCGGACGCGGGCGGCGAAGGCGATCGAGAAGGGGCTGCGGACGCAGGTGGAGGGGCGCGGCTTCTCGTTCATCGAGGTGCTCGCCGAGTGCCCGACCCACTTCAAGTCCACGCCGCAGGAGGCGGAGCGCTGGGTGAAGGAGCAGATGCTCCCGGTCTTCCCGCTCGGCGTGAAGAAGGACGTCGCGGGCGAGCCGTGGTCGTTCGGGACGCCGACCTTCGACCCGGCGGCGGTCCTCCAGACGCTCGGGGTGGCGCCTGCGACCTCGGGCGGCGCCGCCGGGCGGCGGGTCGCCCTCGGCCGCGAGCTCGGGCTGAAGCTCGCCGGCGCGGGCGGCGACGGCGCCCAGACCGCCGCGCTCCTCCTCGCGAAGGCGGCCATCGCCGAGGGGCTCGACGCGACGCACATCCCGAGCTACGGACCGGAGTCCCGCGGCGGCACGTCGTACGCCGACGTGCGGCTCGCGGACGGGCAGGTGCTCTCACCCGACGTGCCCGAGCCCGACGTCCTCGTCGCCTTCAACGCGCCGAGCCTCGCGAAGTTCGGGCCGACCGTCGCGCCGGGCGGCATCGTCGTCTACGACACCTCGACGATCCCCGCGGCGCCGCCGCTCGGCGGCGCGCGGGTCGTCGGCGTGCCCTGCTCCGCGATCGCCGCGGAGCTCGGCCAGCCGCTCGTGAAGAACGTCGTCGCCCTCGGTGCGCTCCACGCGGCGACGAATCTCCTCCCCGAGGAGGCGCTCCTCGCCACGATGCGCGAGGCGCTCAAGGGGAAGCGGGCGCTCGTCGCGATCAACGAGGAGGCGTTCCGGCGCGGGCAGCGGTTCCAGGCTCCCGCCGCGGTCTGACGACCGCACGCAGCTCGTCTCGACCGGTCGCCCCTTCGACTCCGGGGCGCTCCGCGCCTCTACGCTCAGGGCGGTGCTTCACGCGTCGTTGCGACGCCGGTTCCCTGGCCTCGCCGGCGGGGTCGCTGGTACGCTCGGCTCCCCGCTTCCCCGCCCGTCGAGGAACCACCCGATGCGCAACCCGATCCCGCTCGCCGCGCTCGCCGCGCTCGCCCTCGCCGCCTGCAAGCCCGCGGAGACGACGACGACCCCGACCCCGCCCGTCGCGGCGCCGTCCGCCTGGCCGAGCGCGAAGGACGCTTACGAGGGGGCGGGAGGCGACGACACGTGCCTCACCGCGTCGAGCCTCCCGGTCGGCGGCCGGCAGCTCCGGTCGCTCTTCCCCGACGGCGACGTGGACTGGGTCAAGATCGACGTCCTCGCAGGCCACTCCTACGAGCTCTCCGCCTACGACCTCAGCACCCGGACCGACACCTTCCTCACGATGTTCGCGGACGACTGCGTCACGGAGCTCGCGCTCGGCGGCGCGCTCGACGACTACATCGGGACGGACTCACGCAAGCAGTTCGATCCGGACCTCGACGCGACCTTCTACGTGAAGGTGACGTCGTTCGCCGCGCGCGCTGGCGCGACCGGGTCGGCGATGGGGAGCTACACGCTGAAGCTCGCGGAGTTCGAGGACGCGGACGGGGACGGCTACTCGCCGACCTACGACTGCGACGACGCCGACTCGACCGTCCACCCCTTCGCCGTGGACGTCCCCGGGAACGGCCAGGACGAGAACTGCAACGGCATCGACGACCTCGATCCTGCCCTCGCCGACGCGGCCGAGCCGGACAACGGGCCCGCGACGGCGAAGTACATGACCGTGGCAGCCGGCTCCGAGCTCGAGGTGATCCGGCGGAGCGAGACCTTCCGGTACAACGCGCGCACGCTCACGCCGGGCGACCAGGACTGGTTCCGCGTCACCGTGCCCGCGAAGACGAAGGTCCACGTCAGCGCCTACAAGGGCGCGGCGAACGGCGCGACCATGACGATCTACGCGTCCGACGCGGTGACGGTCCCCGGCGTCCCTGAGGTCACGAAGGCCGGGTTCGACGCGGACCTCGCGAACACGACCGCGACCGCGAAGCAGTACTACGCGAAGTACGCGTTCGGGACGGCTCCGCTGTTCTACGTGCCGTATCAGTATTCGGTCGGCCAGGACCTCGACGGCGACGGCTACTACACGCACGACTACGACGGCGCGCGCGACTGCGACGACGCGAACGCGGCCGTGCACCCGGGCGCGACCGAGGTCCCGGGCGACCTCGTCGACTCGAACTGCAACGGGGACGACGACCTCTGAGCGAGTAGCCGCGGATCCCGCCGCCCCCTCACCCCGACCCTCTCCCCCGCTTCGCGGGGGCGGAGGGGGATCCGCCTCACGCGGCTAAGCGATTCATCGCGATCGGAAACACCCGTTCGCCCTGAGCGTAGCGGCGCGAAGCGCCGCGCAGTCGAAGGGCCATTCAGGGCTCGTGGCGGAGCAGCGTCAGCGCAGCCATGAGCGCGACCCCCGCGACGAGCGAGGCGGAGAGCCGCCACTTCGACTCCCCGCGCCGGTGCAGGTCGGGGAGGATGTCCGAGAGCGACAGGTGCAGGAAGGTCCCCGCGCTCGCGGCGAGCGCGAGCGCCGTGAACCGCTCGACGTGGATCGCCCTGCTCAGCAGGACGTAGAGCCCCGCGCCGACCGGCACCATCAGCGCGAACGCGGCGTTCATCGTCACCGCCTTGGCGCGCGAGTACCCCTCCGACAGGAGGATCGCCGACAGCGAGAACGAGTTCGGGACCTTGTGCGCGAGGATGGCGAGGAACACGAGCACGCCGAGCTCCGGCCTGACGGACGCGGCGCCGAGCGCGAACCCGTCCACGATCGTGTGGGCGCTCATGCCGAGCCAGGCGGCGAGGCCGAGCGTGTGGACGTCGCAGCCGGTGCCGTCGGGATCGCCGTGGCCGTGGTGCTCGTGATCGTGCTCGCCCGCGTGGTGCGGCAGCGGCGCGCCGGCGGTGGAGAGCCGCCGGTTCGGCCCGGGCTCCGCGCAGACGTGCACGAGCACGAACCGCTCGGCGAGGTACAGGGCGAGGAAGCCGACGACCACGAACGGCACCACCGCGCTGCCGCCCCGCTCGACCGCCTCGGGGAGCATGTGAAAGAAGGCTGCGCCGAGCATCGCGCCCGCGGAGAACGAGAGCAGGAGGTCGGAGCGCCGGACCGCAGCGAAGAGCGGGAGCGCGCCGCCGGCGAGGGCGCCGAGCAGGATCGCCCCCGAGTAGATCGACAGCGTTCCGACCCCGGTCATCGTCGTCATGAACCCTCGCCGTCCTCCGCGGACACCGCCGCGGGGTCGAGCTCGAACGCCGCCGACCCCGGGGGGAAGTGCGCCGTGAGGACCGCCTCCACGTCGGCCGCGGTCTGGAGCCGGCCGGCCTCGCTCCGGAACAGCGCGCCGCCGCGCCGTCCGCGCGTGTACCAGAGCAGGTGCTTGCGCAGCTCGCGGACGGCGGCGCGCTCCGCCTCCTCGGGCGGTTCGCCGGGCCGCTGCCGCTGCCGGTGCTCGACCTGCATGCTCACGTGGCGAAGCATGACCGAGATCCACTCGTCGCGCGAGGGCGGTGGAGGCCGGGGCCGCCCGAGCTCGGCCGCGCGCAGCTCGCGGAAGATCCACGGGTTGCCGCAGGCGCCGCGCGCGACGAGCACCGCGTCGCAGCCGGTCTCCTCGCGCATCCGGAGCGCGTCGTCCGCCGTCCACACGTCGCCGGAGCCGAGCACCGGGATCGCGACCGCCTCCTTCACGGCGCGGATGAGGTCCCAGCGCGCGCGCCCCGAGTACATCTGCGCCCGCGTCCGCCCGTGCAGCGCCACCGCCGCCGCGCCGCCCGCCTCCGCCGCGCGCGCGACGGCGATGCAGTTCACCTCGGTCTCGTCCCAGCCCGCGCGGATCTTGACGGTCACCGGCACCGGCACGGCGGCGCGGATCGCGCGAACCGCCTCCTCGACGCGCGCCGGATCACGCCCGAGCGCCGCGCCCGCACCGGAGCCGCAGACCTTCTTCACCGGGCACGCCATGTTGACGTCGACGATGCCGGCGCCGGCCCGTACCGCCGCGGCGGCGCCGAGCGCGAGCACGTCGGGCTCGGCGGCGAAGACCTGGACCGCGAACGGCTCCTCGTCGGGGTCCCGGTCGAGGTAGCTCTCCGTCTGGAGCGTCCCGTGGAGGAGGCCGTGTGCCGAGACCATCTCGGTGTACGTGAAGCTTGCCCCCATCTCGCGGCAGATCGCGCGGAACGGCCGGTCCGACACCCCGGCGAGCGGGGCGAGGAAGTAGCGGCCTGGGAAGGTGTACGGACCGATCTGCATGAGAGGCGGACCTTCGATCTTCCCCTTCCACGGAACGTCGAGAAGGAGGTTGGGGGGTGAAGGCGTAGCAAATCGCCCCCGCGTGGGGAACGCCGGAATGGCGGTATGCGCCGCCGGTTCTGCCTAAGCCGCGAGCCCCCGGGGCGCAACCGGGGGGACTGACGGCCGCCGAGTCGATGCACAGCGTGTTGGGGTCGAGCCAGGCGGGCGGGCGGGTGGGCGGTTGATTTTGATTTGTGAGCGCAGCCGTTTACCATGTCCGCAGGCGTCGGCCTTTCGGCCGTCCCCACCGCACCCGAGGAGCGATGAGGCCGAACCGCACGACCCTTCCCGTCCTGATCGCACTCCTGCTCGCAGTGCCAGCTCACGCGCAGGCGCCCGCGACCGCCGCCGCGGCCGCCAAGGCGACGACGCACGCGCTCCCGCCCGCCGATCCGCCCGCCGCGAAGCTCGTGCCCGCGGCGCCCGCGTCCGGGCCCGTGCCCACGGTCGCGCGGCTGCTCGCCGACGAGGAGCTGCTCGCGGCGTCGCCGGACGTCCCGGACGACCCGGCGGTCGCGGAGGAGATCGACAGCGAGTCGGCCGAGCTCGAGGACCTGCGCCGCGCGGAGGAGGAGTCGCACGTCCAGGATCACGGCCCCGGCATCGCGCCGCACAAGGGCGGCGAGGGGCGCATCGCGCTCCTGCCCGAGCTCGATCACGATCTCGCGCAGCTCCGGGCCGAGTACGACATCCCCATCGACGTGAACGAGGCCGTCGTCGGCTACGTCCGCTTCTTCCAGTCGCGCGCCGCGCGCGCCCACTTCGTGAAGTGGCTCGGCCGGTCGCACCGCTACATGGAGAAGTACCGCGCGATCCTGAAGCAGGAGGGGTTGCCCGAGGACACGGTCTTCCTCGCGATGATCGAGAGCGGCTTCGGCAACTTCGCGTACAGCCGCGCGCGCGCCTCCGGGCCGTGGCAGTTCATCGGCCCGACCGGCAAGCTCTTCGGCCTGAAACAGGACTTCTGGGTGGACGAGCGGCGCGATCCGGAGAAGTCCGCGCACGCCGCGGCCCGCTATCTGAAATTGCTCCGGCAGCAGACCGGCGACTGGCGGCTGGCGTGGGCCGGCTACAACGCCGGCGTCGGCCGGGTCTTCAAGGCGAAGGCGAAGGGCTACGACGACTTCTGGGAGATGGCCGCGGTGCCCGGACGCAAGGTGCTGCGCGCCGAGACGAAGGGCTACGTCCCGAAGCTCATGGCGGCGGCGATCGTCACGAAGCACCCCGACGCGTTCGGGTTCCGCGCCGAGGAGATCGACCCGCAGCGCTGGGAGGAGTACGCCGAGGTCACGATCCCCTCGGCGGCGCTCCTCGGGGTCGTCGCGCGCGCGGCGGGCGTGACCGAGCGCGCGCTCATGGATCTCAACCCCGAGCTGCGCCGCGCCTGCACCCCGCCGCGCGCCTACCAGCTCAAGATCCCGAAGGGCCAGGAGGCGACGTTCGCGCAGGCCTGGCCGGCGATCCAGGGCAAGGTGCGGATGACCTTCGCCGGCCACGTCGTCCGGCGCGGCGACACGATCTCGAGCGTGGCGCACCACTACGGCGTCCCGGCCGAGGGGATCATGGAGATGAACGGGCTCCGCACCGCGAAGAAGCTGCGGGTCGGGCAGGAGCTCATCATCCCGAAGCCGATGGGCGGTGGGCAGCTCGCCGCCGCGGCCGAGCCGCCGCCTCAGGCGCGCTCGCGCTCGCCGAAGGCGCGGCAGGGTCAGGTCGCGGACGAGCAGCCCCGGCGCGAGCCGGCGGCGACACAGGTCGCCGCGGCCGAGCGGGTCGAGCGCGCGCCGCGCTCGACGCTGCGCGTGCAGGCGGGCGACACGCTGTGGTCGATCTCGCGGCGCCTCGGCGTCGAGCTGCAGCAGCTCTGCAGGTGGAACGGGATCGACAACCCGCGCCGCCACAAGCTGCTCGTCGGCGCGCAGCTCGTCGTGTTCGGCCAGCGCGGGTAGCGGCGCGGTCGCGCGGGGGACGCTTCGCCCGCGTCCCTTCGATCCCCCTCACCCCGGCCCTCTCCCCCGCTGACGCGGGGGCGAGGGAGGTTCGGGCTCCCTCGCCCCCGGGGGGGCGAGGGAGGTTCGGGTAGCTCCGCTGGGAGAGCATCGGGGGCCACAGAACGCCGTGGATCTCCCTCGCCCCCGCGCAGCGTAGCGGAGCGGGGGAGAGGGTCGGGGTGAGGGGGCCGGCTAGAACTCGTATCGGACGGCGGCGGCCACCGGGATCGTCGTGAACCAGCCGCTCTTCAGCCACTGGAACTTGGGCTCGGACGAGGCCGTGGGCGAGTACGGGTCCAGAGGCATCTCGCGCGCGGTGCCGTTCTTCGCGAGCTGCACCCCCGCGCGGAGCCCCACCGTCGCCCATCCCAACGGATAATCGAACCGCACCTCCGCGCCGAGGTGCGGGATCCAGCTGTCGAACCGCTCGTCGAAGGTGTCCGGGGCGAGCGAGAACGCCCGCGGGAACTCCTTGTGCTTCGCCTCGTACCGCTCCATCCCGAGCTCGCCCGCGAAGGAGAAGAACCGGCTCGCGCGCGGCTTCCACGCCGCGCCGGCGGCCAGGAACAGCGTCCGCACGTCGTCCTCGACCTGGAACACCACCGGCATCCCGGCGCTGATGTACGAGTAGGTCCCGCTCGAGTGAACGTCGTGGCTGGTCGCGCCGGCGATCTCGAACGCCCACGCCGGCGTCCAGCGGACCCCGGCGCGGAACCCGAGCACCGGCGCGTCGGACACGTTCGTGCCGGACACGGTCGGCATCGGAACGTTCGACCAACCGACGCCCACCCGCGCCTCGACGTACGCGCGGTGGAACGCGGACGACCCGCCGCCGACCGGGGCCGTCGGGGATGCTGTGGCCGTCTCGGGCGAAGTCGGGATCGCGGTCGCGGTCGGAGTCGGGCTCACGATCGACGGCCTCGCGGCCTGGGCCTTCTCCGCGCCGCTCGCCACCGACCGCTCGCGTGCCGCCGCGAGCGCCTGCGCGACGGCCCGCTCGGCGGTCGCCGCGAGGGCGTCCTCGGTCGTCTCCGAGAACGTCGAGACCCGCGCGACGACGCTGCCCTTGCGCGCGTCGAGGAGCTGGAGCGAGAGGTGGAAGCGCGAGCCGATCTGCCCGACCTGCGTCGAGAGGACGTACTCGGCCCCGAGCGCGCCGCCGATCTCCGCGAGGCAGGACGAGTCCTCGCCGCAGCCGAGCATCTTCTTCTGCCGCTCGAAGCCGAGAAGCGCGCCGATGTCGGCCTGGCTGAGGACGTCGTAGCCCCCCTGGGCGGTGTCGCCGGCGATGATCGCGGTGAGGATCGTGGCGGTTCCCGCCGAGACGCCCTGGACCGCGCGCACGTCGAGGACCGCGACCTTCTGCCGGGTCGCCGCGAGCGCAGAAACGGCGGGGAGCGCGGCGGCGAGCGCCAGCGCGACGACTGCTCTCTTCATCGTGCCTCCGAGTGCGATGGCGTAGCACGCGGCGAAGGGGACGGTCGAGCGCCGCGCCGGACGTGGTGTGTGCGACGCGGTGCGTGCAGGCGCGGGGCGGTGCGGCACGGGCACGCTCCGCGTGCGCCCGGTCCGGTGCCGCTCCACCGTCCGCTCCCGCGCCGCGCACCGGACGGCGGGGCTCCCCCGGCGCCCCGCGGACGCGCAGGTTCAAGCTCGGACTTCCACAAGGGAGGATTCATGAAGAATAGCGCGATCGCGCTCGCCGTCCTCGTGCTCGGGGCGGCGTGCCAGCACGGAAGCTCGAGCTCGGGCACGGGCGCAGGGACCGCCTCCGCCGGCGCGCCGGACGCGAGCCAGGGCGCACAGCAGCCGTCGGGCGGGGGGGCGCAGGCGAGCGGTCCCCTCTCGCAGGATCCGATCATGGAGCCCGGCCCGTCGATCAAGGCGCACGCGTCCGACGACATCGTGAGCGGCGTCATCAGCGACGTCTCCGGGGACGCCGTGTCGATCGAGTCGGACCGGGGCGAGACGAGGACGCTCTCCATCGTCCCGCAGACCACGATCCGGGTCGACGGCCACGACGCGTCGGCCGACGACCTCGCGGAGGGTCAGCCGGTCCGCGCGAGCTTCAACGAGGTCGAGGGCGAGGAGGTCGCGGTCGAGATCCGCGCCGGAGACGCCGGCGCGCCATCGGACGCGACGACGCCCAGCGACGCAGGAGGCACACCGCACTCCGCGGGGCCGAGCGGCTCGAGCGGAGCGGGCGCGCCGGACTCGGGCACCGGTGCGGGTGGTACCCCGCACCACGGCCGGTAGGGCGACGCGTCGGCCCGGTCGCGGGCGGGGGCGTGCGCCTCCGCGCCGCGGCCCGGTCGTGAGTGCGCCGGATCAAGCCGCTGCGGGGAGCCGGGTGCTATGCGACCTTTCCGCACCCGCGAATCGAGCCCTACGTGACCGGCGCACTCCTCACGACCATCGTGGCGCTCTCGCTCGGCGCGATGCCCGAGCCGCCGGCGCGCGTGAAGTACGTGGCGGAGAAGGGCGACGTGACGTTCGACCACGCCGCGCACGTCGCCCGCCGGGAGGGATGCCGGAGCTGCCACGGCGAAGGCCCGGTGAAGAAGGTCGAGCTCGGCAAGAAGGCGGCGCACGTCCTGTGCGTCGGCTGTCATGCGACGCGGCGGGTCGGGCCGCGGGGCTGCAGCGGCTGCCACGACGACGCGTGAGCGCGGCGCGGCGGGGCGCTCGAGCGCCTCCGCCGCGGTCGCGCCCGCTCAGCCGAGGTCGTACCCGCGCTCCTCGTGGTTCGTGATGTCGAGCCCGATGAGCTCCTGCTCGTCGTCCACGCGCGCGCGCAGCGCGAGGTCCGCCACCTTGACGAGCACCCAGGTCCAGCCACCCGCCCAGACGGCCGTCACCGCGCACGCGAGCACCTGGACACCGACTTGCCGGAGGACGTCGATCTTCTCGGTCCCGCCGAGCGCCACCGACGCGAAGACCCCGGTGAGGATCGACCCGCCCACCCACAGCATACCCGCGGCGCACGCGCCGCAGGGGCGAGAAGGGCAGGTGACGGGGCCCTCCCTCGCTGCGCGTCGCTAGGACAGCGTCCGAGCCGGGTCGACCCGCGCCGCGGTCGCCGCGGGCGCGAGCGCGCCAAGGACTGCGGCGAGCGCCGGGACGACGAGCCCGAGCGCGGGCAGCCACGCGGGGAAGGCGAAGAACGTGTCCGGCCGGAACGGGAAGTCGGGCAGGAGCGCGATCGCCGCGCGGTCCGAGAGGAGCGCCGCGCCGAAGGCGAGCGCCGCGCCGACGATCCCGCCGGCGAGCCCGATGATCGCGCCCTCGGCGAGCACGATCCGGCGTACGTCGGAGGGCGCCGCGCCGAGCGCCTGGAGCACCGCGATCTCCTTCGTGCGGCCGCGGACGCTCGCCGAGAGCGACTGGGCGATGGCGAGCGCGGCGAGGGCGCACATGACCGCCGCGAGGAAGACGAGCGCGCCGGTCGTGACGAGGACGACGGTCCCGACCCGCTCTGCGGTCGCGCGCTCCCCCTCGTCCACCGACAGCCCCATCCGCCGCACCGCCGCGGTGAGGGCGGGGACGTCCTCCGGCTGGCGCGCGAGGATCGTGACCTCGGTGTAGCCCTGGTCGTCCTTCCCGTACTCCGCGTGGAGCCGGCGCACCGTCGCGAGCGGCATCGCGAGCAGGTAGATCGGCACGCGGTCCGACAGCCCGACGAGCTTGAGGCGCGCCACGTAGACCCGGTCCTCGGTCTTCTGTGGGACGATCGAGTAGCCGACCTTCACCGGCAGCTCGAGGCCGACGATCGAGAGGCCGGCGGGGAGCCGCCGCACGCCCCAGGCCGGCGCGATCGTCTTGTTGTAGATCTCGAGCAGCCGGCGCGAGAGCAGCACCGGGATCGGCCGGTCGGAGCCCGGGCCGGGGTCCTCGAAGGCGACCCCCGGGCCGACGTCGCCCTTCACGAGCTCCGGCGCCACGCCCACCACCGGAATCTGGAGGCTCATCCCGGGCGGCCAGTTGTAGTCGAGCCCGCGCGGCGGGCCCGGCGCCGCGACCGGCACGCGCAGCGAGAGGCGCGGCCAGACCGCCGCCGCGCCCGGGAGCGCCGCGAGCCGCGCCGCCGTCTCGTCATCGAGCCTGCCGCCGCCCAGCACGCCGCCGAGCGCGACCGTCCCCGGGACGACGTCGACGAGCCGCGCGTCGGCCGGGAACATTCGGTGGGCGGCGCGCGAGATCCCGAGCCCGAGCGCGAGGAAGAAGACGAGCGCGGCGGCCCCGACGCAGGCCGCCGCGGCGTTCACGAGCGCGCCGCGGCGGTCGGCGCGGAGCGACGCCACCGCGATCCAGAGGAGGCCACGCGCGCGGGTCACGGCCGGATCCGTCCGTCCGCGAGGTGGAGGACGCGCGACGCGGCGCGCGACACGCGCTCCTCGTGCGTCACGACGAGCACGGTGAGGCCGGCGCGCGCGAGCTCGCCGAACTGGCGGATGATCCCCTCGCCCGTCACCGCGTCGAGGTTGCCGGTCGGCTCGTCTGCGAGGAGCACCTTCGGCTCGGCGAACAGGGCGCGCGCGATCGCGACCCGCTGCCGCTCGCCGCCCGAGAGCCGCGCGGGGGGCTGGCGCGCCTTCTCGGCGAGGCCGACGTCGGCGAGCGCCCGCTCCGCGCGCGCGCGGATCGCCGGCCTGGGCTCGGCGCCGTCGCGGCGGAGGAGCCCCGGGAGCATCACGTTCTCGATGGCCGAGAGCCCCTGCAGCAGGTTGAAGGACTGGAAGACGAAGCCGACGGCGCGGTTGCGGAGCACGGCGCGACCCTCGGCCGAGAGCCCGGCGAGCGGGACGCCGGCGATCGTCGCCTCGCCGCCGAAGTCGCGGTCGAGCGCGCCGGCGACGTAGAGGAGCGTCGACTTTCCCGAGCCGGAGGGGCCTACGATGGCGACGAGCTCGCCCGCGGCGACGTCGAGGTCCACGCCGCGCAGGATCGGCACCTCGCGGTCCGCGTCGCGGAAGACCTTCGTCACCGCGCGGAGCCGGATCACCGCTCCTCCCCCGCCCCGGCGCGCGCCTCGACGTCGAGCGCGAGCAGGAGCACGCCCTCCCCGAGCTCGACGCGCAGCGAGGCGGCAGCGAGCCGCTGCGCGGGCTCCACGATCCGCTCGACGAGCGAGCGCAGGACGAAGCCGGACGGGCCGCCGCCGAACGCCTCGTCGGGCAGCGCGCGCACCGCGGCGACGAGGCGCGGTGCGTCGAGCGCGGCGCCGCCGAGCCCGCCCGACAGGGCCGCCTCCGCGGCGGGCGTCGGGGCCTTCCACCCTGGCTCGCCCTGCGCGACCCGCGCGAGGAGCGCGTCGATCCGCCCCGGGCGCCCACCGGCGGCGACGATGTGCCCGCGCGCGGTGTCCACCTTCCAGCCGAT
>WNGA01008076.1_pt1 | contig 24722 bp, 21 predicted proteins | sample 5400061 | NCBI WGS metagenome assembly WNGA01 (sample SAMN13153366, study PRJNA577476) | soil metagenome | isolation source: 100 cm soil or saprolite under grassland replicate 2 | place: USA:California | collected 2016-06-15 | reverse complement strand
ACGTCCTCGATGAGGCGGTCCCGCTCGCGGAGGAGCCGATCGACCGCGCTGAAGGCGTTGACCACCTGGCGCGTCAGCTCCGTCTCCTTCTCCTCCGTGAACTCCTCCTCGTTGACGTCGACGACCTCCTTCACGGACATGTCCTGCCGGCGAAGCTGGTCCCGCAGCTCGCGGAAGCGCTCGACGGCGAGGTTCGTGCTGAGGATGGCCTGGGTGACCTGGCCCTTGCCCTCCTCGATGCGCTTGGCCAGCGCGATCTCGCCCTCGCGGGTGAGGAGCGAGACGCGCCCCATCTCGCGCAGGTAGAGCCGTACGGGATCCTCCGTGCGGCCCACGGGTCCGGGGGTGAGGTCGATGGCGTCGCCCCCGCTCTCGTCGTCGTCGTCCGCGGGTGCCGGACGCTCCACCACCTCGGAGGGCAGGCGCGCGGCCTTGGCGGAATCCACGAGCTCGATGTCGAGGGAGCCGAACATCATCATGATGTCGTCGAGCTGATCGAGCGACACGATGTCCGACGGGAGAGCGTCGTTCACCTCGTCGTAGGTGAGGAAGCCCTTCTGTTTACCCATCGAGATCAGCCGGTCGAGCTCTTCCAGCTTCGGTTCTTCACTCATGCGTCTGAACTCCTTGTGGACCTTCGGGGCCCGTGTGGTCGGACGGCGTCACGGGACGCGAGAGCGCGTACACCTCTCGACTCTCGCGTTGCAGCGCGAGCATCGCGTCGTGGATCGGCGCGTCGGCTCCCCCCGAGGCCTGGGCCTCGGCGATGCCGCGGGAGAGCTCGCGCATCCGGCGCATCCGCTGGCGCCGCTCGAGCCGTCGCTGAAACTCCACGATGCAGGCACTCGCGTCTTCGAGCAACCTCTCCTCGACGAGCAGGGCGGCGAGCGCGCCGCGGGCCGCGTCGTCGTCGAGGTCGGTCATGAGGCCCTCGGGGGCCGCGTCGGGACGCTGCTTGATCGCGGCGACGATGGCGCGCAGCGGCGCGTTGACGACGTCGGCCTCGTCCAGCATGGCCAGCAGCGTCCGCCGCGCGGGGAGGGAATGCAGGAGCAGCGCGACGAGGTCCCGCTCCATGATCGGCGCCGTGGCCGCCACCGCCGCCGGGCGCGCCCCCGCGACGGGACGGCTGAGCGCCGCCGCGAGCTTGCGCGACTCCGTCCACAGCTGCGTGGGATCGACGCCGAGCTTGCGTCCCGCCTCGTGTGAGAGCGAGGCCGCTTCCTGCGCGTCCGGCACCTTGGCCAGCATCAGGGCGGCGCGGGCGAACGCGTTCGCGGGCCCGCGCCCGGGCACCAGCGGTCCCGGCCCGTCGGCGAGCACCCGATCGAGCGCATAGGAGAGCAGGCCGCGAGCCGTGGTGATGCGCTCGGCGAAGGCGGCGGCGCCCTCCGCGCGCAGGAAGGTGTCGGGGTCGTGCCCGGCGGGCAGGAGCGCGACCTTCATGCGGAGCGCCCCGGAGGCGACGAAGGCGCCGGAGCGGTTGAGATCCCAGCCCCCGCCGTACGCCGTCGATTCGAGCAGCTCCTCGGCCCGCTCCGCGGCCTTCTGGCCGGCGGCGTCGGCATCGAAGAAGGTGACGACCTCTTCGCAGTACCGGCGAAGGACCCCGAGCTGGGCCGCGGTGAACGCCGTGCCCAGCGCGGCCACCGTCTCCGTGAAGCCGTGCTGATGCGCCATCAGGCAATCGACGTACCCCTCGACGAGGAGCGCGCGGTTCTTGGCCTGGATCGTCGGCCGCGCCTGGTCCGCCGCGTAGAGCAGGTTGCCCTTGCTGTACAGCGGCGTCTCGGGCGAGTTCAGGTACTTCGGCTGCTCGTCTCCGAAGGCACGCCCTCCGAAGGCGACGACGCGCCCCTGCAGGTCGCGAATCGCAAACATCAACCGGCCGCGGAAGCGATCGTAGAATCCGCTGCCGCTCGGCCGCGGCAGCACGAGCCCCGCGCGCTCGAGGGTCTCGGCCTCGACCCGCTGGGTGCGCATGAAGGCGAGAAGGGCGTCCCAGCCCTCCGGCGCGTAGCCGAGGGCGAAGCGCCTCGCGAGCTCGGGGTCGATTCCGCGCCGCTCGAGATACTCCCGCGCGCGGGCGCCGCCGGCCGCCCACAGGGCATCGGCGTAGAAGTGCCCGGCCAGGTCCATGACCCGCACGAGCTCCTCGCGACCCGAATCTCCCGTGCGCGCGGGACCATCCTCGGGCAGCGCGATGCCGGCGGTCTTGGCCAGCGTCCGCACGGCCTCGGGGAAGGAGAGGCGATCCTGGCGCATGACGAACCCGAAGGCATCGCCGCCCACGCCGCACCCGAAGCAGTGAAAGATCCCCTTGCTCGGATTCACCGTGAACGAGGGCGTCTTCTCGGCGTGGAAGGGGCAGAGGCCCTTCCAGTTGACGCCCGCCTTCTTGAGGTTCACGAAGCGTCCGACGAGATCGACGATGTCGACCGCGGCCCGGACTTCGTCGAGCACGGCCGGCGAATATCCCGCCATCTAGCTGACCTTCAAGGCCGCCACGGTGGCCCCGGCGCCCCCCTCCGAGGGCTGGCCGTCCCGGAACGACTCGACCAGGGGATGTGCGGCGAGGAGCGTGCGGACGGTCTTGCGGAGCGCGCCTGTCCCCTTGCCATGGACGAGCCGGACGCTGGGCAGACCCGCGACGAAGGCGTCGTCGAGATACTGCTCGACCATGTCGCGCGCCTCGTCGGTCGTGCGCCCGAGCAGGTGCAGCTCGGCGGCCACGCCGCTCTTCTCGGGCACGCGAATCGTCGCCGGCGCCCGCCGCTCGGTCGACGCGGCCACCGCGCGCAACGCCGTCAGGGGCACGCGGAGGGTCACCGAGCCGGAGCGGACCGTGGCGGTCTGTCCCGAGACCGCCGCGATCTCGCCGCGGACGCCGAGATGCTCGGCCACCACCGTGACGCCCGGCACCAGCGCCTCGGTGTCGGCGGGGGTCGCCGACGGGTCGGGACGGGCGGGAGCGATCCGGGCGGCGGTCTCGTTGAGCCGGCGTCGGCTCTCCTCGAGCGACCGCCGCGAGCGATCCGCCCGCTTGAGCCGCTCCCACTCCGCCGCGACCGCTCGGCGGACGTCGCTGACGAGCTGAGCGGCCTCTTCCTTGGCACGTCCGAGCGTCTGGTGCGCGCGCGTCTCCGCCTCGCTCTGGTACTCGCGCGCCTGCGCCAGGCGCGCCGCCGCTTCCTGCTCGCGCCGCTCGACGGCTCGCGTGCGCGCGGCTTCGGTCCGGCTCTGCTCATCCAGGCGTTGCAACAGCTCCGAGAGCCGGGCGGCCTGCTCCGACCGATGGGCCTGGGCGCGTTCGATCAGCTCCGAGGGCAGCCCCAGCCGCGCGGCGATGGTGAGAGCCCAGCTCTGTCCGGGGCGGTCGTAGACGAGACGGAACGTCGGCGCCAGCGTGGCCGCGTCGAACTCCACCGCGGCGTTGCGGGCCCGCGGGTGCGTGCTGGCGAACGTCTTGAGGGGCTCGAGATGGGTCGTCGCCATGACGAGCGCGCCGCGAGCCGCCAGGGCCTCGAGGATCGCCTGGGCCAGGGCCGCGCCCTCGTCGGGATCGGTGCCCGCTCCCAGCTCGTCCAGCAGGACGAGCGAGCGGTCGTCGACCTCGGCGAGGATCTCGCGCACCTGCTTGACGAACGCCGAGAAGGTCGAGAGGTTCTCGGCGACGCTCTGGTCGTCGCCGATGATCGCGTGCAGGCGTTCGAAGACGGGCAGGCGCGAGCCGTCGTCCGCCGGGATGTGACAGCCGACCTGCGCCAGGAGGGCGTGCAGGGCCAGGGTCTTGAGCGCAATGGTCTTGCCGCCGGCGTTCGGTCCGGTGATGACGAGGAGCGGGCGCTCGCGGGCGATCTCGACGTCGACCGGCACCACCTCGCGTGATGGATCGCGCCAGCTCTGGGCGAGCAGGAGCGGGTGGCGGGCGGCCCGGAGCGCGACCTCGCCGCCGGCGTCCAGCACGGGTCGCGTCGCGCGCATGCGCTCGGCGAGATGCCCCCGGGCGAAGATCCAGTCCAGCTCCCCGATCGCCTCCACCAGTCGCTCGAGCTCGTCGCCGCGCTCGCGCACCGCGTCGGTGAGGGCCGCGAGGATCCGCGCGATCTCCGCCTCCTCCTCGCGTGTGGCCTGTACGAGATCGTTGTTGGCGTCGACGGCGTCGGTGGGCTCGACGAAGAGCGTCTGGCCGCTCTGGGAGCGGTCATGGACGATCCCGCGGATCCGTGCCCGGGCCTCGCTCCGCACGGGAACGACGTAGCGGCCGTGGCGCACGGTCACGAAACGCTCGGCGAATGTGCGCTCGGCGTCCGGCGACTGGAACAGGCGCTCGAGGTCGGCCACGAGGCGCTTGCGCCGCTCGCGCAGCTCGCGGCGGAGCTGGCGCAGGCGGGGGCTGGCCTCGTCGCGGACCGCGCCCTCGTCGTCCAGGGCCCGCCGCAGGGCTTCGGCGAGATCGGCGACCCGGGGCAGCGCGCCCGTCAGGGCGGCGATCCGTGACGCGCCGTTCCCGAGGCCGCGCCCATACGCGGACAGCTTGCCGGCGACGTCGAGGACCGGAAGGAGCAGGATGAGATCGGCGCCTTCGAGGACGCTGCCGGGCAGGCGACAGTGCTCGAGGAGGCCGCGCACGTCGGGAACGCTGCTGAGCGGTGGCGCACCCTTCTCGGCCAAGGCCAGGCGCGCCTCGGCTGTCATCTCGATCGCGGATTCAATCGTGGCAAGCTCGACCGCAGGCTCGGCCGCCCGAGCCCGTTCCCGCCCCATCTCGGTCCGGGCCTCATCGCTGAGAAGCCCCCGAACCGCGTCCCACTCGATCCCTCGTCCCCGGATTCGCCCTGCCTCCATCCGTCGCCCGTGGTCCGCACCCCTGTCGGGGATCGGCTCTCGCGTCGCCGGCGCGGCCGGCGCGCGCGTCGGGGTAGCACCGGTGCTAATCGGAGAACCGCTCGCGCCGCTTCGCCTTCTTTCGAGCCGCCAGCGCCTTCCGCTTCCGCTTGACGCTCGGCTTCTCGTAGTGCTGACGCTTCTTGAATTCCGACAGGAGCCCGGCTTTTTCACACTGTTTCTTGAAGCGCTTCAGCGCGCTCTCGAAGGACTCGTCGGGCTCGACAATGACTTTGGTCACGCTGCTTCCTCCCTCCGCGATCCACGGGCCCCGTTGGATAAACGACAACTATATACCATCTGACAACCCCCTCCGCTACTTCCCCCGGAAGGGGCTTCGCCCTCTTCCGGCGGTCGTCGCTCGCCTTCGGCTCGCTCCTCCCTGCCTCCCCCAGGAATCGATTGCGCCGGCGGAGCCGGCGCTTGAAACTACCGTTATCGTTGCTGCGCCGCCCGTCTACAGCGTCTTGCCGTTCGTGGCGATGCTGCTCGCCATTGCCGTCTGTCCGCTCCGGGTTCCGCACTGGTGGGAGAGCAATCGCAACAAGGGCGTCGTCGCCTTGGTCCTCGGCGCGCCCATCCTGGTGCTCTATCTCGTCCATGATCCCGCGGCCCTGGGGCACATGCTCACGGAATACGTGTCCTTCATCATCCTGCTGGCGGGGCTCTATGTCATCTCGGGGGGGATCCTGCTTCGCGGCGACCTCGTGGCCACTCCGCTGACGAACGCGGCGTTCCTGGGCGTGGGCAGCCTGCTCGCCTCCTGCGTCGGGACGACCGGCGCCTCGATGCTGCTGATCCGCCCGCTCCTGCAGACCAACAGCGAGCGGCGGCACGTCACGCACACCGTCATCTTCTTCATCTTCTTGGTCTCGAACATCGGGGGCATGCTCACGCCGCTCGGCGATCCGCCGCTGTTCCTCGGCTATCTGCAGGGCGTGCCCTTCACCTGGACGTTCCGGTTGTGGCCGGCATGGCTGCTGATGGTGCTGGCCCTGCTCCTCGTCTACGTCGTCTGGGACACGCGACAGTACGCGCGCGAGCCGCTGGCGGCGCTGGCCCGCGACCGGCGGCGGGTCGAGCCACTGCGCGTGCGCGGAGCCGTGAACGCGATCTGGCTCGTGGGCATCGTGCTCGCGGTCGCGTTCTTGCGCGCGCCCGCCCGGGAAGTGGCCATCGTCGGCCTCGCCGCGCTCTCGCTCTGGCTCACCCCCAGCGGGATCCGCCGGGCCAACGGCTTCACCACCTATCCGATCGTCGAGGTGGCCGTCCTGTTCTTCGGCATCTTCCTGACCATGATCCCCGCGCTGGAATTGCTCCACCTGCGGGGCGGCGAGCTGGGCGTCCGCCAGCCGTGGCAGTTCTTCTGGGCCGCGGGTGCCCTGTCCTCGTTCCTCGACAACGCGCCCACCTACCTGGCCTTCCTCGCCCTGGGGCAGGGGCTCCACCTGGCCGACGAGGTGGTGGGCGTGCCGCGCGCGATCCTGGCCGCCATCAGCGTGGGCGCCGTGGCGATGGGGGCGAACACCTACATCGGCAATGCCCCGAACTTCATGGTCAAGGCGATCGCCGAAGAAGCCGGCGTCAGGATGCCGACCTTCGCCGGCTACACGCTCTACAGCGTCACCATCCTGCTGCCGCTCTTCGTCGTCGTCACCCTGATCTTCTTCTGACGGACGCCGATCGGCTCGCGCGGCAGCTCAACGAGGGGTCGCGCGGCCGATCAGCTCGAGGACACGCTGGGAGGCGAGGGCCACCGCGTCCTCGATGACCGGCAGCTCCTCGGGGTCGAACCCCTCGAGCACGTGATCGGCAATGTCGGCCTTACGCTCCGGCCGGCCGATGCCGAGCTTCACGCGCCGGATCTCGGACGTGCCGAGCGTCTCGATGATCGAGCGCATGCCGTTGTGGCCGCCGTGGCTGCCCTTCAGGCGCACCCTGACGGTCCCCAGGGGCAGGTCGATGTCGTCGTAGACGACGATGAGGTCGGCGGCGTCGGCCCCGAGCCGGCGCAGCGCCGCGGCCAGGGGCTCGCCGAGGACGTTCATGAACCCCTGCGGCTTGACGAGGTGAACGGTCTCGTCGCGCCAGCGGCCGCGCGCGATCCGCGCGGGTCCCTCGGCGCGCCAGGTCGCCCGCAGCGTGGGGGCGAGATGATCGAGCACGCGCTGGCCCACGTTGTGGCGGGTGCGTTCGTACGTCGGGCCGGGATTCCCCAGCCCGGCCACGACGTGGGCCACGCGTGGAGGACTCCGCTACTTCTTGGCCTTCTTGCCTTCCTCCGCGGCCGCCTCTTCTTCCTTGGGCTTCCGCTCGGTGAGCACCTCGGGCTCGGCCGTCGTCGGCGCCGCCACCACCGGGGCCGCGACTTCCTCGGCCATCGGTGCGGCCACCGTGACCACCGCCTGCTCGGGGTTGTTGAGGATCCGCACACCCTCGGGCGCGTGGAGCTCGCCGACGGTGAGGACGTCGCCGATCATCAGCGCGGACACGTCGGCGTCGATGCGCTCGGGGATCAGCGCGGGCAAGCACGAGACGTCCAGCTCGTGGAGCACGACGTTGAGGATTCCCTTTTGATCTTTCACGCCGGCGGCCTCACCCACTGGGTGCACGGCCACGCGGACCGTGATCGCGCGGTCGGCGGTCACCTCCTGGAGGTCGACGTGCAGCAGTCGCTCGGACACCGGGTCGAACTGCAGATCGCGGATGATGGCCATCCGCGCACCGTCGTCCCCTTCGACCGTGAGGCTGAGCAGCTGGGTGCTGCCCTCGTGGCCGTGAATGATGCGCAACACGGCCTTGGGATCGACCGTGATGGACTCGGGCCGGGCCCCGCCGTAGAGCACCGCGGGAACCCCGCCCTCGCGCCGCAGGCGCTTGGCGACCTGCTTGCCGGTCGCGTCGCGCCGCTTGATCGTCAGCTCTGGCATCGCCATGACATGCTCCTTCAGACGAACAGGGTAGACACGGATTCCTCTTCGTGAATCCGTCGGATGGCCTCGCCCAGCAAGGGGGCGACGCTCAACACCGTCACCCGCGCGGCCCGCTTCTCGGGCGACACGGGGATCGAGTTGGTGACGACGACTTCCTCGAGCAGCGAGGTCTTGATGCGCTCGATCGCCGGCCCCGAGAGCACCGGGTGGACCCCGCAGGCGAGGATGCGCGTGGCGCCCTCACGTTCGAGCGCGCTCACCGCCTGGATCAGCGTACCGGCGGTGTCGATCATGTCGTCGATGACCACCGCTTCCTTGCCGGCGACGTCACCGATCAGGTGCATCACCACCGCGACGTTGGGCCCCTCGCGCCGCTTGTCGATGATGGCGAGCCCCGCGTGCAGTCGCTTGGCGATCGCGCGCGCCCGCTCGACACCGCCGGCGTCGGGAGACACGATGACCGGGTCCTTGAGCTCCTTCTTTCCGAGATAGTCCACGATGACCGGCGGACCGGCGAAGAGGTGATCCACGGGGATCTTGAAGAATCCCTGGATCTGGCCGGCGTGCAGGTCGAGGGCCAGGACGCGATCGACACCGGCCGCCTCCAGCAGATCCGCGGCGAGCTTGGCGGTGATGCACCGCGGTGATGCGGCGGGCCGACGCGCGCTTGAACGCGTCGATCATGATGAGGAGCTCCATGAGGTTGTCGTTCACCGGCGGGCAGGTGGGCTGGACCACGAAGACATCGGTCCCGCGGACGTTCTCGTTGACCTGGACGAACACCTCGCCGTCCGAGAACCGGGAGACATCCGCGTCGCCCAGCGGCACCCGCAGGTACTGCGCGATCTCCTCCGCCAGCGGCCGGTTGGCATTCCCCGAGAACAGCTTCAGTTCGTACGTCATGTGCTCCTCATTGGGTCACGAGTGACGTGGGCACCGGAGGGTGGAACGAAGCGCCGGAGGGGCGCGGGCTGGTTGGGGCGGGAGGATTCGAACCTCCGAATACGGGATCCAAAGTCCCGCGCCTTGCCGCTTGGCCACGCCCCAGTGACTCGACTCATGATCTCCCTCGGACGCGCACGGACGGGCCCGCCAACGTCCGTACCGCCCAGCATTCCCATGATGCCCGCTGCACGCGCCTGCGGATCTGACGGGCGTGGTCCAGCGAGCGCGCGATCCCGAACACCGTGGGCCCGCTGCCGGACATCAGCGCCCCCAGCGCGCCGGCGGCCAGCAGCGCCGCCTTCATCTGCTCGATCTCCGGGTGCGCCGGGGCCACCGTGGCCTCGAGGCCATTGTAAAGGTTCTGGGCCACGCGTTCTGCACGACGCGAACCGAGCGCCGCCACCACCGCCCGGGCCCGAGCCCCGTCGGAATACATCGCCGCGGTCAGGCGGCCATACGCCTCGGCCGTGCTCGAGGCGAACCGCGGGTTGACGAGCACGAGTGCCAGCGCCATTCCCGGGACCCGCTCCACTTTTTCCCCGCGGCCCGTCGCGAACGCCGTGCCCCCGCGCAGGAAGAACGGCACGTCCATCCCCAGCGTCGCGCCGACCTCGGCGAGGCGCGCGAGCGGCCACCGCAGGCGCCACAGGCGGTTGAGCCCCAGCAGCACGGCGGCCGCGTCCGCGGATCCTCCGCCCAGACCCGCGGCGACCGGGATGCGCTTGTCGAGGCTGATGCGCGCCCCGTTCTCGACACCGGCGGCCTCGCGCAGCGCCAGCGCCGCGCGCAGGGCCAGGTTCGAGGCGTCGCTCGGGACTTCGCGATGCGCGATCCGGAGATCGAGCGAATCGATCTCCTCGAGCCCGACCCGGTCGGACAGCTCCACGGCCTGCATGACCGTGACGATCTCGTGGTAACCGTCGGCCCGCCGCCCCAGGATCTCGAGCGCCAGGTTCACCTTGGCCGCTGCGCTGAGCTCGATCCGCCGCCCGCGTCCCGACCCGCTCGACAAAGCAGTGAAGGGTAGCACCCGGCCGCGCGTCAGCGCAACCGCTCGATCGCTGCTCCTTCGGGGACCGTCAGGCGGAAGCGCTCGGAGTCGACGCCCGCGCCGATGACGAGGTCACGGTACCGGACGCTGCCGGTGACGTTGTCCTGCCCGGCGGACATCTCGAATCCCGTCAAGGTCCCGTCGGCGGCGCGCTGGTAGGTCACGAGCGCTTCCACGCGGCCCCCCGTGATCTGGATCCGGCGAACGATTCCCGTGGCCAGGTCCATCCACACCCGCTGGCGGTGGAGCGCCCCGATCATTTCCAGCGACGGCCCCTGCGGGTCCGGCGGCAGGATCGTCGCGACGCGCAGGTCCTTGGGCGGGACGGCGTGACCGGCCAGCACGCCGACGAGCTCCTCCGGCTCCACGGGCAGGCTGAACAGGCGGGCCGCGGTCTGCGCCGTCGCCGGGCCGACGACCGCCGCATTGGCCGCGACGTTGTAGGTCACGATCTGTCCGTCGTGCATCGTCGCCAGGAGCAGCGGCTGGCCGAACGGCGACAGGGCCTCGAAGCGGAGAGAGTCCGGCGCCTTCAGGAGCAGCGCCCCCGTGAACTGCTGCTTGTCGCCGCCGCGCGCCAACCGCACATCGGCGAGGGCGCGCAGGTCCGTGAAGGCTCGCCATCGCGCGGCGAGCAGCCCGACGGCGCGTCGGGCATCCTCGCTCGGAGCCTCGCGGGGCGGCGGCAGCGCGGTCGCGCAGCCGGCGGCCAACGAGAGGATCGGCAGGAGGAGGCTACTGAGAAGCCGCCGGACGCTCACCCTTGAGCCGCTGCAGACGCCCGACCGTCTCCTCGATCTTCTTCTTCACGCCGTCGGCCGCCGGGTCGAGCTGCAGCGAGCGCTCCCAGGCAGCGATCGCCTCCTGCTCGAGGCCGGTCTTCGCGGCAGCGTCGCCGAGGTGTTCATAGATCACGGGGTCGGGCTCCCGCGCCTTCTCCACGGCGCGCTTCAGCTCGCGGAGGGCATCGGGATAGCGGCCCTGCTGGTAGTAGGCCCATCCGAGACTGTCGATGAAGTAGCCGTTGTCGGGCTCGAGCTCGAGCGCCTTCGAGATCAGCCGAACCGCCTCGTCGAGGTTCTGTCCGCGCTCGGCGTACATGTAGCCGACATAGTTGTAGGCCTCGGCGTGCTTGGGATCCAGCGCGATCACGCTCCGGAAGGTCCGCACGGCGTCGTCGAAGCGCGTCTGCTTCTCGTAGACCACGCCGAGCTGGAACAGCAGATCCTTGTGCTTGGTGTCGAGGCTCAGCCCTTCCTGGATCGTGTCCACCGCACGGTCGTACTGCTTGGCGCGGAAGTAGGCGGTGCCGAGGTAGAGGAAGAGCTCGGGACGCTTCGGCTCGAGGTTCACGGCCTCCCGGAGGATGGCGATGGACTCGTCGTAGCGCTTCGCGCGCCCGTAGAGGAAGCCGAGCTGCACGCGGGCGTCGACCGAGCGCGGATCGGCCTTGAGGATGCGCTCCAGCTCGCTGCGCGCCTCCTCGTCGCGGCCGCCGTCCATGTACGTGGTCGCCAGGAAGTAGCGGGCCCGCAGGTTCGTGGGCTCCACCACGAGCGCGCGCTTGAACGCCTCGCTCGCGCGGTCCCAGAGCTTCTGCTCGTAGTACACGGCGCCGAGCTTCATCCACAGGCGCGGATCGCGGGGGGAGCCTTCGGCCAGCGTCTCGATCTCGCTCTGTGCTTCCTTGAAGCGTCCCAGACGGATCAGCAGATCGCCGAGCCGCTCGACGAAGCTCGCGTTGTCGGGGTTGGCTTGCGCGGCGCGCCGGTAGACGTCGAGGGCGCGCTCGGGCTCCTGCCGTGACTCGTAGACGAACCCCAGCGCGGTCCAGGCGCCGTCGTGGTCGGGATCGAGCTCGATCGCGCGCGTCAGGCGCTGGATGGCCTCGTCCCAGGCCTCGGTCTCGATGGCGAGCCGCCCGAGCAGGAACTGCGCCTGCACCAGCTGCGGGTTGCGCTCGCTGAGGCGCAGGAGGATCGCCCGCGCCTTGTCGAAGCTCTTCTGCTCGACGTAGTAGCGCGCGAGCGTGAGGTACGGCTCTTCCGACGCCGGGTTCAGGGCGATGACCTTCTCGAGCTCGGCTTCGGCCTCCGGGTACTTCTTCTGGGCCCGCAACAGCTCGGCGAGCCCCAGGCGCGTGACGCCATCGTCGGGAGCCAGATCGACGGCGCGGCGCGCGGCCGTGACCGCCTCGTCGGGCTTGTCGACCCGCGCCAGCCACTGGGCCAGATCCCGCCACAGGAACGCCGAGCGCTCGTCGCGGCGGATGGCCTCCTCCATTTCGGCCACGGCTTCCTTGAACCGTCCGCCCTGCGCCAGGTACTGCGCGACGGAATAGTGGTAGTACGCCTGGGCGGCGGCCTCGAGGCGCGGCGCGGAGAGCGGTGGGGTCTTCGACGCGGTCGGCGTGACCGCGGTGGTCGTGCCGGCGGCGCAACCGCCCGCGAGCGCACCGACGATCAGAAGCCCCACGGTTCCGGTCAGACGAAAGATGATCACTCGACACCTCGTGTCGGTTCGAATCGGCGGGCGGTGCCCAGCAGGCGACGCGCGACCGCTCTCAGCTCGGGATCACGAATCGGCGCCACGGACGCATCGATCTCGCGGACGTCGTCGGGATCGAGCACGCGCGACGGTCTCGTCGGCGGCCGCGCCGACACCTCGCCGGCGCCCTCCAGGTGGCCGAGCGTGAAGCGCAGGGATCGGATCGACTCGAAGCGCGCCGCGACGCGGTCGGTGAGCTCTGCCGCGCGCAGCGTGAGCTCGTGCAGCCACGGGGAGTTGTCGACGATGACCTGCAGGCAGCCGTTGGCGATGCTCTGTGGCCGCGCGTGCCGCGCCACGTCGGGACCGACGAGGGTGCTCCAGGCCCGACGGATCCGGTCTGCAAAGAGCCGCTCGCGGAGTTCGGGCACCGCGCTGACGAGCAGATCGGCCACGGCACGCGGACCTTCGCGTTTCACGACTCCGTATCATACTCCCCGACCCGCGGCAGTGACCAGTGGCGACCTGCAGCGATGCCTCCGCCGAGGCGAGCCGCAGTGCGAGCCGAAGCGGTGCCTCCGCTGAGGCGAGCGGTGAGATGATCTGGGATCGCTCGTCAAGGATCGCTCGTCAAATTGACTCGTCCCGGACCGGATCTTATAGTGGCCTCTCACATGGCAAAACCGCGTCGAGGCGATCGTCTCGAGGTCACGATCGACGATCTCGCGTTCGGCGGCGAAGGCGTCGGCCGGCTCGACGGCTACGTGGTCTTCGTGCGCGGCGGGCTGCCGGGCGACCGGCTGCGGGTCCAGGTGACGGAGACACGCGCGCGCTACGCGCGCGCGTTGATCGAGACAGTGCTCGCCCCCTCGCCCCACCGTGTCGATCCGCCCTGTCCGTACTTCGGGCGATGCGGGGGCTGTCGTCTCCAGCACCTCGACTATCCGACGCAGCTCGCCTTCAAGGAAAAACAGGTCCGGGACTGTCTGGAGCGCCTGGGCGACGTCGGGGACTTCGAGCTGCGCCCGATTCTGCCCGCGCCCGAGCCCTATGGCTATCGCAACAAGATGGAGTTCACCGTGGCGGGGACGACGGGGCAGCCCGTCATCGGTCTGCACGAGGCCGACCGGTACGACGCGGTCCTCGACATCGAGCGCTGTCTGTTGCAATCGGAGACGATGAACGTGCTGCTCGACGAGACGCGCCGCCAGGCACGCGCCCTCCGGCTGCCGGTGTGGGACGGCGTCACCGAGCAAGGACTGCTCCGATTCGTGAGCCTGCGCGAGGGCCGCCACACCGGGGACGCGATGGTCAACCTGGTGGCGGGCTCGCCGGACCTCGAACGTCTGGGGCCGGTCGCCGAGGGGGTCAAGGCGCGCGTGCCGGCGACAGCCAGCGTGGTCCTCAACGTCAACGCCGAGAAGGCCAGCGTGGCCGTGGGGACCGAGGAGCACGTGCTGCTGGGACGCGATCACATCACCGAATCCCTCGGCGGCCTCACGTTTCAGGTGTCCGCCAACTCGTTCTTCCAGACGAACACGGCGCAGGCCGAGCGGCTGTTCGCCCTCGTCGAGGCGGCTTGCGAGCCCGGCGGCGACGAGATCCTGGTGGACCTCTACTCCGGCACCGGCGCCATCAGCCTGCTGCTCGCCCGCCGCTGCCGACACGTCTACGGCATCGAGATCGCCGCGGCGGCGGTGGCCGACGCCGTCCGCAACGCGCGCGCCAACGGCATCGACAACTGCACGTTCCTCGCCGGAGAGGTGCGTCACGTGCTGCCCGCGCTCATCGCCCAGCGCGTCAATGCCGAGACGGTCGTGGCGGATCCGCCGCGCGCGGGCTTTCACCCCAAGGCGCTGACGGCGCTCGCGGCGCTGGCGCCGGCCCGCATCGTGTACGTCTCGTGCAATCCCTCGACCCTCGCGCGCGACGTCGGTGATCTGGTGCGGCGCGGCTACCGGCTCGAGTGGGTGCAGCCGGTCGACATGTTCCCGCAGACGCCACACATCGAGGTCATCGCCCGTCTCCGACGGGCGGCATGACCGTTTACCTGCTCCGCCGGCTCGCCCAGGCGGTGCTCGTACTGCTCGGCGTCTCCTTCGTGGTGTTCTTCATCCTGTACCTGACGGGGGATCCCGCCCTCGTGCTCCTGCCCCCGGACGCCACGGCCGAAGACATCCGGAACTTCCGACAGGCCATGGGCTTCAACGATCCGTTCATTGTCCAGTACGGGCGATTCCTCGGCGGCGCCCTCCGCGGCAATTTCGGCCAATCCGTGCGCCACGGCGAGCCCGCCTTTCCGCTCGTCCTCGAGCGCCTGCCGGCGACGTTCCAGCTGTCGGGCGCGGCGCTCCTCGTCGCGCTGCTCCTGGCCATTCCCGCCGGCGTGGTGTCAGCCGTGCGCCGGAACTCGGCCGTCGACTACGTCGCCACGGTCGTGGCGCTCCTCGGGCAATCGATGCCCACCTTCTGGCTCGGGATCATGCTCATCCTGATCTTCTCGGTGCAGTTCAATGTGCTGCCGTCCTCGGGTCGCGGGGGACTCGAGCACCTCGTGCTGCCGGCGGTGACCCTGGGACTCTTCACCACCGCGCGGATCACGCGGCTGACCCGCTCGGGAATGCTCGAGGTCTTGAACCAGGACTACATCCGGACGGCGCAGGCCAAGGGCGTGAGCGTCCGTCCGATCGTGTGGAAACACGCCTTCAAGAACGCCGCGATTCCCATCGTGACCATCGTCGGCATCGAGCTCGGCACATTGCTGGGCGGCTCCGTGATCACCGAGACGATCTTCGCGTGGCCCGGCGTGGGCCGGCTCTCGGTGCAGGCCATCTACAACCGCGACTATCCGGTCGTGCAGGCCGCGGTCTTCCTGCTGGCGTCGACCTTCGTGCTCGTCAACCTCGTCGTCGATCTGCTCTACACGTACCTCGACCCCCGGATCCGGCTCCGATGAGCCAGCCTGTGCCAACCCCGAGGCGCGCCACGGCGCAGCATGGGCGCGTCCGAGCGTCGGGGGGTGTGGGGGGCCATGTCGGGGCCCCCCATGCCGGTCAACAATGGGCCGCAGGGGGCCATGCCGGGGCCCCCCACGACAACAAATGAGCACGCTGGTACTCGCCAAGGACGTCGCGGCGCCCGCGCGCGAATGGCTCGTGTTCGCCCGGCGGCTCGCGCGGCGGCGCACCGCGCTCTTCGGCCTGATCGTCGTGGCGGTGGTGGTCGCGACCGCGCTGGCCGCGCCCTGGATCTCGCCGTTCGATCCCATCGCCCAGGACATCGGCAATCGGCTGAAGCCGCCGGGCTGGCAGGACGGGATCGGCCGTCTGCACCCGCTCGGGACAGACCACCTCGGCCGCGACCTGCTCGCGCGCGTCATCTTCGGCGCCCAGCCGGCGCTGCTGGTCGCCTCGGCCGCCGTGATGATCTCCGGCGTCCTCGGGATGGCCACCGGGCTCGTGGGCGGATACTTCGGCGGGCGCATCGACGACGTGCTCATGCGTCTGGCCGACATCCAGCTCGCGTTCCCGTTCATCCTCCTCGCCATCGCCGTGATCGGGGTGCTCGGGCCGAGCCTGCCCACCATCATCATCGTCATCGGCGTGTCGAGCTGGGTCGTGTACGCGCGCGTCGTCCGGGCCACGGTGCTGACGCTGCGCGAGCGCGAGTTCGTCCAGGCCGCTCACGCGCTGGGTGGAAACGACCGCCGCATCCTGATCTTTCACATCCTGCCCAACGCCTTTGCCCCGTGGCTCGTGGTGGCCACGCTCGACATGGCCCGGGTGATCGTGATCGAGTCGGCACTCTCGTTTCTCGGGCTGGGGGTGCAGCCTCCAGCGCCGACGTGGGGCGGCATGCTGGCCGACGGCCGGGTCTACATCACGACGTCGTGGTGGCTGGCGACCTTCCCCGGGCTGGCCATTCTCGTCACCGTGCTCGGCATCAACCTGTTCGGCGACGGCCTCCGCGACACCCTGGACCCGCGTCTGAAGGTCTAACCGGCCTCCCCCCAGAGCCGGATTGCGCGGGCAAAGCCCGCGCTCGAACGGACGTCACGAAGAGGGTGAAGAGGGCGAGGGTGGCGCCTACGGCGTCGATCATGACGTCGGTGGCGCTCGCGGTACGCGAGGCGACCGTGCTCTGGTGCAGCTCGTCGAGGATCGCCCACGCCACGCTGACGGCCAGGGCCGTCCACGCGCTGATCGGTAGCGCCAGACGGCGTTCGCCCCGTAGAGCGCGGAACCACAAGGCGGCGAGGGCCGCGTATTCGACGACATGGCCGAGCTTGCGCACGAGTCCGTGGCCCAGCGCGATCTGCCCCGGGGTCGCCCACGGAAACAGCCAGGTGAGGAGGGGAACGAGGAAGCGGGAGGTCTGCGCGGAGCTTCCGACATCGGACGACAGGCCCCAGATCAGCGCCATCCAGAAGAGCGGCGGCAGCCAGTACCGCGCGAAAGCGTTCACAGGCCGAAAGACTAGCAGAGGGGATGCGAGGGGCCGCGTGATAGAGTGCTGCCGATGCTCGTCGGCGAGATCCTCGACGATCTCCTGACCTCACGGTCGACGGGGCCGTGCATCGCCGCGACCCGCCATTTCCCGGCCCGTCCTGCCGTGGTCGCCGCCTTTCCCCCGACGCTCGATCCCCGCGTCCAGGCGGCCTTGCGCGCTCGCGGCATCGAGCAGCTCTACTCCCACCAGGCGCGCTGCTGGGAGCTCGTGGACAAGGGCCACTCGGTCGTCGTGGTGACGCCGACGGCGTCGGGCAAGACCCTCTGCTACAACCTGCCGGTGCTGCAGGCCCTGCTCGAGCGAGTCGACGCCCGCGTCCTCTATCTGTTCCCCACCAAGGCGCTCGCCCAGGACCAGCTCGCGGAGCTCGAAGGGCTGGCCAAGAACCTGTCCGAGCTCCGGATGTTCACCTACGACGGCGATACGCCGCAGGACGCGCGGCGGGCGGTCCGCGCGCGCGCCAACCTCGTGCTGACGAACCCGGACATGCTGCACTCCGGGATCCTGCCGCACCACACGAAGTGGGCCGTCCTGTTCCAGAATCTTCGTTACGTCGTCATCGACGAGCTGCACGCGTACCGGGGCGTCTTCGGTAGCCACCTCGCCAACGTCCTTCGTCGCCTGCGCCGCCTCTGCCGCCACTACGGCTCGACGCCGCAGTTCATCATGGCCTCGGCGACCATCGGCAACCCGCGAGAGCTGGCGGAGCGGATCGTCGGCGAGAGCGTGGAAGAGGTCACGGAGAGCGGCGCGCCCACGGGGGACAAGCTCTTCGTGTGCTACAACCCGCCGGTCGTGAATCCCGAGCTGGGCATCCGCGCGCCTTACCTCGGGGAGGCCGCGAAGATCGCCACCCGCTTCCTCCGGGAGCAGGTTCCGACGATCGTGTTCGCGCAGAGCCGGCTGTCGACCGAGGTCCTGCTCGGCGCCATCAAGGGGGGCGTCGCGGACAAGACAGGCGACAGCGGGATCGTCCGCGGCTATCGCGGCGGATATCTGCCGAATCGCCGCCGTGCGGTCGAGCAGGGGCTGCGCGCCGGCGACGTGCTCGGCGTGGTCTCCACCAATGCGCTGGAGCTCGGCGTCGACATCGGCCACCTGGATGTCTCCGTGCTCGCGGGCTACCCGGGGACCATCGCCTCGCTCTGGCAGCAGGCCGGGCGCGCCGGGCGCCGCTCGGGGTTCTCCAGCGCGGTCTTCGTGGCCAGCAGCGCGCCCCTGGATCAATTCATGGTCACCCATCCCGACTACCTGTTCGGGGCCTCCCCGGAGCACGCGCGGATCAACCCCGACAACCCCTTCATCCTCGTCAACCACCTCAAGTGCGCCACGTTCGAGCTGCCCTTCGAGGCCGACGGCCGCTTCGGCGAGCTCGACGTGCGCCGCGAGCTGACGGCGCTCGAGGACGAGGGCCTCCTGCACCGGGCCGGCGCGCGCTGGCACTGGGCCTCGGAGACCTACCCGGCCGATCACGTCTCGCTGCGGTCGGTCACGACCGACAACTTCCTCGTCATCGACACGACGGCGCGCGACGACAAGCAGACGAAGCGGCGGCAGATCATCGCCGAGGTGGACTGGGGCAGCGCCTTCGCCACGATCTACCCGAAGGCCATCTACCTGGTGGAGAGCGAGCCCTACGAGGTGCAGGAGCTGCGCTTCCGCGAGGACGAGGAGAAGGTCGCCTACGTCAAGCGGGTGAGCGTCGACTACTTCACGGACGCGGTCAGCGCCAAGGGCGTATGGATCCTGCGCCGCCTCGTCGATCGTGAGCATCCGGCCTACCTGGCCGAGCAGGGCGAGGTGCTGGTCGCCGAGAAGGTGGTGGGCTTCAAGAAGATCAAGATGGGCACCCTCGAGAACGTCGGCTCCGGAGAGGTCGAGCTCCCCCAGCAGGAGATGCAGACGACGAGCGCGTGGCTCAGTGTGCCGGCCGCCACCCTCGCCCGGGTCAGCCCCTCCCGCGAGGAGCTGATCGACGGCCTGCGCGCGGTGACGTACCTCCTGCATCACCTCGCGCCCATCTTCCTGCTGTGCGACGTCCGTGACCTCGGCGCATGGCTGGGCGACACCACGCCGGCCGAGACCGGGGTGGTGGCGACGCGCGAATCGACCCGTCGGCGGCTGCTCGAGGCCGAGCAGTTCACGCCGACGATCTACCTCTACGACTCCCACGCCGGCGGCATCGGCCTGGCCGAGCGCGTCTTCGAGATCCTGCCGCAGCTCTTGCGGCACGGCCTGGACACGCTGGAGGCCTGCCGCTGCGCATGGGGGTGCCCCTCGTGCGTGGGGCCGGTGAACGAGGTCGGCCGCCGCGCCAAGGCCACCGCCTCCGTGCTCCTCCGTGTTCTCACGGGCTGATTCCGGCGCTCGGGCCGGCACGCTCGACGAGCTCCGCCGGGTCATCCGGCGCATCGAGAGCGCGCGACCGTTTCGCGTCGCGCCCGAGCCGCCGGAGACCGTGCTGGGTGGGCAGCTCGTGGAGACGGACGCCGGCCCGCTGCTCACCGTCCGGCGCGAGTTCCCTCTCGACCACCGTCATGGGCGGATCGCGCTCGAACGAGCGCTCGCCGTCTCCGCCGACGCCCTGCGCGTGCTGGGTCGCGATGGCACGCCCGCCGACCCTCGCCGGCTGCTGTTTCTCGACACGGAGACCACGGGCCTCGCGGGGGGCACGGGGACGTATGCGTTCCTGGTCGGCGCGGGGTGGATCGAGGACGACCGGTTCGTCGTCGTCCAGCACTTCATGCGCGATCTTGACGAGGAGCCGGCGCTCCTGGCCGCGGTGGCGCCGCTCCTGGAACGGGCGAGCGCCCTCGTCACCTTCAACGGCAGCGGCTTCGACGTTCCCCTGCTGGAGACGCGGTTCATTCTCGGCCGGCGGCGCTGGCCGGCGGCGCTGCCTCATGTCGATCTGATGCACCCCGCGCGCCGCGTGTGGGCCGCGCGCTTCGTCGACTGCCGACTGCTGACGCTCGAGCGCGAGGTCCTCGGCCACCTGCGCGAGCAGGACGTCGCCGGCGCGCTGATCCCGTCGCTCTACTTCGAGTTCCTCCGTCGGCGGCATCCCGCCCCGCTCGGTCCCGTCTTCACCCATAACCGCTACGACGTGCTCTTCCTGGTCGCGCTGCTGGGTTGGCTCGGTCACGCGCTGGGTGACGGCGAGCCGGACCTCGACGACGGCCTCGACCTGGCCGGGGTGGGGCGGCTCTGGGAGCGGGCCGATCCCGAGCGGGCGATCGCTTGCTACCGCGCCGCGCTGGCGGTCGGGCTGCCCGCGCCGGCGGCGCACGGCGTCCGGCTCCGGCTGGCGGCATGGGAGAAGCGAAAGGCGCGCTGGGAGGCGGCCTGCGCCCTCTGGCAGGCGGCGACGGCCGCGACCGCCTTCGATCCGCGTCCGTGGGAGGAGCTGGCGAAGTACCACGAGCACCGCGCGCGGGATGCCATGGCCGCGCAGGGCATCGTCGCGGCGGCGCTCCGCCGCGCCCAGGTGGCGGGCGCGCCCCCGCGGATCATGGAGGCGTTCGCCTACCGGCTGGCGCGGATCGACCGCCGGCTGGCGCGGAGGCAGCCGGGCTAAAAAATCCCTTGTATTCTCCGGATGGCCGCATTATGATGCGCCACTTCCCAGGCTTGACGTAGCGAATCCCGAACCGGCCCTTTGGGGGAGCCGAGACGGATGAAAGTCAAGCAGCAACCCTCTCCTCCTGAAGCTTCCAGGCTTTCCGGCCTACGACATCCGTTCGCGCTGTTCACCTCCCACATGAGGAGGCGGCAATGAGAAAATTGGTCGTCGCCATCGTTGCCGTTGTCGTCACCGTTGCCATGCTGGCCCCGCCGAGCTTCGCGCAGGCGCCGGCACCCAAGGTGACGATCAACGGCCTCGTCGACTTCGTCACGAGCGCATACAAGAACTCGTCGCACTCGACCGGCGCCCCCGGCCAGCCGGACATCACCGACGGCAGAGAGAAGGGCTGGTACTCCCGTGAGCGCGGCGTCTTCACGCTCACCGGCGAGGTCGGCCGGGTCAAGGGCGTGTGGGCCATCGAGCTGGACTTCACCAACGGTGCCGGCAACTTCAACGCGTCCAGCAACTCGGGTAGCCTCACGACCGTCGGCAAGGCGGCGAACGGCACGTCCGCCAACTTCGACCTCGACACCGACATCCAGGGCGCGGTCGAGACCAAGTGGCTGTATCTCGAGACGCCGGTCACCGGGCCCGGCTCGCTGCTGCCCTTCATCCCGGTCACCACGATCGCGCGGATGGGCGGTCAGCCGGCCCGCGGTCACGATTACAAGCCCGGTATCCTGCTCACCGGCGATATTCCGGGGGTGACGCTCGAGACGACCTGGACGCCGAACATCCGCAGCACGCTGACCTACGTCCAGATCGGTGAGGCGCTCGATCGCGGCATCGCGCTCAACCAGAAGGACAGCAACGCCATCGTCGCGAGTGTCGAGGTGGACATCTTCAAGGGACTGACGGTCAAGCCGACGTTTGCCTATGCCTTCTGGGACGGCGGGAACTGCGGCACCAGCAACCTCGGCACGGTCGGATATGGCGGATACAGCCCGAACAACTGCGCGGGAGCGACCGTGACGGTGGGAGGCGAGACCGTCGCGCGTGGATCGGTCGATGTGCCTCCGCCGGTCGGCCGGAACATCACGCGGTACTACCTCGGCGGCGATGTCCGGTGGACGATGGGGCCGTGGTCGTTCCAGCCGTCGTTCATCTATCTCCTGGGCAACGAGCAAGTCCCGCAGCGCGGCAATGTGGTCGGCGGCAAGTACGTCCTCAACGACGTTCCCATCCGGGCGTTTGTGTTCGACACGATCCAGGGATTCCGGACGGGGCCGCTGCTCATCGAGACCCGGTTCATCTATTCGCCGGGTGTCGGCGCCAACAACGACGTGCAGAATGCCGGTGGCGGCGTCATCCGGGCGTATCAGCCGATCAACTCCGGCTTCAGCTACACGGCGGGCTGGTCGGAAATCTGGAGAGGCAACATCGACTACAACATGAGCCTCTTCACCGGCCGAGGGGGTCTCGAGGCTCGTCAAGGCCCCAGCTTCGACAAGTACGGCCGCATCTGGGGGTTCCTTGCCACCGACTACTCGCTGACGCCGGCGCTCACGGTGCGTGGGATCGCCAACGTGGCTTGGACGGACACCAAGGTGGACACCAAGGGGACCCTGGCCTCGGCCGCGACGGGCATCACGCCGAGCGGGATCACGACGGCCGGGAACCCCTTCAAGGGCGGCAAGGAGCAATATCTGGGCACCGAGTTGATCGTGGGGCTGACCTACCGGTTCGCCCCCAACATGACCTTCGACTGGGTTGGCGCCGCGCTGATCACCGGCGACGCGCTCGACATCCAGCGCGCGGCATCCGATCGGGGGATCTGTGCGACCGACGGGGTGCCGACCTGTCAGTCGCGGAACGTCTACAAGACGTCGGCCCGCTTCCGGATCACTTTCTAGGCTCGCGTTTCGGGCAGCGAGAGGGCATGGGACATCTCCCATGCCCTCTCTTTTTGTTCACGCCACCGGGGTGATCGGGGGCTTGCCCTCGAGCACCGCCAGGCAGTTCTTCACCGCCAGCGTCGACATGGCCAGGCGCGTGTCGAACGACGCGCTCGCGATGTGCGGCGCGAGCACGACGTTGGTCAGCGGCAGGAGCCCGGGGTGGATCTGCGGCTCCTCCTCGAAGACGTCGATGCCCGCCGCGGCGATCCAGCGCTCGCCGAGGGCCCGGGCCAGCGCCGCCTCGTCCACGATGGGCCCGCGGGCGGCGTTGACGAGCACGGCCGTCTTCTTCATGCTCCGTAGCGCGCGCTCGTCGATCAGGTGCCGGGTCTCGGGCGAGAGCAACACGTGCAGGCTGACGAAGTCCGAGTCGCGCAGCAGCGCGTCCTTGTCGACGTAGGTGGCCCGAAGCTCGCGCTCGACCTCCGGGGTCGCCCGCACGCTGTCGTGATACAGGACCCGCATGCCGAAGCCCAGCCCTCGGCGGGCCACCGCGCGAGGAGGGCCCACGCGAAGTCGGCGGTGGTCTCGGTCAGGACATCCGGGGTATTGGTGACGACGACCTTGCGGCGCTTGGCGGCCGCGATGTCGATGTTGTTGTAGCCGACCGCCACGTTGGAGACGACCTCGAGCCCCGGCGTTGCCAGCACCTGGTCGTCGATCGTGTCCGTGATCTGACAGATGAGGCCCTGCTTGCCCTGCAGGCGGGCCAGCAGATCCTGGCGACCGAGGGGCCGCTCGTGACCGTTCAGGTCGACGGCCACGTCCTCCGGTATGAGCGTGAGCGCCTCTGGTGACAAACCCCTTGAAATCAGGATACTTTTTGGCATTCGTATCTCCCGATCTTTTTGCTTGCTTCGGCCGCGCGGCCCGGCTATATTAGCACTCGATTTTGTCGAGTGCTAACCGGTAGCAGCAAGTTACTCGGACTGGCGCGAGACCGACAACGGGGCATTCCCGTCCACCACACATACACAAGGAGGCAGACCCGATGGCGATGAAGATTCGTCCGCTACATGATCGCATTCTCGTGAAGCGCCTGGAAGAGCAGGAGACGAAGAAGGGCGGGATCATCATTCCCGACACCGCGAAGGAAAAGCCGCAAGAGGGCAAGGTCATCGCCGCCGGCAACGGCAAGATCGGCGACGACGGCAAGCGGATCGCGCTCGACGTCAAGGCGGGCGACCGCATCCTGTTCGGCAAGTATTCGGGCTCCGAAGTCAAGATCGAGGACGACGAGTACCTGATCCTCCGCGAAGAGGACGTTCTCGCCATTCTCGAATAACCCATCAACAACGAGGAGGATAGCGACACATGCCGAAGCAGCTCCGGTTCGAGGAGGAGGCCCGGGCCTCCCTGCTCAAGGGCGTCAACGTCCTGGCCGCGGCCGTCAAGGCCACGCTGGGACCCAAGGGCCGCAACGTCGTCATCGACAAGAAGTTCGGCAGCCCGACGATCACCAAGGACGGCGTCACCGTCGCCAAGGAAGTCGAGCTGAAGGACGGCTACGAGAACATGGGCGCCCAGATGCTCAAGGAAGTCGCCTCCAAGACCTCCGACGTGGCCGGCGACGGCACCACGACGGCCACGATCCTGGCCCAGGCGATCTTCCGCGAGGGCCTGCGCAACGTGACGGCCGGCGCCAACCCGATGGGGCTCAAGCGCGGGATCGAGCACGCGGTCGACGCGGTCGTGGACGAGCTCAAGAAGCTGTCGAAGTCGACGAAGGACAAGAAGGAGATCGCGCAGGTCGCCTCCATCGCGGCCAACAACGACAAGACCATCGGCGATCTGATCGCCGACGCCATGGAGAAGGTCGGCAAGGACGGCGTCATCACGGTCGAGGAGTCGAAGTCGGCCGAGACCCAGCTGGACGTGGTCGAGGGCATGCGCTTCGACCGCGGCTATCTCTCGCCGTACTTCGTGACCGATCCCGAGCGGATGGAAGTCGTGCTCGAGGATGCCGTGGTCCTGATCCACGAGAAGAAGATCAGCGTGATGAAGGACATGTTGCCGCTGCTCGAGCAGGTGGCGCGGGCGGGCCGGCCGCTCCTGATCATCGCCGAAGACGTCGAAGGGGAAGCCCTGGCGACCCTGGTCGTCAACAAGCTGCGCGGCACGCTGAACGCCGCGGCGGTGAAGGCGCCGGGCTTCGGTGACCGGCGCAAGTCCATGCTGGAGGACATCGCGATCCTGACCGGCGGCAAGGCCATCACCGAGGACCTGGGCATCAAGCTCGAGAACATCAAGCTCGACGACCTGGGCAAGGTCAAGAAGGTGGTCGTGGACAAGGACAACACCACGATCGTCGAGGGCGCGGGCAAGCAGTCGGGCATCGAGGGGCGCATCAAGCAGATCCGCGCCCAGATCGAGGAGACGACCAGCGA
>WNGA01003175.1_pt1 | contig 24730 bp, 26 predicted proteins | sample 5400061 | NCBI WGS metagenome assembly WNGA01 (sample SAMN13153366, study PRJNA577476) | soil metagenome | isolation source: 100 cm soil or saprolite under grassland replicate 2 | place: USA:California | collected 2016-06-15 | reverse complement strand
TAAAGTATTTCTCTCTCTCCTACAATAATTTCTAAAGTCTTAAAAACTAATCCGAATATATCTTATTACCAAACTTCGTCGATTTGTTGTAGCAGAGATTTTTGACTCACAAACTGCTACGACGATTTTAATCTTATTAACGATGTATATGTAACTGCAATCAACCAATGTAACCAGGCTAGGTCAAATCTAATCAGACAATCTCTGCCTAGCCTAGCATAAATTCTCATGAAGAGAAGTTGTAAGTCTACTATAGAATAAATCACAACAAATACCCGGTCGAATATAAAACTGATATTTTGCTGGTTTAGGCTACCAAAATATCGGGCGGCGATTAATGTTTTAATATTATTTTGGATACGTCTTCACAAAACCAGTTCACCGTGTAAGCAGTCGCGGAGAATCATTTACAAGTCAAACAGATTTTAGATAATCATCAACGTATGCAACATGGCGTTGCCTAGACAATCACCCAGCTAGTTATATAGAAAAACCACCAACTCAGTCTTTACTTACCCATTCGTCGTCCTGCTTCTTATATTTCTGTTTGACGGCAGCCCATGTGGTTTATGAGCCACTTCCTCATCACTTTGACTTTTACCACCACGTCTTTTTTCAGGATTCTGATATTGTTTGACGGCGTTAGCGTGCGCCTTCTTAAAGATATGTTGAGCATGTTCTGGTAGGGAATCTATCTGCTTTTTTGTCCTAGTTGACAGGGCTGTATCAACTTTAGATTTTGTGCGTGTACCACTTTTACTTTTAGTTTTAGGCATGTACTACAATACACAAAATTCTAAAAATGGTTTATAATTATTCTATCATGTCTGAACGCTGGAGATACATATTAATTAATAATATCAGAATTTTAATTACGGTGTCAGAAATTATATAGCAAGATCCTTGTCGCTGTTGATGGGTCGAAATTTTCATTGGATGCATCAGAAATGGCTATTGATTTAGCAAAAATAAATTCTGCAAATCTTACTGCGTTATATGTCGTTCCACCTAACATGCGATACGGTTATACAGGTCATGGTATTATGCCCGTATTTCCAGGACCTCTGAAAGAAGTACTGGATATTGCAGTAGAGAAGGGTAAAAGCTATGTTGATCAGGTGAAAAAGATTGGATCAGATAAGAATGTCACTGTCCAGACTGTAGTTGTAGTGGGCGAAGGGTCTGTATCAAAAGAGATTAGCGAGTATGCTGAAGACCACAAGATTGATCTTATTGTAGTAGGAACTAGAGGCATGACAGGAATTAAGAAAATGTTGCTTGGAAGTACAGCTTCCGATATAGTAACATACGCTCATTGTCCGGTACTGGTAATAAAATAGCAATCTCTTTGGTCTTCTCATTTTGTCCTTACAAATAAGCCTCATTTATTTCAACTTTTAAATTGTGTTAAAAATAATCACTGGATTATCTAGGTGCATAATTTACATTTCCAAACGCCTTTCTCTAATCGTTTGAAAAAGTTGTCCATAAAATTTCTATAAGCCTGTTTTTTGTGGTGTTGAGTGACATGTCTGTATAGGCTCTGCTTATGAACATTGTGCCCACAACTGAGACATTCAATATATGCGATCACAATATTTGAAAGATTGTTTACGGACTACTTAATGTAACTAGTTCCGGATTTACTGTATGGTCCACATTCTTACAGTTTTCTAGGTTATTGGTATGGATTTTTTACACATATATTCACAATCGTTCCAACAGGAGCAAATCCTGAATAGAAATGAAAGGACACAATAATTAGCTGTGGGAGGTAGGGCTAGGTAGATCTCTTCACAAATTCGGTTAAGTGCTTTATAGAATAATTTCAAGATGCTGCAAAAGATGGGACTGAATGATCAAATTCTACTCAGTTGAGATTTGGATTTACTTTTATAGTTGCGAGATTTGGTTCTTAATTTAATTCCACAACAAGGACAAGTATCTGTTGCCCAAACCATAAAAATTGAACAAACTTGACAACGTTTCTGACAATTAACATAGCGGGCATGACCTGCAGGTATATGAACTTCGTGTCGGACACATATTCCCTTGCAAACCATTAATTTCTTATCACTAATCTATGGTAGACATAATGTTTAACCATTAAATAATTTACTTTACAGTTTAATATCAAGACTGACTTCAATTGTCCACAAGTCAGTCAATTGCCAAATCTCCGGTGAACCAGAATGATTCCACAATATCTGGTTCATCGGAGTTCATTCATTAAAATTATTTAGTGGCAGCGAATAATTAACCTGCTTTGTTACATGTAGCTTAATTCGCCAAAGCCTTATATGTATACTTACCCAATTACGGACAATGAATAATCAAATATCCAGAAATCGACAGATTGCCACTCTGTTAGCAATGGCTTTTGTCTCGGCTATATTTGCTACTCTAATAACTTCACCAGTCATTTCTGTAGCAGCCGTACACGACAACGGAAATCAAAAATCAAAAGATAAACCTAAAGATCCTAAATGCAATAATGTAAAGATACTTCTAAAGGTATCAAAAATTCCAAAAGGATCAAACATTCTAATAGCACAAGCGACACTTGATGGTAAGACTGTAAGTAAGACCCAAAATGTTCAAGGCGTTAACAAAGTTGCCGTGCCATTGTTATTCAAGAAATTAAGTCCTTGTCCGATTGTCGGTGACGGATTCTCAGGCGACGTAAACGGTACAGCCTTTAGCGGAACACTTGCTGGTCTTAAGAAACCAAATAAGGTAAATGTAGCTCTGTCCTAGAAAATAGAATTCAACAATGGATGATCCATACGATCATCTATCCATTTTTTTACGAGGAAAAACAGATAAATGATTTCCCATATAAAGCAATCCTACTGTTAGATCTGGTTAAAGTTGGTTTCCTTAAATCCTTCACTTTTAGATCGGTGATAGATGGATATTTTCTTTTCCTAAAGCCATTACCCGTTGGCGAACATAAATTAGAATTCTAAGTAAGTGTACTGAATCCAACTAAAACCGAATATAATTACTTCCAAGATGTGATATATCATCTGAATATTATCTAGCATCAGAAAATGATTATTTCTGCAGATGAAAGAAGAACATCAACATTATTGTTACTACATATCACTACAATCTAATGAATAGCCACAATTAGGACACACCATTTTACAAGATCTACCAATCAATTCAGTATTACATCTATAACATTTCATTTTTGTTTCACTCATTATATTCACTTCCACCATTAAATTTTGATTTCAACCATCGTATTAATTTATGCTGTTCAAGTAGCAAAGCCATTATTACTGGTTCTGACGGAAACGGTTCAGCCTTTGCATTTATTGCAGTTGAATAGTCATGTAGTTTTTGAAGCATCTTAAGAAATTCTTGTTTATCGGTTGGTGGTAGACATTCTGCGAAGCCTCTCAAGATTCGATTTCATGTGAAAGGGTATTTTCTTCAGGAAATAGAAGATTGCGAAAAATGATATGTCAGAATGTTCGAATTTCTTTATATCATATATGGGTAATATGTTATTATGAAAACTTATGGAAAAATGTTTTCCATTCCCTTTCTTGCAATGGTACTTGTTACAGGTCTATCAGTATCCGCAGCGGTAGATTATGGTCATTTTGCAGAAGCTAAAAAGAAATCATAACAACTAATCGTGTATCTTGATGGGGCATTCGAGCCAAATAATCTTCATTCATTTAAAATCGTAGTTTATAACTCCGACCATAAAACAATTCTTTCCAAAAAGGTAACACCAGATTTTACTGATTCTCATCAAAAGATCAGTCCTAGAGCTGGTTATAAAATAACTGACAAGTCAAAGCAACATCCTAGCCAAATAGATGTGTGTGCACAACAGAGCTTTTCTGATAATGGAAAAACAAAAACGCATGACGATTGCTTTTCTATAAAACAAAATAAAGCCAAGACTTATTGGTACACGATATTTGATTATCCGTTGATAGAAGGATTTGAGGGTGATGATGGAGGTGGTGGGGGGAAACGATTGTGATCCTTCATATCCAGACTTCTGTATTCATTCACCACCACCAGACTTGGACTGTCCTGATATTCCTCACAAGGACTTTACAGTACTGCTACCAGATCCGCACAATCTTGATGGGGACAACGATGGTATAGGTTGTGAATCGTAAGAGTGAAATTCATTTATTCTATACGGACTAATTCAGATACAATATCCGTTAGTCTTTCAGGTTAACGGATAGATGGGTTGATGATGGGATTCTTGTGCGAATGAGTGTTCCCATCAACTGCTCTTATGTTTCTTCATAAAGTAAGATAATACGTCCGTCCGTCATGGAAATACTCAATGCATTTATTTTAGGATTGGCAATGAATTGATTAACTTTATCAACTGCCGTTTTGCCAGATGAATCGGATTCGAAGTCCTTCACTTTCTGCTTCTGTGTCATGTGAAGCTTAAGCGTTCGAAGCAATATTAAGTTTAAACGTGAACTTTATTAAATATAGTTCGTTTTCAGCTTAAGAGCATCACTATCCTGTTCTAGCCTAGAATCTTTTCTGTCAATTAATTGAAGTCAACGCTATATTCAGTATTATTAAAATGGTTAGTTATAGTTTTGGCATTTAAGAGGCAGCTCAATTTAGTGGGAACGGAAGAGTATTGGGTTTGTATATAAATGGCTTAGTGCTGAGGTCAGGGTTATCATAGTTAAGAATATTTCCGCAGTGAATACTTGGAAACCAATAGACAGAATTTGGATGAATTTCTCAAGAGAACAAGCGAACAATATAGAACTTATATTATTGGTCAGATAGAACTATTGCAAAGCCAAATAAAGTCAGCTATTAAAAATAGTAACGACATTATGATAGCTTTTAACAAGCCATTGATAGATGCTTGGTTCAATATGCTAAGACACAAGAATGAATAATTACAATCCATTGAATCGAAGTAACGGATGTGTGAATTCTAATTTTTATTAACTCGTATCTGTGCGTGTGAAAGACAGGGTAACTAAGCCGGAGAATAACCTTCACGGTCACAAAGCAGGCAAATATCTTCGCCTTTGTACGATTTTATATGGTCCGCTCTAACATGAGGACAGCTTTTACAAGGTCGTTCAGGTATACCAAGATCAGGAAGTTGGTGGTTAATTAAACATCGTATCTAAAGAATTCAAATTTTTTATTATAAAAGTTCCTAGCATATTCCAATCTATATCTATCATACTACCGATAGATAGACAAGGATCTGGAACCGAATATGGAAGATGAAAAGAAGCACATTGATGAAGAGAAGATATGTCCAAATCCAGATTGTGGAGCTTTGAACAAGACTACCGCCAGTCATTGTATTCGTTGTGGACATTGTAAATTAGGAACACCGCTCCCCTTGAGATCTTCAGTCGAAACTCACCTTTTGTATTCTTGTCTGCTAGATCTTAGGGCCTGCGACATCTTCTTCTTTCGGCAGGTACGGCTCGGTTATATCTCTCATTAGTACGCCAGGAAAATCCTGTACCGCTTTTAACAACTAGCCAGACGTTTCATTCCCAGAAGCAATAAAACAACATGTGATCACGGTTTACATTTCCGAAGAATAAAGAAAGAAGCATCAAAATGATATCAAGCAATTAAGGATAGATGCTATTGGGCTTGCCACATTTCTTTAATCTATTAACATCTGCTTAACTTTTTTCATAACTTCACCGCTAAACTTTTGAATATTATCTAAGGTTAAATAGGCTAAATAGCGGTTATTAGCCGTTTAGCAGACTGTCATAATATTGGTAACTGGACAACTACAATTTGTACGCCAGGACGTACAATTTCAATCCCAAATAGTTAATATAGACGCTCAAAGATGTCAAGTCAGGCACCTGCGAATAATTCTAAATACTGGAATTGAAAGTCCTTTGGGAGCTCGGCGAGGTTATAAATAAGTAGATTATTGAAACGAGGCGCTACCCTGGGTATCCCTATCATTGGGAACGACTGTCAGCTCTAAAACTTGATTTAGTTATGCTTCGATATATATAAAGCTGTTATTCACTCTAGATCAAAGCTCTCTTATTCTAATTTTCCGAAATTCTACAAGTCCAGTATGAGCTTGGATTCCAATATATCCTGAGAAGGGATTTGCGTCTGGAGGCTGACCCCTACTAGAATCGGTATTTGTAAATGAAGTTACTTTAGTTCCATTGAGAGCTACTGAATAGTTATTTTGTAGGACTTGAATTTCATACTCATTCCAAATTCCTGCTCCCAGAGTTGCTGGTCTATTGTACGTTTGCTGCCCTTTAGCCGTTCCGATATCTATGTTGTAGATTGCTCCCGTATGGTGTTTGTCTTCTGCGGCAACGTCGTCTATCTGAACTTCAAAACCAGTATGAACTGCCACCCATGCTTTGTTCCTGTTAACTCCTTCTTTCCCTGCAAGGTCAGGCCAAGATTTTAAAGGAGATCGAAAACGAACAAATACTCCAGAATTATCACTGTCATTAGCAAGTCGAAACTGAAGACGTAAATTGAAATCCTTAAACGGAGCTTTGGAGTAGAATAATACTGAGTGGTCATTCCCAGGATAGGTAACAATATTCCCATCTATTAAGAAGAATGCATGAGGTCCACCTTCTTGCCATGATTTGAAAGAGTCATCTGTGCCATCGAATAAAGGGAGATAGCCAGGCTCTACTACTGTCGCAGGAATAGACGTTACTTCAATTATTTTATCAGCAGTCCTTCTAGCAAGTGCTATCCCCGTTAGCATGGGATTAGGTGAGCCAATAGTAGGAAATAAGGATGGTCCGACAGCGTACACATTGACAATATCATGAAGGCGACAATCAGAGTTTGTAACAGAATTTGATGGGTCTTCCCCTATCCATAAAGTTCCAGATTCATGATGGGTTGTACCAAGACCATCGTGAATTTTACTTAATAATTCGTAAGGCACGCCTCCGGCAAAGACCTTTGCTGCATCTTCAGCACTTTTATCCATCGCTTCCCACAATTCAAAATCTTTTTTGCTCCTTGGATTGTTCAGACGGGTTTGGTCTACTCTAGGGTCGGCTATTTCCACGAATGCACGGCGAACGCCGAACTCGTCTGTCTCTGAGGAAAGAGTTACTCTAGTATCGGAATTCAGTGATTGTGTTTCCCCGATTCCACGAATCGTGATTATTACATGTGTATCATCCACCGACAGAAAGTTATTTATCAAATCTATGTCGGGTATTTTCTTGAATAATTCGGCCTCAGAGTCTGTACCCATACCATTTAGTCCCGCTGCTGTAATTTGTAAGTGAAAATGTCCAACTCCACCATCTGAAAAGTTATGACGACCCTTCACAAATAATGCCGATGCTGATAATTCCTTCACATTTGGAGATAGGGAAGTTAGTGCAGTCCTAGGAATTCGAATAGTCATATTAGACCTCATGTGAACCATCAAATTCTTGCCAATTAAATTGTAATGTGGTGCATCTTGAAATGAGAGGAGAGCTAACCTTGCGCTTTCTATAGTTCCCAATGCAATTATTACTATACCACCTTCAGGAACAAGAATATTCCCCTTATTCGTTTGGACCTCGGTTACTCGATATTCAGTACTCATTATTGGAATGTTTACCAGCCTAGTGACATGGATATCTGGTACAATCATCAGTCTTTTTCTAATGTCATCACCATCGGAATCATAATACGCTGCCCTAGCAGACTCTATAAGAAGAGGGACTGAGCTGAATTTATTGATTGGAAAGTAGCCAGGCCGAGGAGGACCCCCTTGTACGGCCAAGGGTGCTTCAAGCTTTAATAGATTTTCCTTAGATATTGGATACTTGTCAAGGTAATTAGGTAACTCCGTTAGCGGTATCGCATCTGTTATATTCCCTTTATTGATACCATCAAATAATTGCTTTCTAAGGGCCTCGTGCATCTTCCCAAAAATAAAATCATTAGTAATATTGGTGCCGAGTTGGGCTCTTGCCTCCTTATAGTAACCATTGTTTAAATCAGACACTAGATTTGGCGGCCAACTTTCTGATGGCATCTCTTCTGCTAGTAGCTGCGGGGACCAGCCTCCAAAATAAATCGATCTCCCACCTAAACAATATGCTAATCCAGGAAATCCCTGACTTACAGTAGAACGCCATGGCAGTCCCCAGACTTCGGCCCGAATTACCCCTGGGTCAGTGGTAGTTGATGGGGGTACGCCTAAACCAAACATTGGAAGATTTTGAACATGTTCAGGCAGAAGCATTCTACCAGCCTCCAGGATTAGAATTCTATGCCTGTGCTGCTTATCCTTAAAGAATAAATGCTGCGCAATAACAAGCCCAAAACTTCCTCCTCCAATAATGATTATACTGAATGGCCGGGCATCTGACCTTGAAGTCGTGTCTGTGCTACGTAATGCTTCATCTAATCCGTTACACACGTATCGCCCAATTACATCCCGAGTGAAATCGGTATTTACAGACTTCGGACTCGTAGCCATTACTAGTTACGATAACTAACAATCTTATAAGCAGAGCTTCAGAATCCAAGTTATTTCTAAACGTTATATCTGACTTTTTATCGAGCAAAACGCGGATTTGGGCAACCAATGGTTCACCAACATGAATACGGATTTTTCTGTGTCGCTTTAGTCTCTAATCTCATAACTCAGGTATTGGTTAACCCTATCAACCAGACAATGCGATGTTACCAGTTTTCATCCTTTCTTCGCTACTTTGCAGGGGTTTCCCCTGTCACATTCGGAGCGGCCGTAGAATTTGTTATATTGCCTGGCATAGTTCTGGTTGGAATACTAGATGCATTGGTCGCGTTGGTCGCGTTACTAGACGTTGCATTCGAAGAATTGTCTGCTGACTGATATTGTTGTCCATATGTCAAATTTACGGTGATAGCCGTGGCCAACGCTATGATGCCTGCAAGGATGACCATAGAGAATATAAAACCTTTCATCATAAGATGTTCAAAGCAATATAATATTTATCAATTTGTTCGCAGACCATCCTCTTCGATGTGAATTGGGATTTCTAATACTGAAGAGACATTTAGAGAACGAATGGCAGCAATTCAAATCGAGATTGTTTTAAGGTACTAACCTCGGTGTCACCTCTGAAGAATCAAGGTCAAACGATCTGTCAGGAAGCGGTTATTAATCTATTTTAAATCTCTGGGTTTATTGTCGTGCATGACAACCAACTGGTTTACTATGGATGGTAATTATCCATTTGATTCGTTTATCTTGTTGGTTCTTTCTTCATAACTAATATTTTCATTAATTATGATATTTGCGAATTCATCATCAAAAATCTAGTACTGCTACGTTTTCCTGGAAAGGAAATCTCCCCAGATGTTAAAAGAACAATATGCCATACTTGCCGATTCACGTCGCTGTTAGATTTATTTATCTATCACGTTAGGATATTGTTGACGTAATATGTGGGAAAGATGTAATCATAACCTTAACTGTCGGGATCGAACGGATTGAGTGCATATATGAATATATGCTCAGATGCAATGGATTTCTACGCAAAATTTGCTAATATATTCATAGATGCATGGATAGATTTCACGAGAACTATTTTTGAGTATAAGAATTGGTATGCTTCACAAGAGTTGGAAAAAGAATGGCTGTCTAAAAGCCGCGAAATTTTTGCCTCTAAATTAAAAGACGAAAATTTCGTCGCTTCACTTTCTACTGCCGTTGAATGCTATTCAAAATTAGCACGAACCATAGCTATAGGTCAGTTTTACCAAAATATATCTAATTTAACTTCATTTTGGAACAACTTCTTTATTGAACCCATCAGAGATACGCTCTGCAGAACACCAGACAGAACTTTTGCATGTGAAGAATGCGTTGGAGTTTTTTTTCAAAACTTCATCAGAACTCGAGGAACATAATAAAAAAATGCATGCTGTCTAATATTCGATAATTCAAGTTCTAAACTTTGACTTCTAATTGAGCGGACGGGACTCGCATGATTCACTATACTGCTATGCCAATTAGAGAATAGTTAACCAGGGCAAGGTTAGATGATATTCAGATACTTGTTTAGCTGTTAATGCTAAGATGATTTATTTGATGATCACTCTGACACCGGATCATTCTTCAGTTCATTCTTGAAAAATGTATGAGTAGAAGGAGCATACATGGCCGGCGGGTCTTCTGTAATAACTAAATTGTGATGTGGTATTATATTGCTCATTACAAGGTCCATTTCCTTATTATTAAGTTTGGAAACAACAAATGCACACATAATTGAAATATTCTTTCCGAGCTCCCTGCCCAACAATTCTTCGAGAATTTGAAGTTTCTCTTTGTAGCCATTTCTTAGCCACCAGCCCGCATCCTCCTCCGCTATTTTTAAGACAATAGGGCCTTTCGGAGGATTAGCTGAAGAGCAAGACGTTTTGGTCATATCAAAAATATTCCTTGCCATCTGACTAGGCTCAATACTAATTTGCCTGTATGTCAAGTGATTAATCTCTTTTTGTATTTCGATGCTCGGTCTATCCTCGGAGATATAGCATTTTGAAGTATTGGTTAACTCATCATCTGCAAAGAACGTGGAAATAACTTGATCCCTAAATCTTGTTGTTTCGTAGAGACAGACAGAATGCGAGTGTAATGGGAGAACCCTCACATGTCTTTTAATATCTTCGTAGTTTATCAGTGATATCATCTCTCTTATTGAAAGATCTGGTTTCTGAATAGCTTCAATGGTCTGGCCAGAACTGTTTAGCACCGCTTGCGTCAAGATCTCTTTTTTAATCAATGAAAAAATAATTTTGCTAGCTGCCTGTCCTAACACATCATTAAACGCACTTTCGAAGAGATCATAATTTCTTAGCAGCTCATTTTCAGATAACCCATAAATTGTGCAAATATAATGGATCACAGCCTTTTCGCCGGTTTTTCCCAGCTGTGATAGTGATTTACGAATAGACTTGTACAATATTTCCTCAGCTCTACACGCTACTGGAAAATATTCAAGCTCATCCAGTTTACGAACACATTTAGCAATATTATTCATTATTTCCCCCCTTTTTCGGTAAACATAGTTCTCTTGCAACAATTGAAAATGGAATCCTGGTGTTGCCCTCGCATGCTGCGAGATAATTCATCGCCATTTTATGAAATTTTCCATCAGGCATTGATTCTAAGCGATTCTGCTTTATTTCCCCTGATTCCCACGGTCCTCGCTACATGGTCAAGTAACTTACGAGAGTTGAGTTCAGGCACTTTCACGTGTCATTTCCAGCCCCAGATTAAAATAAGTACAAGGTAATGTGTAGGCTATTTCCTAATCAATATGCGTTCCATCGTTTCGTCATTTAGTATCGTTTTTACTAGCTTGATGCGTTCGTTTTCTGAAATTTGTCCTGAAGAACCGATCGAATCAATCGCTTTGAGCTTCCAATAGCTGTTGACTCCAGCTTGCGTAATTAACTGAGCATGATATACAACTGCCCCTAAGCTAGTAAGCGAAAAATTGCCTTTGCTCCTTTCTATTAATCCTGTTTTCAAAAGCCGACGGGTACTGGCATAAAATTGCTTGTTGGTAATCCCTGACTTTAGTTTTAAAACATCACTTTTAACGCTCTCTTTCGCTACTGAGAAAAAAATGTCAAGTGACCTGGGATCACAAATAGCTTGAAGTATATCGGCTAGAGAATGTCATTCCATGAATTAGATATCCTCGATAGAATTTGAATCCAAGTATTAGCTATATAAAGACACTTTCCCAAGAATTGGATTAATTGACATCGGATGTCCCTAAATCGGGAAAAAATTGGTAAAAAATCGGTATTAATCGACTTGCCACGCTATCAGTTCAAAAGGCATCATGACCTACGTGCAACGGTGGATTTCACGTAATACGGTTCGGCCGAATACCCAAAAATAGGACATTTTATTATCTTAATAGTTCATCTAACTCTTCTTTAGGAGGCTTATTCTCATTGTAATAATATTCGGAAGAGTGTCTCAGTAAGCCGAATATTGGAACTTAAACCATAATATTTTTTCCTAACCCTTTAATATTTCCAAACAGTGTTTAGTCACGCGATAACATGCTCGGTGGGCCGAGGCATTACGGAGTCTATCCTTGTCCTGGTCCATCGATTTTAACTTATTAATAATTTATTGCGCATTATTTTTTACTGTAAGACTCCGAAAATATTGGTGGGCCGGAAGTGGAGGTCATCACACAAATCCGGTCCGTCGATTCAAATTGTGGACATCTATGAAAACAGACGCGGCTCTGAGCTATAGGTATTGCGCCTTGCCCTCTCCAGTAAGTGATTTAATGTTTTTTAGTCGCAAATATACAATAATCGCAAAATAGGAAGTACCATCTTTCGAACGGCCAAGTCTGCTGAGTATACATAGGTCTAAAAATCATGTCAAATTTGACTTACAAACGGCCAGTTGTTCAATGTGAACGCTTCATACTCCATATCTATTTACAAGAGCTCATTATACCAAGATATCTTCGCCTGCCGGAGAATGCAGGCTCGAGTACTCCTTTTCTACACTTTACATATCCGTACATTTTCTCGTTAATCTTTTAGTTGAATTCTTTTTTGTGGAGCCAAACCATTATTTTTTGGAATTCTATTTATTTATATAACTATTAAAAAAATAGAGAATTGCTGTTTACTGCACTTTTAATTCCTTGACTTCGAAAGGGGGCACGTTCATATCTAGATATTCTTTTAACCTGAACTCAATATCATTAGCCGTAAGATCCTGCATGCTAGGTGATCCGATGTCAAATGATATTTTATCGGGCTCGGTTTTGACATTTGTTATGACAAAATCTGCATATTGATTCGTGATTTCGTTAATCCAATACTGTACTTCATCTGTCTTTTTAACATTAGAAACTTTCAGATCTACTTTTACAGGTTTAAACCTAGTTGTGCCTGCCATGTAATCCTTGCTACCTTCGTCAATGTTGTATCCTTCACTGGACATGACTTGTCTTTTGTAATATACAATTCATTGTTAATAAGCACTTTGCTCCATGAGTCGCTCTTTATTTTGTTTTTTGCTTTTTATTTACGAATAGTCCCTCATAGTTCGTTGACAGAGTGCGCACTAATTAGCCGATTATGGTTTATATTCGCTGTCTTTACACATTATTTATGATGATAATGAAAGCAAAATGCGGTCATGTGACGGAAAATTCGTACGCAGAGGCACACCACGGCCTATGTAGAAGATGTCATTCTAATTTTTCATTTATTCTAGAGCTAGAACAAAAGTATGGTGAAGATGCACTTGTAGAGTACTGGTATAGCAAAATACTTACACATTCAACAGAAACTAGTGAGGAGGTAGACTGCTTGATAGATCATTTGATTGAGTATTATATACGGAAGTTAGCCGAATATCCTTCAAAGAAAAATTATATCAAAAAGATGTTGTACATGCTCCGGTCTATACAAGACCCCTTCAACCTGCAAACATTAAAATAATTTTATATTACCTAGAGTTGTCGACAAGATAATTGATTATAGTGGTAACGTAGCCGATTGCATCATTATAGCTCTTATGGCTCTTTTTGCATCTTGGCTTTGATATCAGGGGACAGACGGGGAGAAGACAAATACATTCCTAGAAAAGAAATATTTGAGGCTGACCTTACAGTCTCCATGAATCGTAATTGTGAGCAGCAGTAGTTCCTAGTCTCATAGCAGGTGGGAGTTAAAAGACATTCCAACTCCAAAACATGGACCAAATCAGGTTCTCATTAAGATGTTTGCCAGTGGGATTTGTTATACTGTCGTCCATATGACAGAAGGTCTCCTTCCTGCTCAATTTCCTAACACTATCGGACACGAATCAGTGGGAGAAATAGTTGATTTAGGCGATGCTGTGACTTCTAGAAAAATAGGTGATAAAGTCGGAGTACCTTGAACCTTAAACCTGGTTCCGATAGTGACTTCGGTAACGCATACTGCTTTTGGGATTTTCGCGATCGGTCGTACGATCGATATTAATATTTATAGTCATGGTAAGAAAAACTTAAGAGTGTACTGTTCTATCATAAATCTGGGAAGAAGTTTTGAAAATAAAACAAAATCTTAACGGCTACATTTTGTATCTTTCAATTTCTTTAACGATTGTTTCACTTTGTATCAGCAATCAGGAAGTCCTTGGTGTTAGGGACACTTTTAGCGCTGATGGAGTAATAAGCTCCATAGTTTTTGGTATGCCTCCATCCACTAGTACTGTTAATATGAGCACAGTACAGAAATTTATCTTATCAGGCTACTGGCAGTTAAGTACCGAAAAAGGTAAAGTAAGTAATTTCACTTCAGAGTTCTACACAGGCCCTGTAAGTGGGGCAAATAATCATACCCACCAGTTAAGTAATCTCCGCCTTGTCTCCGATGTACCTATTCAGCTTAGTGCAGATGGTAGTACAAAAATAATTGGTTTGTTAAATGTAGGAACAAACGGTAAGAATGCATGGAATGAGGTACATACAATCATTACGATCTCTAATGGAAGGACAATCACATTTGCGCTTGCCGATAATGATACCCAGCGTCACTTCATGAACCAGCCAATCTATGGTTTAGTTAAACACATAAAAATGAGCTAAATTAGTGTCAATCATTTGTTAACTATGTGAATTACAGGCAAACATACTAGCTACGTTTAGTTAGTCTATTCCCCAAGGATTATCGATACCAAATCGTCAAGTTCCGTCAGGCTGTTGTAGATAACTTTAACATAGTCTTGAAGTACTAGGCTAGCCTAGCCTTGTCGTCTATCGAATATTAAATCATCAGATAAAATTCAATAATAGAGTGAGTACTGAAAGAATTGAAATAATATCGAAAAGTGTAGATAGCCTAGGATCAGATGTATAAAGTTTTATAAATTATAAAGACCCATTTAAAAATGATATAATGACACAGACAGAACTGTTACCAGTAATTGTCATCTTGGCGGCTATAGTTTCTTTATTTGCTGCCGTAGGAATCAGCTCGGTGAACGCACAGAACATGACAGGCAATGAAACGGGCGGAAATATGACGAATGCCACAGCAGGTGGTAATATGACGAATGCCACAGCAGGTGGTAATATGACGAATGCCACAGCAGGTGGTAATATGACGAATGCCACAGCAGGTGGTAATATGACTAGTCCGAGTCCGCTTCTACCTCCAGTTAAATAGGTAAAAACAACAAAGTTAACTCCCCAAACTTTTTTTGATTTGCATTATCCTGTGGTTGCTAATGTTTCCACAGCCAATTAATTTGAAGTAACCTACTCTAAGTGTGCTCCTGCGCTTGCGTTACATCCAATGACCTTAGTAATGTTACTTATCGTTATCAAGAATAAGGATAAAATAATGGCTATTGTTTAGCTGCTTCCAGAACTATATTCGCAACATACTGCTCAATTTTCAATACCGAAGCTAATTCATCTGTTCCCGACTTCTTTAAGTCCATCTGCAATAGACATATCCATAACTCCGTCTACAGTACCGTCATACCTTCTCGATAAGAAGGTCATTTCACCTAACACAGGCAATATACTATATCCACATTCACTAGCAAATACTTATCGTGTTGAGGCTATTGTAGTACTTTTGAAGGTATTGCAGTGAGTTTTCTAATACTTCCCAGAATAATGAAAATTAAAAACTAGACGTACGATTTAGTAATTTTATCTTCAAGAGCATATAATACCTTATCAATATAGTCATTTGTGAAGAATGACGGTATTTTAATTTCATAGCCTGTCGGGAGCAGGCGATTAATCGATTGGAGTATGCCGATTCGTATGTTCATATCCTCCGTTTCCCTACATCTTTTTATTAAGCTAATTAAATCTAAGTTATTTTTTAAAATCTGCATATAGATTAATGTACCTTAAAATATATATGTCAAACATATCGAAACATAACCGTAGTTCATGTTTCTGGTTAGACCGGCGAAAAATTAAGTTAAAACTGGTGGACACGACCAAAGATAGGCAATCCACCAGCTATTCAGACTATAAAATGAAGTATTATGTACAACAAACAACACTTGAAAATTTTGTGCGTATAATTACAATTTCGAGATAAAATTAGAGGCTTCCAAAAATATTGCGGCTGGAAGCACCATTGCCAAAGCTTTGGTTGGTGGGGAGAAAAACAATCTTTCGTTTGTGTCAACATCCACATCACACTCCCACTAACACTTGTAAGTATAGATATAGTCCGACTGTGTTCAAAATACAGCGTTAGACTATTCTATATATACAACGCTTCGTCAAATGGGCTGATGGATTTTTGACTTTTCCGTTCGCCACTGGAGTGGATCGTGACTTTAGATTTGCCAAAGGTTCTGATAGAGCTCCCGTAAACCATCGGCTGTTGGGTGTAAAAGTCTAAAATTAACATCGGAAGTGTATGGTTTAGGGTTGGGTTCAGCAATTAATCCTTTATTTAATAGCTCATTAATTGAGTTGCTGATTCTTCTCTAGTAACGTTGCCAATATGTTCGTAAGCAGTTTGATAGTAAATGTCAACATTCGTGTTATGTCTAGTCAATTCAGCTACAACACTAAGAATATCTAATAACTGATTTCTAAGCATGTATTCATCGGACGGGTTAATTAAATGCCGATAAGGATGTCTTGAAATGGTTATGCTGTTATAGTCATCCGTTCAAACGTTGTCATTTCTAGCATTTCTTCTACGCCTTTTTCCATCACTAGTATTCTTTCATGTTCTTTTGGATAAGCTCGGAAGTAGCTATCCATCACTAGAGTTATTTCATCTTTTAATTTCTCTTTAGTGTCGCATTGAACTACTATGCTTGGAATTTCTACAACCTGAGCAACATAATCACCATCGACACCCTGTTGTTATCTTTACATTGACGTTATGCTCATGTTTCGATTTGTCCATAATCATAATAGTATGTTTATTTATTTAAATCCTGTTCAACCATGTTAAGTATGTTATCTCAGTTCTGATTCTGATTTTTAATATTATTATTTTCTATCTTTAATTTGTGATCTACCGACAAGTCTTCCGACAATGTTGATAAGATAAAATAGTCATCAAATTAATACCATACTGCTTACAGATAACATCCAAATTTCTCAAGCTATCTTTATTAATTAGTAGTTTGTCTTGCGTTGATATCCTTGTATTACCTGATCATTTTATTTTAAACCATCTTTAATTTCTTAAGGTAAATCGATAGAAAAAACAAAATTTATTGCCTTGATCATACAGTTTATCCATCATAAACTTAATAATGATGCATATTACTCACACCACCGGCATATCTGTAATATTTTGATACTCCATTGTGTGGTAGTTATGATTATTCCAATTGCGGACGTTACTTTCTGATAGTTACGTCTATTGTCTTAGCAAATAATAATATAGATTTAACTTACGGTTCATCATTAGGTGTCGAATGTTACAGTTGAATCAATTCGATCGGCTTTTATATTATCGAATTGGTATAATATCATGAAAACAAAACAAGAATCCATCAGTCAGCTTGAAGAAGAAATAAATGGCATACCTATTTGTGGGTCGAATTTTGCAACTCCTATCATAGACAACTCCCAGTTCTTGAGAGAAATTCATTATAGAATAGGGAATAGACTATACATAGAAAATGCAGACTAAGCGGGAAAATAGAGACGTTGAACTAGAAAATCTAGTAGGGAATCTCTTAATAGCAGAGTATCAGGTAGAGAAGCTAAAGGGAAGAGTTGCCAACAATCTTGGTATGCATGGCTTCGATAAAATATCTTCAAGTGTTTTTAAGTATGATAAGAATTGGTATAGAGCTACCATTAGGGCGGATCGACTGGATCTAGGCGATAAGAATTCAAAATGCTGAGTAGACAACAATCCCTTATCATTTATAATCCAAATAATACTTATCTGAACACGATCTATGGTTCACTCATCAATATCATCTTAATGTCGTTGTCGCTTACAATATTATTCATTATCTTCTTCCTAGAATCTTCATGTATTTCATCCGACGCTTGAACTGAATCGACAGCCTTCAACCGCCAATATTCATTAAAAAGGACCAAACAATACCGATTTCATTTTTATCCAGCCCCTTGTGGTAAAGTTCTTACTAACAAGGAATGTGTCACTAATTTACGAGCGACAGCTGATTAAACATCAACCAATCGTTGAGGGAAATCCGCAATAGCATCGACATAATATCGAGTTATACAAAAGTATTGAAACTTCCGGCTGAGTGAGAATGAAGAATCCTTGACCTGCCAGAGTAAGGTGATTTACGTTTGTGCAGAACAAGATATTAGTTTTTCAGTTAAATCTAGTCTAAAATGATAATATCGGTCAGCTCGAAGGTCTAAGTGGTACTGTCAATGGTACTGTCAATATTCATAGAATTCATATTAGTAGATCGTAGAATTCATATTAGTCCAGACTATTAGTAGTTTGTGAAAAATTAAAATGATGGCACTAGACATATTTTCAATCTTTATGATCGACTCTGATGTGGGTATCTAATTCATTTTCATCTTTGAATACTCTCCCACACAATTTACACTTTATTTGAGTTTTTCTTCCACGAAGATAATCAGCCAGTTGCATCAGATATATAGAGAACCCCCACATGATCCAGTACATGTGTGAGCATAGCTTAAGACAGTTCTATCAAATTGAAACTTGTGATAGTGGCACTAAAGTTTCATATAAGAAACCAGCATCTTTACCCATTGCATGTAGTATACCGTACATAGTGTTTGATAGCGTTAGTCATTACTTAATCAAGGTCAGAACATTGTGTACAGGTTAAAGACCAACTAGAGTCTTTTTTCGATTAACTTTTTAGCTAGTTCTAGTATAGGATAATTAACGTGATCACTCAAGAAGATGAAAATGACATTAATACAATAGAACCGACAGAATTGCATGAAGAGATATTAGAAGAGCCAATCGGATCGGAAGCTCATATTATAGAACCTTTAGAGGAAGTCGAGGGAGCAAAGAGGGAACTAGAGGGTGAAGAAACAAAAATTCAAGAATCGAAATCAAGGCGTAAGAAAGCACCTAAATCAGAAGTCGCAAAGAAAAGACCAGCTAGAACTGAATCTGAAGCTAAATCAAAATTAGAAAGTGAGCTGAGAAAACACTCAGATGCAAGTAAGAAAACCAATCAGACTATAAAGGACATACAAAGACAAATAAAAGAACTCAACAAAAAAGCTGAAACTAAACATCATCAGGTCGTAAGGGATCTTCAAGCACAAATAAGAGAATTGCAGATAAAAATTGACAGGATTTATAGGTCAATAAAATCTTCAAAATCTAAAGGATCTGCTAAAAAAACAATTAGTGGCATGAATGGCACAACGGGTTCTTAATAATTTGTAGTAGACCACTGTTTTTGTTACTGCTTCTGAGCATACGCCATCACGTAGCGTGTACTGCGATGTATTAGATGCAGTATATCCAAGGGATCAAGACTCGATAGAAATTAGTCCCCTCAGCATACGCCAGTCCGGTCTAAATTTCCTCTATCCCTATCCCATAACTATATCTGTGGACATATTCAAATCTAATCAAAATTTACTTCAATCCCAAAAATCACTAGCCGTACGAATAAGCACAGGTCTCAGCTAATTAATACACAAAAATAAATCTATAATATAGGAAGGAAAACTTCGAATTCTTTAATATTATAAATCCTAAGAATTGTCAGACGTAATCATCTGTACACATGGGCTAAAGCGAAACTTTACGTCCTACCTTGGCCTCTCCCCTATACTGTACTATACAATCTGGGAGGAATCTGGTCTAAGGCGACTACCACTATATTGCGTGGGCGACCGATTAACATTTAGACTTACAAACATTGTGAAGCCAACTAAGACAGAGCCCAAACTTGCCAGGATCGTTCTAGCATCACTTAGGATCTAACAAGAAAGCATCGATTAAAATAGCCTCCAAAGTGGAATCCGAATTATGGGTTTAAGTTATATATGATCTAGAATTTGGTTGTTTTCGTGAATTATATCTTCTTTCCGGTGGGATTTAGAAGTACGTCGCCCGTGGCTTCATCAACTTTTACAGTGTGTGCATTCATTGTCGATAGCATAGATTTTGCCGTTGATCATAGATAACACAAGTTCTTTATTTTTGACTTGTACTTTTAATAATGTTCCTTCTTTAAGGTCTCTTTTGTTTCCCACCTTTTGATACTGCTCTTCCATAGCTAAAGATGAAATAAGATGACATATAAGTTCAGCTCTGAAAGAATTCTTGCTTCTCGGGGAATGGTTACTCTATATCTAATGATTGAGCAGAGGTATAGAGAGTCAAAGCCATATTGAAAAATATCTTCTTTTAAAGTGCTAGAGGAAATACAAGTATAATTGCAGATAGACAACAAAAAGTTGCCAGCGTTATCTTAAGGGATAATTAAGAAGGTTCTGACGAAAATCGGCATTACCGATGGTAGAAAATAATAAATTATGTGCTTGGCAGTATTGGAATATGTCATCTCCAGAAAATGCAAACTATAACTGTATAGAATGTACTTGCAAATTCGGAACAATTGAAGAATTGGATTATCATATGAGAAAGGACCATAACCTAGAAGTAAGTAATGAATAACTTAATTTCACATCAATAAGAAATTTAATCATAAAAATACCAAATAGATTTAACCTCATAGATTTTTGGGTAGCCATTTAGGGAACTGGGAAATTTGAGTCGCTATTTTCTTTATCCCTTCTTTCTAGACGGTATATTCTCTGTTAGAACTGAAACTCCGAAGTGATATCTACCCAGACTTCATAATAAAACTTAACATGGAGAAAACCTATTAATTCTCATGCATAATGAGGCAGAACATATCTCCGCTCAGAAAATAAAATCTCTGTTGACCCTCGACAATATTCGATACATAGTTCAGGGTCTTGACGTATTATTACAACACGACTTCGATGGCTTCTATTGGATAGTCTTATATTTATCTTGAACTTGGGTCGACATTACGAATCTGCCATTGATTTTCCATTTAGCACTTCCTATCTCCTGACCTCCGGGTCCGGTTGCCTTTGGGATATCAAATTCCAAGTTGTCAAAATCGTAAGTTACGACCATATCTTTTCCGGTTAATTTTTCAACGAGGTCTTTTACGATCTCGGACCAATTCGATGCGTTCTGCTCGACATCCTTACCGATCTCGTCAGCAGTTTTTGAAGTTTTTTCTTTCAAATTTTCCATACCAGTTATAGGCACACAATAGCATATATTCTTCAATGTTTCCACCGCTATTTGGTCAAATATTTCTGATCGGGGCTACGTAGTATCTCTCGACCGCAAGTACATTTGTCCATATAACCTTCCAATATCCACTGTACACTTTCCCGTCTGGTTAATCTACATGCTATAAGTCAAAATTTGAACTTCATTTTGTTATGGTTATTTTTGTACCGTTGAAATAGTCAGTCATTCATCTAAATAACACCCGACTGGTGTAAGAATTATAGGTTCGATTGGTACAACAGTACCTGAGATTAAGAGGTTATTGAAAGGTGTTATGCAAATGCGAAGGGGGATAAACTCCCATTGAATAATGATAAGCTAGAAGAGACAGGGCATGATACTAATAAAAAGAGCTCGATTTTTCGATATTCGATTTTTGTTGGCAGAATAGGCGAAGTGCCAATTAATATACATTTTAGTTTTGCACTAATATTCAGTCTTATAGTGTGGACACTTTCGTACACATTTTTTCCATTTTACTACCCGAGTTTAGGCCAACTGAACTATATTATATTGGGTCTAACAGGCGGATTCATTGCTTTATTTTCTATACTGTTACACGAGCTTGGCCACTCTACCATAGCTAAAAAATATGGAATAAAATTTGAGAGAATTGTGCTCTTTGCATTCGGTGGAGTAGCTTTGAGTGATAATGAAATAGCTGATCCTAAAAAAGAGATTAATATGGCCTTTGCCGGTCCTTGCATAAGTTTCATTAGTTCTAGCTTGTCATTTTCACTTTGGCTTATTCTAATAAGAAGCCACATTTTTTCCCTTGAAAGCTCTCCTCTCGGCGGGGTGCTACTATATGGCGGGCTTATTAATCTAGGGATAGGCCTATTCAACCTCTTGCCATTATTTCCATCCGATGGTGGAAGAATCCTGAGAGCCCTTTTATCTAAACATAACAACCATGATCATGTAAGGGGTACGAAAGGCGCCATAAGGATAGGGGTGATCGTTTCATTGGGTCTTGTTTTAGTGGGAGTTATCATTGGTCTGAATTATTCTTTTTTGAGTGGCCTTTGGCTGATGATTCTGGCATTTTTTCTCATAAAACAGTCCAAGTGGTATTATAGACAGTACCAAGATTTATCTCCTCGGATTTAACGCATAGGCCCTTCATTTTATTTGTAAAGAACCGAAATGTCTAACAATTCTGAGTGCTGGACATGCGGGACAACTGGGATATCTTTGCATGCTGAGTGAAATTACCCCCGCGGAGCAAATCGAATAAATTAAGTGACGTCGTCTGTTGCTAGCTTTTTCTTTCTCTCGCCCACTTTCCGGGTATCGGAGAGCTTACTATAGTTCGGTTCATAACCAGAACAGCATCCATGTGGAGCTATAATGTCAGACACTTTTCCCATTACGTCTGGTCCGTCATCTTCTACTATCATACATTTCCCACCATCCACGTTCATCCAGTAAATACAGTTATAACAGAAATAGCCTTCACGCAGATTGGAATCTGCAAACCTATCATACTCGATATAAGATGCTTTAAGCTTACTCAGCTTCTTAAATTTGGATACATTATCAGCCATTCCCACAGCTTCCTTGAGCTTTCTTCCTATGCTTACCATTCTGTTCCACCTACTGCGCCTGTCCTTCTATTGGAAACCATAGTGTACAAATGCCATGTGGAGCAATAATGTCACTCTGTTCACCATTCACGTCAGGACCATCGTTTTTGACTATTGCACACTGACTTCCCTGCTTAATGAAATAAACACAGTCATTACAAAAGTATCCAGCATTCAAATTTGCATTCTCAAACAGTAGTATTTCTATGTAACCTGACGTTGCTTTCGATAATTTGGGATAGTCTTTATCCTTCGGTATCTTTGACATGTTAGAATACAGACTATATTTTATTTAATGGATGTATCATTCAATAATGAAAGATAGGTATCCGATTTGGGAGGTAAACATCTCTATGACTGGGGGGCGGTCTATGAGCCTAGTACAGTTGGCAGTAACATAGAATTTTGTGAAACTACAGGTGTTAATATCAATTACACTCATTACAGTACAATGTCTGGAAATCAATTTAGCTGCGACTGCGGAGAGTCATTCAACAGCCAAGCGGAACTAGACGAACATAACCGCCAACAACACGACGCTGACGCTTTTTTAACAACATTACGTCCGTCAGACATTATCCAACCTTTTTCATCTTAGAACCACATTCAGGACAAGATATTTCGTGGTGTTCGTAACCACAACTCATACAGTAATAACGTACCAACCCATTGCCCATTTGCGAGCTTGAAAGAGATTGGAGAAGCTCTTTGAACTTGGCAATATTCTTGACTAAGCTTCGGGATCTTAAAACTTCAATCCCTAATAATATTACTATAAGCAACAAAAATGAAGCAGGAAATGGAAGAGCAATGGTGATAAGTAGTGATATTCCAACGTAAAATAAGATCCAAGTCAGCTCATTGGCGATGTTCTGTGCCTTTTTATAAGGTGACAATTATAATATTATACACAAAATGATTATTAACGGCTAGCTAGGAACTCGTATCTCCGCCTAACTCACACCAGCAGGTGCCTCTGCTTCTGAACTGTGATCCATTTTTTTGTGAGCGTCTAGAGTCATTTTATTCTGAAAGTTTTTGCCACAAACAGGACATGCGAACGTTTTAATTTTTCCTGAACTATTAGAAACACTTGCCATTGTAAGGTTAACTATACCATAGTCAAGATGATATTTAACCCAACTGGTAGTTTGCCACCGATTATCTTGTTGGTGACAAAATAAACTCTAGCTGGGGTTGAATCTGCAGGGATTGGATCCAGAACCCAGCTAGAGCGATGATGTTGTCGTAATTAGCTATCCACAAAATTGTATTTAATAATTTTAATCCCCGGCAGGGTGATGACCACGTGGTATTATGGGCCTGCCGGAGACGAGATTTGTTATAGGTAGCAGTATTATGAGATAAATATTTAAAAGTTTAAATTCTCTCCCTCTCCTTCACATGAGCTCTGGGTTATATCTAAAAAACAAGTGTAAGCTCAGCTCTGAATGAAGTGCACAGACTTTTGCAAAACTATTGGATTTGGGTTCGGGGAATATAGTAACGGCGTTCGATACTGCTCAACTTGCGAGTGCTTCTTCATGTCATCCGACGTCAAATGTTTATGTTGTAATACTAGACTAAGGTATAAGGCTAAGAGGAAATAGAAATCGATGGGCCAGGAAATGTTCATCACTTAATACGATTCTAACTTGAAACGACGATGTTCCAGAAATCGTCGAGCCAAGGCAATCAAGGGAATTAGACCCTGATTAGAGTATTATAAGATTAGACAATAAAATATTAAATAATTTTTAATTCTCTGATGGGTCAGTTATCCCTAAAGACCCAGCAGAGACAGTTATGCATGTTGTTTGTGCGACTCCGTGTCATAAAGTAAGATAAAAATTATT
>WNGA01003170.1_pt1 | contig 24733 bp, 23 predicted proteins | sample 5400061 | NCBI WGS metagenome assembly WNGA01 (sample SAMN13153366, study PRJNA577476) | soil metagenome | isolation source: 100 cm soil or saprolite under grassland replicate 2 | place: USA:California | collected 2016-06-15 | reverse complement strand
ATACGCGAGCGCGCCGGTGCTGTCAAAGTATGCGTTGACCGGGTCTTCGCACCGGTAAAGCGTCGCCCACGTTTGGCCGAAATCTGTGCTCCTCATAAAGAATGGTTCTTTGGCGTTGACATACACGACATTTGGAGCGTTCGGGTCCACGCCGAGAACGACGTGCCAGAAACGGAAATCCGATTTCGTTGGCTGCCCGGTGTTCTCTATCAACGGTAAGTTCATCATCGACCAACTGCTACCGGCATCCGTCGTCACAAAGCGCCGGAGCGCGCCGAACGCGGGGGAATTTTCTGGCTTAAAAATAGTCGTGTACACTGTTTGCGGCGAGGGGGGAGCCATCGCGAGCGCGATCCACTCACCGACCTGCGACCCACTTAGGAGGCCGTTGGTCAGCAGTTGCCAATTCTTTCCGCCGTCTGTGCTCTGGTACACACCATTCTTGGTCGAGTCGGTCGCCCTGACCAGGCCAGCATAGAGCACCAGCGGATTGGTTGGATCGATGAGCACCTCAGTCGCCACCGATCCGGGCGCAACTCCTGCGGTTAAATTCACCGCGCTTGCGCCGGTATTTGCGAAGGTAAGGCGATAGACGCCGCCCGCGATGGGCGTCGCCCCTTCGACACTGCCCCGGACTGCGACATAGACCGTGTTGGGATCTGTCGAATGAATCATGAGCGCGCTAAACAGCGCGCTCGAGAACACATCGCTCAGCAGATAGTCCCAGTGAGCGCCGCCGTCCACCGTTTTGAGGATGCCGCCGTTTGGCCCGCCTGCCGCCGCGTAGAGGATGTCTGGATTATCTCGATATAGCGCCAGGCTTTTGCCGAAAATGGAAAGGCTTGGGAAATCATCGGTGAGTGGCACCCAAGTTGGCCCGCCCGCGTCGGCAGTCAGGTAGTTTGAGGTTTTCCAGACTCCGCCTCCTCCGCCGCCCCCGCCCGCACCAGCGCCGATGTACATCACGTCGGGATTCGTCGGGTCGCTCACGGCGACATCGACACGTCCAGATGCAACGGTGAAGTTAGCAAAGCCGGTAGAGATTGGCGCCGGGCCTATGGCCCTCCAAGTGGGTGAGGGTTGTGACTCCAACGCATTTGCAGAGCCTCCGGCTAGAAACAGTAATACCAGAAGGAGGGAGACGATAGACTTCATCGTTCGCGCGACTCTATTTCTTGTTGGTCTGATTTCATGTGATGGGCAGCTGGAGGGCGGATGGACGCGAACGTGCTGACGCTACGTGGAAGCAGTAAAATGTCAATGCTGAGCGAGCTTGTTCTTCAGCGGTGACATCAACCTGACTACGCCGGGCGCGGCGCCGATTTTGGACGAGGCCTCGGCGTCGGTGTGGGTCTTGGCGGAGCCGTTGCGCTTGGGCACACGTGCACGACGCCGATGAAGTTGCCAAAAGCGACCGGGGCATTGCCTACCGTTACTGTGGCTACTACCGTATTGTTAGACGTGTCGATGACTGAGACATCGCTGTCGCCGCTGTTTGCCACATAGGCACGGGTGCCATTCGGATTCACCGCCACGCCCCAAGGGGCAAACCCTACCGGCACTGTGGCTACCACCGTATTGCTGGAGGCGTCGATCACCGAGACGTCGTTGGCGAGGTAGTCTGTCACATAGACACGGGTGCCATCCGGTTTCACCGCGACGCCAAAGGGGGCAGTCCCTACAGGTATTGTGGCTACCACCGTATTGCTGGAGGTGTCAATGACCGAGACACTGCTGCTGTTGTTGTTTGCCACATATGCACGGCTGCCATCGGGATTCACTGCCACGCCGAAGGGGCCACTCCCTACCGCCACCGTGGCTACTACCGTATTGATCGATGTGTCGATGACCGAGACGTTGGCGCTGCCCTCGTTTGCCACGTAAACGAGGGTACCATCCGGCTTCAGCGCCACGCCAACAGGGCCAAGCACTACTGCCACTGTAGCTACTACCGTGTTGGTCGACGTGTCGATGACCGAAACATTGTCGCTGTTCTGGTTTGCCACATAGACACGACTGCCATCGGGTGTCGCTGCGACGCCAGTGGGCTGATTCCCTACCGTTACTGTGGCTACTACCGTGTTGTTAGACGTATCGATGACCGAAACATTGTTGCTGGCGTAGTTTCCCACATAGGCACGGGTGCCATCGGGCTTCACCACGGCGCCCCAGGGGGAAAACCCTACTGGCACTGTGGCTACCACCGTATCGTTGGACGTGTTAATGACCGAGACATTGCCGCTGTTCGCGTTGGATATATAGGCGAAAGTCGCTGTGCATGAAGACGTAGGGGTGGGAGTTGGCGTCGGTGTGGGTGTAGGTGTGGCGCCTGCAACCACCGTCTCAACCACGTTTGTGTTGACGCCAACGTTAAATACTCCGCCTACCAGAGCGAATGGCATCATGCAGACGGCGACAAGCGATAGCAGGATAAAAGCACTTCGAAGCAGATGCGCCTTAATGGATGAGGCGGTTTGGTCTTGCATTTGATGTTCCCTTTGCCTTTGAAGGCCAGCAGACCGTTGGCTCTGACCTTTGGTCGTGAAAAGAACCCTGATTAGCGAAAAAGCGCGGAAGCTCAACACATTTCTCTTAAATTCGTTAAAAATTTTGTCGCTAGGATTAACCATATTGCCCCGCCGTCGACGCCGTAATCGGCAAGGCCGCTGCCACGCTCATTTCCGATGACAGGGTGAAGAATGTGAATTCTGGCGACTGTGGATAGAAAGGTTGGTCCCGAACTTTCTTCCGCGTTTCAGATATGCACTGTGAAGGTGCAACCCACCGGGAAATACAGAAGGAAAAACAAATATGAAATCACGAACTTTAATTCTGATTGTAATCCTGATTGTCTCCATCGGTCTCTTGCCAAGAGCCCACGCCACGGACTTGGACCCTGTTCTGCCTGCGGGCAACACTGCCGACGGGTTTGAGGTGCTGATTAACCTCACCTCCGGTTTTGGCAATTCGGCTTTCGGTCACCGAGCGCTCAAGTTCCTTACCACGGGAAATGGTAACGCCGCTGCAGGTTTCCTGGCCTTGTCGAGAGACCTCGATGGCAACTCCAACACCGCCACCGGCTCTTTTTGCCTTGCCAACAACCGAAGCGGTGACGAGAACACCGCCAGCGGTTACGGCGCGCTTTTCTTGAATGATATAGGCGGAACTGGCAATGGAAACCGCAACTCGGCATTCGGAAATCGTGCGCTGTCAAGCAACACCGATGGCTCCAACAATAGCGCCCTTGGCTCGACCGCACTCGCATCGAACACGAGCGGCGCGAACAACACGGCCACCGGTCTTGGTGCGCTCCTGTCCAACACTACCGGCAACGACAACACGGCTGACGGCGCTGCTGCGCTCGTTCTCAATACCAGTGGGAGCAATAACACCGCTGTTGGCGCTCAGACGTTAGGTGCTAACGTCAGTGGAAACAACAACACCGTCATAGGCGCAGGAGCGGGTGCGGGCGTTAGCGCGGCGAATAATGTTATTTGTATCGGCTACAACGTCCAAGGTGCAAACGTGAGCAACAGCTGTTTTATCGGCAACATTCGTGGGGTGACGACGGGAAACTCCGACGCGATACCAGTGCTCATTGACTCCATAGGGCAACTTGGTACCGCAAGCTCCGCACGGCGATTTAAGAAAGAGATTAGACCAATGGATAAGGCCAGCGAAGCCATCCTGGCACTAAAGCCGGTAACGTTCCAATATAAGAGCGACAAGAGTAATACGCCGCAGTTCGGGTTAGTTGCCGAAGAAGTAGCCGAGGTAAACCCCGACTTGGTGGTACGCGATAGGAACGGCGAGATTTACACCGTCCGCTACGATCAAGTGAACGCGATGTTGCTAAATGAGTTCTTGAAGGAACATCGCAAGGTCGAGGAACAGCAAGCAACCATCGCGCAACTGAAGGAAAACTTTCAGTCCCAAATGGCGGAGCAACAGCAACAAATTAAAGCGCTCACCGCAGGCCTTCAGAAAGTGAACGCACAACTTCAAGTGAGCAAGCCTGCGCCGCAAACGGTCCTGAATAATCAGTAAAGATACCGAGACAGTTTATTTGTTACAGAATTTCCTGACAAGACGCTGCGAGTTGCTGGCATCCGGCGCGATTATGCTCGATTACGCTCGACAAACTGCGATTTGCACGGCAAAAAGCAGCCATGATTAAAGCATTATCAATCCTCGTTATTGGCGTCCTGGCGGCAATTGCAGGCGGCTGCGCAAACACAGCTGTCAGCGGTACGGCAGCGGAATCTGCCGCGGCGCAAAGAGATTACGAGCTCTTGTCAGGAACCTGGCAATTGACTCGCGGAATGGTAAACGGAAAACCCGTGCCGGCAAGCGTGGCGCGAAACACAATCCTGATCACCGATCGCAACACATTCCGATTTCCCAAGGCCAGCGGCGTTGGAACACATCCCGCTGGACACTTCACGGTCAATCCAAATACAAGACCCAAACAGGTGGACTCCACTGCACAAGGTGGGCCGAACGCTGGTCAACTAACGCGTGGCATCTATGAGATTATTGACGCCACGCACAAGCGCGCTTGCTGGGGCCCGCCGGGTGGCCCACGGCCGACCGAGTTCAAGTCGGCTGCCGGCAGCGGACGGATTCTTCAATATTGGAAGAAAATCGGGCCCGTGCCTTCCCAGTAATTTTTGCACAGGTGTGCAGCGGTCGCATTGGAGATCTTCCGTTGGTTGTCGCGAACCATGGGAGGTTTGCAAGAGGCGAAATCCAGCTTGAAAACCGGAAGGCGGAAAGGCCTCGTGAGTTCGGATCTTATCCCTCCGCCGCCTTGCAATCATTTTCGCACGTGGTTGAATTTCAAAATGGGAACTCAGCTTGCCAGATCCATTGTTGACACTCGACCACAGCAGTTGCAGCGCACACTAAGTGGACGCAGCGTGACTGGTGCGATTCGATTCGCTTTAGTCATTGCTCTGCTTCTGGTCGTGCCGTTTGGGAACGCATATGCCAGCTCTTCTAATAGCGCCATTTATTCCTTCGGCGCAAAACAACCATTGGACGGTGCGGTACCGAAAGGATCGCTTACCTATGTGAATGGACTGCTCTTCGGACGCACGACGACGGTCACTCCAGGGTCCGGGGACGGCGTAATTTTTCATTTTAATCCCGGTAACGTTGTGGCGACGTACTCGATTGATCACGTGTTCACAGGCAATCCCGACGGCGAAAACCCGCGTCATGATGCGATGACTCCCTTTGACGGACAATTGTTCGGGACAACGTTGCAGGGCGGCGCTAACAACACTGGTATCATTTTTTCAATCGCCCAGACCGGTTCTCCATCGAGCTACGTCGCTCTTACGAACCTTGCTAAGGCTACCGGCGACGAGCCGCATAGTTGCTTCGTCGTAGCCAATAATATTTTTTACGGCATGACCTCTGCCGGTGGTGACCATGACGGCGGCGTCCTCTTCTCCTTTGATCCAAGCACATCGAGTTATCAACCGCTTTATTCATTCGGACAATCAACCGGCAATGAGCCGCATGGTCGGCTTACGCTCGATCCAAACGGCACTACGCTGTACGGAATGACGCGGAAAGGCGGCAGCCACGGTTTGGGCGTCGTGTTCAGCATCGATACCAGCGGCAACAATTACCAAGTTCTCCATGACTTCGCCGGCGGAAATTCCGACGGCGCCACCAGCGACCACGGTTACCTCGCCCAGGCGGGCAATTGGCTTTATGGAATGACCACCAACGGCGGGCCGTCGAACAGTGGAGTGATTTTCGCTCTCACGACAGATGGCCAAACATTCACATTGCTCCACACGTTCGGTGCAACTTCTCACGACGGTAAAAATCCTTACGGATCACTTCTGTCATTCGGAAACCAGCTTTACGGAACCACGGCCAACGGTGGCGACTATGGCATGGGCACTGTGTTCGTGATCAACACTGACGGGAGTGGATATGCGCGACTCCACAGCTTCGGCAGCGCTAAACACGATGGTGCTAAACCGATCGATAACGTGATCCTGGTCAATGGGGCGCTGTATGGCATGACCACCGAAGGTGGCACGTACGACCAGGGAAGTGTTTTCAAAGTCTCCTTGAACTAAAGGGATGCTAAGGGTGGTAACACCGCTAAGATGGGATTTGCGGACAGCGGAGTTCGGCTCGTGGATCTCCGCCAGAGCACCGATTTCTTTGCTGGGGCGGATCGGCTTCTCCTAAAGACGATGGCGAAAGAGTCGCCGAAGGCGCTGAATAGAAAACCGCTCGCCGACGCCGCGTTGATTTGCCAACGCGTTGAAGACAACGCGTTCCATCCTGCAATTAGACCTTTGCGCGCTGCTTCCGTTCCGATAGTCTTCGTTGCATTATGGAATCGCTTTATCTTGTCGGCATCGCGGTGCTGGCGGTCTTCGCGTTTGTGCTGGCGGTTATTCTTTTTAACTTTTTCGGTCTCTGGCTCCGAGCGCGGATCGCAAATGCGCCGGTGAGCCTCGGCAAAATGGTCGGGATGCGGCTGCGCAAAGTACCGGTCGGTTTGATTGTGGACAATCGCATCACCGCTGTGAAAGCGGGACTCGATTTGTGGAGCGATCCGCTGGAAGCGCATTACCTCGCAGGCGGCGACGTGAGCCACGTGGTTCTCGCCCTAATCGCCGCTGACAAGGCAGGCATCTCGCTCGATTTCAACCGTGCATGCGCCATCGATCTGGCCACCAAAGGCACTGGCAAGACCGTCTTGGAAGCGGTGCGCACGAGCATCAATCCGAAGGTGATTGATGCGCCTAACCCGACGATGGGCCGCACAACGATCGACGGCGTCGCGCAGGACGGGATCGGGGTAAAGGTCAAAGCGCGTGTGACCGTGCGCTCGCATCTCGATCGATTTGTCGGTGGCGCGACTGAGGAAACAATCATCGCCCGCGTCGGCGAAGGCATTGTCAGCGCAATTGGCTCTGCGCATTCCTACAAAGAAGTGCTGGAAAATCCCGATCGCATTTCCAAGACAGTTCTGGCCAAAGGCCTCGACAGCAATACAGCGTTTGAAATTCTTTCCATCGACATCGCCGATGTGGATGTCGGCGACAATATCGGCGCGAAATTGCAGACCGAACAAGCCGAGGCGGACAAACGCGTCGCGCAAGCTAAAGCCGAGGTGCGCCGAGCAGCAGCTGTCGCTGTCGAGCAGGAGATGCGCGCCAAAACGCAGGAAATGCGAGCCAAAGTGGTCGAGGCTGAAGCGCTCGTTCCCCAGGCAATGGCAGACGCATTTCGCTCGGGGAACCTCGGCGTTATGGACTATGTCCGGATGAAAAATGTCCAAGCCGACACCTCGATGCGCGAATCAATCGCCGGTGGAGACAAGCCGCGCACCGACGGAACGTGATCGGTGACTCTGGTAGGGCGCGTCACTCCGTGCGCGCCGCCGCAACGATTTAACGATTTAACTTCGATATAACCAATGCTCGCGGCCCATCTCGAGAATCTGCTTTTCCTTCTACTTCTAGTTCTCGCCGGCTTATTCCAGTTGCTAGCGAGAGCGGCGCGCAAGACGAGTGAAGATGAAGGAAAACCAACATCCAAACCTGCACCCAGAATGCCGAAGGCAATTCCACGCGCACCGGCACAATCGGACGAAGAACGCATCCGCAAATTCTTGGAAGCGCTTGGGCAGCCGGCTACATCAAAGCCACCACCGCCGGTTGCACCGCGCGTAGATATTCCACCTCGCCGGCAAGAGAGACGCAGACCCAACGTAATTCAAAGAGAAACTCCTCTGCCTGAAACTGCGAGAGGCGCGGAGAAAGTATTCCCGCCTGCGATAATGGGTGCGCCTGCATTCGAAGTTCACGAAGGACCATTACCGATCGAAACGCCGCCGATTATCAAGACACCGGTGGAAGCTTATGCAGCGGCCACGCGCCCAATTGCCAAAGGGACAGAATTCAAAACAGACATCGCGACCCTGCTTGCATCGAAATCCGGTTTGCGCGACGCAATTATTTTACGCGAAATTTTCGGGCCGCCCCGAAGTATGCAGGCGCTGGAGCTGCTGTATCGTCCGCTGTCCCCAGCGGATCTCTTTCTGCGCTGAGGACAGCGCACTCTACAGCACGACAATTCGAGCTTACGGGCGAATCCCTTATCCTCTTGCTCCCGCACCAAACGCTAGCGCTCCGGAATTGGCAGACACGTTGGACGCCGGATGAACGTTTCGCGCACAAATTTGCGAATCGGAGGCGACCGAAACAGCTTTTGAATCCGAACCGAACCTTTGATCGTTTCTCGGTTTCTCCCGGACGGAAGCGAAAAACGATGGACATCTACGTATACATGCAGGGCCAACGACGCGGGCCTTACGAAAAGGCGCAATTGGAAGAAATGTGGAACCGCGGCCCACTTCCTAACGACACGTTGTATTGGCACGACGGTATGTCCCAGTGGGCGGTGATCGCCGATCTGTTCGCAAACACTAGGATGGCGCCTCCTTTGCCTGTAGATACCGGCAACGCCGAATCGATGACTTTTCCGGCAGCACCGTAAATGCGGATTAAATCGGCGGTGCGTGCCGTTCCGCTACGTTCAATCAGGGTCAGCTCGCGGCCAGCGCAGCATCTACATCTGGGAAAATCTGAAATATTCGATCAAGCCGCGAAGTTTCGAAAATCGAGCGCATGGTTTCGCGCAGACCAGTCAGGAAAAACTTGCCACCATAGGCTTCAACCTTTTGCATGGCTAGAATAAGCGCCGCCAAGCCCGCGCTATCGATGTAAGTCGCGCAGGAAAGATCTATCACTACACGTTCCGGTTTTTCCTCGGTCATTGCGTTAAGTGACTCTGTGAGAGCAGGCGAAACGTGCAGATCGATTTCGCCTTTCAGCGGCAGGACATTCGGACGGTGCTGACGCGGCACCGGAGTGGCTGGGAAAGCGCTTCTTTTCATTTAATTCCTTCAATCGTCAATGCATCACCATCCGGGCGTATCACTGCACTCAAAAATCCATATGTCTGCGAGGAATAATTGGCAGTTGCCATCTTGTTGCCGATTTTGAAATAGCTTTCCCTGCCGCACAGGATCATCCCAGAATCGCTTTGATTGCCGGATGGCAAATGATGTCATCGACGATTGCTGCACACTTGCACAATGCTGTGGAATTCACGTTTATGATTCCGCTTTCTAAATCCCGAGTAATTCGGCACAATTTTCGTTAGATGTTCCGCGCCGCCACGTTGGTGTTCGCAGTCGTAGCGCTACTCGCTCCACACGGAGACGGACAACGCCCGCACGAGCCTGTGGCCCTAATCGGGTGGACGCCTCCCCCATCCCCCCAGTATGACCGTCCACCAATCCTGCTTAGCGGTCGCACTCCGATTTATCCGATAACCCGACTACAGCGGCGGCAATCTGGCGATGCATTGATCGCATTCACCATTGATGAGCACGGCATCCCACGAGATTTCCGCGTCGTACGATCGGATTACCCCTATTATGCATCTCACGCAATCTCCGCGATGCAAGAATGGCGATTTCAACCGGCGCTGAAGAATGGAAAGCCCGTTGCCGTTCATGCGCGGATACCATTTAGGTACCAAACACGATATTGAAACTTTCGCTTAACCAGACGATTCAGCTAACCGCTGGCGGTTGCGATGACCAATTCACAGCACGTTTACGAAGTCCGATCACGCAAAGATTATCGGGGCGTCGATCTAATTTCCGATGCGCTGCCATTCGGTCGCCTGTGGTATGGCGAGCCAAACCCAATCAGCAACAGTATCGACTATGCTAAGTTTCGCAGCCGATCACATCATACAGTGATCCGGATACTTGATGATGTTGGCAACGTGATCGAAACGCACGAGCACGCGGGCGATTTCAAAGAGCCGTAAAGTTTTTTGCTCGCGTCACGTCGCACTTCCCGCTAAAACGAATTTCCATGATCCCGCTTTTATCGGGCGGTCACGAGAGGAGCCAAGCGGATTAGACCCTAGCAACCCTTATGCGACAGCTCACTGTTATACTGACCGCACTAACGGTTGCCACATTCCAAACGCACGCTGGAAGTCTCGACTGGCTTTTTGATGCTGCTAACAACGATGATACCGCACGCAGTCAAGCCCAATTCTTGGTGTGGGATGGTGTGTCGCATCCCTTCTCAGCGAGATTCGAGAAGATAAACATTGTAGACAAAGATGGGCCTTTTTATCTCTTTCACGTTGTAATCACCAGTCCAGGCGCCGGAGTAGAGCGCGATCGCAGCTCATACCTAGTCTGCTTCAAGCTGACTGAACGTACAACCGAATTCCGCATAATTCCCGTCATTCAAAACGCTTCAGACCCGCCGACACAAAACGAGATTGCGATAGATAAGCGTCTTAATAGATGGCCAGTTTCGCCGCCTTGGAAAGCAGGAGATGATCTACCAAACAATATCAAGCCTCCTGGCTTGAGCATCGTGTTAGACAAGTGTCGCGCAGGATTAGACCAGTAACACCGTTACCTTTCCTACCGGTAACGCAGGTCTAATTCATCTCACGTAATGGCGACAATGTTCGCTTTCATTTGCAAGCAGCCCGATTACGGATGAAAAACTGACTGCCTTTGTTCGGCACGCACAACGAAACGCTTTCCGTCGTCGCGGTGTGCATCGACGATCCAGATCGTTCGCCCCTTACTATCTATGGCTGACACGCGGCCCCAACTCCAACCGGCTTTGCTGAGATTGTCAGCGATGATCTCCCAGTACTTCATTTAGACTTTGCTTGCATCGTTGCTTGTCATTGAAAACGCCGACGGACGATAGCAAACACCACGCCGGCAATGATGATTGTCCCGGCAACGACGAACATGACAACGGCAGTCGGATTTGTCATCACCGCTGCCCAGCCCTCTAACTTGATCGGCTCGCGCTGGCGCTGTGCTGCGGCGGTCTTCGCAGGACTGGGATGAAACCGTTCCTGAACGTCATTAGGGAGTTCAATGAAATAGACCTTAGAAATTCCCGTTTTGGTTTTAAGCACAATCCCATCCGATTCGACACGGATGATCGTGGCGTCCTTGTATAACTTACCCCTAACGGTTTTGAAGTCCTCTGCCAGCGCGAATGTCGCTGACAGAAGTGCCAAAATTGCGAGCGTAGTCGCATACTCCTTCACGCTGGGCGCATTCTGCCTTTTTTGCTCTCCACACGGCAATGATTTTTTTACTCGCAACGAAGATCGTTCGTCCCCGAGACTCCACGGCTGACACGTCAGCCTCAACTCCACCCGGCTTTGCTGAGATTGTCAGCACTCAATCGTGAGCTTTGATCGGCCCTTCGATAATCTCGGGTTTCTGTGTGATAAGTTTAGACAGATGCTCTTGGACGTAGTCCGCAGCCAGGCGCACTGACTCATCAGCACCGGCTTTGTTCCTAAAGACGCTCACGGACGCGCCCTCGCCCTTACCAGTATCAAGCCAATAGTAGCGCACAAAGCCCTTCGCCTTTTTAACGATGGGCACGAACTCCGCGCGTATCCGGCGATCGATCTCTGCACTGTCCTTCGGATTAAAGTGGTAATGGCGTATGACGGCGAACATGATATTTCTCCTTAACTGGAATTTTCGGTTTGCAACTCTGTTTCTCGGATATGTTCGCCGCGGAGCTCGTGTCAACCCCGAATTGCCGATTCGGCTTCAATAAACGCAGTCAGCTTTTCATTCGCATGCATCACGAAAGCGCTTTCCGTCATCGCGATGTGCGTCTGCAATAAAGAATCTTGACATCTTTGACGCGCTTCGCGTAAAAGAGGTTTCATCACCGGAACTCGCCGGTGACTTTTGTCGATGAACAGGAAACGCACTGCTCAATCCGCTTTCTTCAATCTGCGCTTTGTGATATGGCTGCTTATGGCCCTGACCGGGGTTGCTCTGGCGCTGCTGGGCTTTGGCACGTTCGCCGTACCCGCCGCAAGTATGAAACAATCGGGGCAGAGGTACACTGCTAACTCCATCGATCCTCTCGTTCCTGCCGGATTCGACTGTTCCAAAATTCACGAGCTGGGCATCGACAAGCAAGAAAATCTTCGGGCCGGCGCCATCATGATTTTCTGCGGCGAGGCACAGGGAGGTTCGGCTTCCCCAGCTGGCACCTCCTCTCGCTTTGTCCAAAAATTGCTGCAGCCTCTGGTGTACGGCACGATGGATGTCGACCTGATCACAGGCACCGAGACCTTTCCTCACGTCACTCAATCGGAAACATTCACCGCGGGTAACCCGGATAACCCTCTCCAAATCGTCGTCGCCTACAACGACTCGCGAGGCAACGCTTTGGGTGCATCAGTCTCCACCGATGGCGGCAACACCTTCACCCGGCTTACCCCAAGCCCCTTCCTCAATACTGGTGAGCCCGTCATCCTGTACAACAAGCCAAGCCAGACCTGGTTCACTGCCTGCCTCGATGGAGGCTGCGGGGGGTTAGGCGGGTACAAGTCCACCACTCCCTGGGATCCAAATAGCTGGACTCATTATTGCATTTACACCGGCGGCCCCGCCGATCGACCATCTGGCTGGGCTGATAACAACCCCTCCTCTCCATTCTACGGACGGATGTACGTCTCCTGGAACGATTTTGCTCGTGGTCAGGGCATCTTTGTGCGCTTCTCCACTGATAATGGAGTGAGCTGGACCAACGAGCGACAGATCACCGCTTCGTTCATCCGCAACGTCCAGATCACCGGCGACCTCGCGACAGGCGACGTGTACATCGCCGGAATGGATGAAGGAGGCGGAGGCTTCCCTCACAACGACAGCAACCTCATCTTCAGGTCCACCGACGGCGGTAACACCTGGACTAACACCTATACCGGCCCCACCTTCCCAGGACCGGGCGTTGGCTTTGTCGGTTACTTCGCCGTCATGTTTCCGGATGGCGGTGGTTACTGGCGTCACGAAGGCTGGGGTGAGCCTGCCGCTCTGAACGGCGTAGTTCACTTAGTCTATGCCCAGCACGGCAACGGCAGTGACCCTGGCGATGTTTATTACATCCGCTCCACCGACGGCGGTGTGACCTTTGGCACGCCGTTCAAGTTGAACACCGATGCCACTACTCGCGCCCAATGGCAGCCCAGCTTGTCAGCCGCCACAGATGGCAGCCTTTTTGCCACGTGGTACGACGAGCGCGAGACCGACAGCTGCACGAAAGGCAACCCAGCTGTGCCGTGCTACAGGAAGTGGGGACGCAAGTCCACCGATAACGGCGTGAGTTGGCTGGCGGACATGCCGTTCTCGGACGTAGTCAGCCCGCTTCCTGACCAGGTCGACCCGGGCATCGTAGCAATCTACGCGGGCGACTACGACTACGGCTCCTCCGTGCTCAATCAGCACCTGCATGCATGGGTGGATGGGCGGGTAACCATCAATGGGACTTCCCAGCAGGATGCCTTCTTCGATAGAGAGCCGTCCGGGGCAGGCACGCCCACACCTACACCGACGCCCATGTCTTGTTCGGTCACGAGTCAGCTCTGTGGCAGAATTCTCGCTGCCCTAAACCCGCCATCTGTTTTCGTCGTCGATGTAACCGATCCAGTAGATCCGGCAACTCTGGATTCGAGCGATTTTACCGTGAACGGAATCGCGGCGAACTCGTTTAGCTTATCAAACGGCAACACCACGATAAGCTTCTCTTTTTTCCCGTCGCCTGCTCTACCGGGCGGCAACGTAATGCATATTCCCGCTGGCGCTTTTAACTGCGGCAACGGGCCTGTGCTCGAATTCACCTGCGCGTTTCGCTACTTTCCACCAAGGCCTCGGCCCACACCGTCACCGCGCCCGTAGAGTTCACCACAGCCGTAAGTTGCTACGCTGAATAGCGGCGCCTAAGGCGGCATCGCGAGCCGATTTCTCTTCGCCCTACTTGAGGTTCTGCGCCGAGGTCGTATCGTCCCGTTCCTTTCCAAAGAGCCGGCGTGGCGGAATTGGCAGACGCGCTGGACTCAAAATCCAGTGATCGCAAGATCGTGTGGGTTCGAGCCCCTCCGCCGGCATATTTATTGGACGTTGAGCGTTGAGCCTTTAAAAGCGTGAAGGGTTTGGCCGCCGCCAGTTGAACCCGGCATTAACGCAACTTTCCGCTGAGGACAGCGGACGCTACAGCGGCGCTGTTGAGAACAACGTCTTCACGGACTCTCGCGAGAGCGCAATAATCGTGAAGACTCCGAGAATTGTTCCAAAGGGAATGAAGAGGCATTCAACACACGCCATGACGAGAGTGAAAGAGTAACATTTGCAGCGGGAAAGGCATCGCCCAGCAATCAAAATGCAAATCGCCATGGTGATGCCGAGTAAAAACAAGAACGAACCGAGTCCCACGAAAATCCAGCCAAGAAATTCGGGCGGCAGTTCCTCACCTGGTTTTGCTGTACCGTGGCGCGCAACGAATATGAAAATCGCGCCGATCGTCGTGTAAAGAAGTGGGAACAACGAGAAGAGCGCAGCGAGCCCAGCCACGATGTAGTGGAATATCGCAAGCAACCGAAGGTGCTCTTTGTCTTGGTTCATTTATTCTAGCGAGTTATACGCTCATCGATAAATCCATAGTGAGATGTGAGAAGTGAGATGTGAGAGGGCACCAGTTCTCACTTCTCACCAATCACTTCTCACTCTATGCACTCACGAAGTGATATAGCCTTCTTCGCCGTGTTGATTGATGTCGAGCCCCTGTCGCTCGATCTCGGGAGCGATGCGCAGACCGATCGCGCCTCTGACGATCGCACCGATGATCGCGCTTCCCACCACGGCCAGCACGATCGTGATCACAATTGCCTTTAACTGTTCGATCCACAACGTGTGACCAACAATTCGGGCAAGACCGTTTTGCGTCGCAGGATTGAGCGACCCGGCGACGCTTAACGAAAGATTTGGATTCACACTCGCCGTGGCGAACACACCGGTGAGAAATGCGCCGAGCGTCCCGCCCACTGCATGGATGCCGAACGTATCAAGCGCATCGTCATAGCCGAGCCAGGATTTTAATTTCGTGCAGGCAAAAAACGGGACGATTCCGGCAGCAACCCCGATAATCACTGCGCCGCTTGGAGCGACATATCCGCAAGCCGGTGTAATCACGACCAGCCCGCCGACTGCGCCTGAACAAAATCCGAGCACGCTCGGTTTGCCGCGCAGCGCGTATTCGAGCATGGCCCATGTGAACGACGCTATCGCCGTCGCAAGCGTGGTGCTCATGAACGCGTTTGCGGCGATTCCATCAGGCGCAAGAGCGCTTCCCGCATTGAAACCGTACCAACCCACCCAAAGCAAACCCGTTCCCACCATGCAAAGCACCATACTATGCGGTGCCATGATTTCCTTTCTAAATCCGAGCCGGTGTCCGAGAAGAATGCACAAAACCAGCGCCGACCAACCTGAGGTCATGTGAACGACGGTGCCGCCGGCGAAATCGATGGCGGTAATTTTCGCCGCGGGATTCCACACGCCGTTCATCCAGCCATCGATGCCCCACACCATGTGCGCGATTGGAAAATACACGGCAAACATCCAGACCCCGACAAACACAAGAACGGCAGCGAATTTCATTCGCTCAGCAACCGCGCCAATGATTAAGGCCGGCGTGATGATCGCGAACATCAGCTGATACATGGCGAAAACATTCTGCGACACCCAGTACGAATAATCACCGTTCGGTCGCGCATCGACGCCGTGCAGAAAAGCAAACTTCAATCCGCCGATGAACGGCAATCCGCGTGAAAAAACGAGAGAATAACCTGCCGCCCACCAAAGAATCGTGACCAGCCCGGCAATGCCAAGACATTGCGCCAGCACGGAAAGGACATTCTTTGCACGGACGAGGCCGCCGTAAAAAAGCGCCAGCCCCGGCAACGTCATGAAAAGCACCAGCGCGGCGCACGTCATCATCCACGCATTGTGGCCGGGACCGGGCCCCGCAATGTTCGACGCTGTTGGCGAGCCGGTATCGGCGCCGCGCGCCGAATTATTTACATAGGCTTCAAGATCGGCAATTCGCTGCTCGAGCGACGGTGAAGCAGAAGGCGACGGCGTTTGGGCATGCAGCGGAGAGAAGAACGCAATGACCCCAATAAGAAAAAAGATCCGCATCATTACGCGCTCCCGTTATAGCGCGCGGATTTATCACGGCAAGGAAAATGGCGTTGTTTTGCCAACGCGTTGAGGACAACGCGTTCCACCTTTCAAAGCTGGATCGGCTTCTCCGAAGACGATGCGAAAACGATCGCCGAAGGCGCAAGATAATGTTCGCAGCGAAAAAGAAAACTCCGCCGAGCGGCTGGCCAGACCAGGTTAAGGTGCTCGGCGGAGTTCCTCCTCTGCCTCTCAAAACCAGACTGAATTCGAAATAATCTGTGGGGGAAAAGATTTGAACGAAACCTGTTCCGATGATGGATCACCACTTTCCTTCTCATCATCGGTATCGGCTTCATCTCCCTTCTCGGCATCGGATCGCGGCGCGACTTCCGGCAAGTCATTCTGCTGCAATTTCTCGTAGCGCTCACGAACGTCGGCGGGCAGTTTATCAATGTCTTCTTTCGTTTCGACCGGTCCGCTGAAGAGCAATTTGCCCTGCGGGTCTTTGACTGTGACCAATTTCTTTCCATCTATGTTTTCCAATTTCAACTCGCCCTTGTCATCGGAGAAAACGATTTGCGCTTTGCCGAGGTCGATCTTCGTGGCCCTTAGCGCGCCGTTGTCTCTACTCAAAATGCGAATCTCCTGCGCGGCGCGCCGAGCGTCTTCCCGCGCGCGTCTCGCCGCCTCGTGAGCTTGCATCACTGCCCCACGGATGATGCCGCGCTGCGCGTCGCCCAATTGGTCCTTCAACTGTTCTTTCAAATCTTGCATTTGCTCGCCGAGATCGCCTGTCTCGTCGAAATCCCAATGCCAATCGTGGTTCCCTCCAGGAACTAGGGAATGACGCTGTGGCACTTCTTTTTTAGCAAGCTTGGCGGTGATCTTTTGCTCTTTGCCCTTGCGCAAGATTGTGAGCGTCACCTCTGTGCCTTCAGAGAAAGTCTGTAGCAACTTTCGCAACTGGCTCGGTTCGATCAGAATCTGGTCGTTTAGCATCTTCAGGATGTCGTTCTGCTGAATGCCTGCCGACGCGGCAGGACTATTTGGCTCCACGTACTCGACAACCAAGCCAAGGCCTTTAGCCAGTCCAAGCTGTTCACTGACGACATCCGGAACTTGCGATGTCTCCACACCGAGAAATGTCACCGGGACCTTTGGCCCTTTCTCGTGACGGCCTGGCGGTCCTGCTGGATGGGGCGGAGCAGGCGGCTCTGGTGGCGCCGGTGGTGTCTGAGCAAACCCTGAGATCGGCAATAAGCCGATAGCTGCGATTATAGCGATGACTTTTATTTTCATAGTTTTGTTTTGGTTAAATCATTGGCCCGAAACCGGAATGAGGACGACTTCCTCGCTGGGGTAAGAAACACTAAGTGATGCGCCAGTAGTCGGATTACGCCACTGCCACGTCTGATGCGTTTGATAGCGAAGGCGCCGCAGCGGTTGCTCTGAGCCTCGTGCAAACTGCAACCCTTCGTCGCGCGTGTTATAAACGACCTGCGTCGCGCCGGCAGGAACAAATCGATTAGAGGATGTCAATCCTTGGACTCCGCTGCCATCACGGCGGGCGGGTGAAATCGGGCTTGTTTTGGGTGCAGGTGAAATTTGCGCGATCTTTTCGCCTCGCTCCTGCCGGCGTTCGATGCTGACAACTGCGAACAAAACCAACACTGCCGCAGCCGCGAGGCCGAAGCCCAACGACAACCAATTGTAGGGCGTTTCTGTGAAACGCCGCCAATGTGTGGCGTCTGGCACAGACGCCCTACAATCGGCCAAAGCTTGCTCGACCCGGTCAAATAAGATCGGCGAAGGCTGCGCCGGTCGCAGCTTCTTGAGTTCATTCTCAAGCTCGGAAAAATCGTTCATTGCGGTTGCAAACTTTTCTTCAAGTTGGCTAAGGCATACCGATAACGCGATGCGGCTGTGTTCTGAGAAATTCCCAGCGCGCCGGCGATCTCACTAAAAGTAAGCTCGTTCCAAATCTTCAAGACGAGCACCTCCCGTTGATCGTGCGGCAAAGAACCCACTGCCGCAGCCAGCGCCGATTGCGTTTCATCTTCCCATTCAAACTGCGGCTCCATGGCTGCCTCGGCTTCGGCAAAAACAGTGGCCTCGCGTCGCGCGCGCCGTTTGTCGCGACGGATAAAATCGAGAGCGATGGAGCGCACGGCGGCGTAAAGCAACGCGCGGTTTTCGATGTTGTGATTGCGACGCCAGAATTTGACGAAAGCTTCCTGGACAACGTCTTCGGCATCGGCCGCTGAATGCAGCCATTGCCGGGCAAAGAGCAACAACCCTGGAGCGATTTCAGCAAAACAGCGTTTCCAATCCTCATGGCTGGCGACATTGTCCATGACCTTTTCACGGTCTTTATATCCAAGACGCTGCCAAGTGCAGATTTTGTCTAACTCAGAGCGGTTTTCTCTGTAGCCGCTTCCCTGTGGGAAGCGCAACCTGTTATGCGGCAAGCGCGTGCGTCGCCCGCAGGGCGACGGCTACAGAAAATGCAAAATTGCGTCGTCATTTTTTCGGAATCGCACGCAGGATCAAATCGCCGAGCCAATCAGGATGCGCGACGCCTTCGCGGTATGCCTCCAGCGATTCTACAGAAGAATTGACGCGCAAGTTGCTATAAGATCCGTCAGCGTTTTGCCAGCGCTCATGCCAGTAAACTGCCGCTTTAATCCGCGGATAGCGCGTGTGAAAAAACTTCAGGCCCTGCTTGATCCATTCCGGTTTGCGCATCGCGCTCGGTTCCGCTGTTGCGAGCGCGAACTCGCCGGTCGCCCATTCGGCAATCATAATTGGCTTGTGCGGATCGAGCTTGGACATCTCCTCATACGGCCAGTTCACAAGCGACGGAATATCCGGGTTGGGCTCGTCCTTGTATTGCTGGCCGTAAACGCTGAGACCGAGCCAATCGACGTAATCGGAGCCGGGATAGTACGCAGCCGCAGAGTTCCATGTTTCGTAGGGATAGGGATAATTGTTGGTGTGAAACATCCACTTGATGTTTGACGCGCGGCGCGCCCGGACACGATCCACCACGTAATGATAAGCCTTTCGAAATGTTTCTGGGCCTTTCCAATTGTTGTGCTCCACGTCCCATTCGGCACCGCCGTAATAAGCCCCCGACCACGGGAACCAAGTCCCATTCATTTCGACGCCGAACACGACAATCATTGGATGCCCAAACGCCCGAGCGGCGTCCGCCCACTTGTCGATGTAGGCGTCCCATTTGCCTGCAAGGATCTCAGTCAAACTGAACTTGTCTGGCCCGTGATCTTCCTCATACGGCTTGTCCCAGGGCGACCAGAAAACCAGCGGTAACGACCGGTGTCGCCAGATCACATTGAGATTGTCCACGGGAAAATTTTGTTCTCCCCAATAGCTCGATGAAGCAATGATGGCTTGATGTTTCCCCACCATCTGCTCGAAGTCCTCGATCGTCTCCAGCGTTACATCGTCTTCTTCATCGCCAAAATCCATGAACGCACCCGTGTAGGCGCCGCGCTCAGGAATGACCACCTCGACAGGACCGTTTGGATCCACTTGCGCAACCGCGACGCGTTGGCGGCATCCGATCAACGCCAAGCTCAATCCAGTTAGCGCGATGGCCGCTCTGAAAACTGCATCGACACGCATTTGGCTCGCAAGTTCTCCGCAACACGAGTGTTGTCCAGAACTTCACTGGACTGAGGAATAACTGGGCCCGGGGATTGTCCTTGACCGAATAATCCCGAATATGAGAACAGAAAACGCGACAAGTGAACGCAAAAGTTCTCACATGTTTGATCTTATCTTTTGCATTAGCCGCCTTCCCGGAAGACTTCAAAACGGTTAATGGCAAAGAATATAAAGACGCCACGATCACCCGCGTTGAGCCAGACGGCATTGTCGTCAAGACCAAGTCAGGAATCTCGAAAGTTTACTTTGCCGAACTGCCAAAAGAAGTCCAAGAGCGCTTTCACTATGACCAGCAGAAGGCCAGCGCATACTCCACGGAGCAGGCTGCAAATTACACGGCATACCAAAAGCAGCAGGAAGGCGCCCAGCGTGAACGAGAGAACGCGGCAGCAAAGCAGAAGGCGATTCTCGTCGAACAAGAAGCAGCCAAAAATCGCACTCAGGCTTTGCACGCCCGCTATAGTGAGCTTCAGAAACAGGAGGACGACTTACTTCTCCAGATCGGCGAAGCGAAGCAGCCGGGACCTGCATATTATGGTGGTAAGAACAATAGGACTTTGCTCCACCACCCAAACCCGCAAAAATCCCAGCTACCGCTTCTGCAGAGTCATTTAAGCGACGTTCGGAGCGAAAAAAAGCAGGTGCAACGACAACTGGAAAAGGCCCAACGCTAGCATCAAAAGCGATGCGAGGACTCATTCGCACTCCAAAAGACCTCCGTGCGAAATGCACGACACGCTATCTAGTTTCGCGAAGCTTTTGGAGTGCGTACGCGTCCTCGCGTCGCTTTCATTCTTAGCAATACGCATTTAGATAACCACGCCGTGAATCACGCGTGGTTCGCAAGGTGGCTGCAAGGAAACTGGCTGCGCAGGGCAGTAGCTCTCGCGCTCGCCGTCCAATTAGCATTCGCTACAGGCGCACGTGGCGGCCAGAAGCCGCTTACAGTTTCTGCCACTGTCTCTGTAGATCATCCCGTAAACCAGTGTGCGCCAATCCAATCACTGGGCGCGGGCGTTGATGGTCACGAGAAAGGCGAATGCGCTCGGATGTTTACGGATAAGAACATTGCAGAGATGCTGTCAGCTGGCCTGAAACCGCTAACGTACCGGCTGCGCACCGAGCTTGCTGGTGACGTTTGGCATTGGAACCCGCGCGGCACGTGGAGCGATCCTGTCCATCAATGCGGATATTGGACTTCCGACGATTCACTCCGTGAACCGATCAGCGTTTCCTATGGCTATCGTTTGCCGCGGCGTGGAAATACAATCGATCAGGCGAACGATGACGGCTATTCGCGTATCGCGGACGGCGACGAAGTATCATTTTGGAAAAGCAATCCCTATCTGGACTCTCATTTCACCGGTGAGCCCGAAGACGCACATCCGCAGTGGGTGGTAATCGATCTCGGTGCGCGCAAGCCCGTAAACGACATTCGCATTCATTGGGGCGCACCTTATGCCAAGCAATGCAAAGTCGAATATTGGCCTGGTGACGATCCAATGCATTTGCACGCCGATGATGATGACGACTGGCAGCCGTTCGTACATGGAAATATCGATAATGCCCACGGCGGCGATGAACTGATTCGAGTCGCACCGCGTCCGCGTTCGGTTCGATTCGTGCGCATCGTGATGAACCACGGTTCGCGAACCAGCGCCCAGCCGTCGAACGATATTCGCGACCAGCTCGGCTTTGCGATTCGCGAGATCGAGCTCGGAAAGATGGATAAGGGCGGTCGTTTTCACGATCATGTTCGTCACGCGCACGATCGTCATCGGCAGACGGTCATTTACGTGTCATCCACTGATCCGTGGCATCGCGCCGAGGACATCGATCACAGCATCGAGCAGCCTGGACTCGATTTTATTTTGCAAGGCAAGCTCACCAACGGTTTGCCGGTTCTTGTGCCGGCGGGCGTCTTGTACGACACGCCGGAGAACGCTGTCGCTGAGATCAATTATCTGATGCGTCGCAATTATAATTTGGAGGGAATCGAGCTAGGCGAAGAACCCGACGGACAATGGGCTTCGCCAGAAGATTACGCGGCGCTTTACACCGGAGTCGCTCGCCGGCTCACTGCGCTGAATCCGCGGTTAAAACTCGGAGGCCCAAGTCTGCAAAATTTCGAGGACCAACTACTCACCTGGGGGAACGCATCGGGGAATCGGTCCTGGGTGAATCGATTTCTGAAACACGTTAGAGGCGCAGGAGCGCATTTCGATTTTTTTTCGTTTGAGTTTTATCCGTTCGACAACATCTGCGCCGACGCAGCGCCGCAGTTGTTGGAAATTCCAAAACGTCTGAGCGCAATGCTGGCGAGCTTGCGCACAGATGGCGTTCCTTCGGATATACCCTGGCTGATGACCGAATACGGCTATTCCGTTTTTTCCGGGCGCGCGGAGGTGGACATCGAAGGAGCGCTCTTCAATGCAGACACAGTCGGAGCATTCCTGACGTTAGGCGGTTCTAAGCCCTATCTGTACGGTTACGAGCCGAACTATCTTCAGGACGAGCTCAAATGTTCCTGGGGCAACCTGATGATGCTTCAGTTGAATGCGAAGAATGACCAGGTGAATCGTCTGTCCGCTTACTATGCAACGGAGCTCATCACGAAAGAGTGGATGCAACCAATAAACGAGACACACGACATATTTCCCGTAACGATCAAGCAAAAGAAGCCTGCGTCATCGCCTGTCGTTACAGTGTACGCGATCCGACGACCAGATAAACAGTGGGCTCTGCTTGCAATCAACAAGCATCCCAACCGCACGGCCCATCTTAATGTGCAGTTCAAGTTTTCTAGCGCAAAGGAGCCGGTGAGTTTTGTCGGCCAGGTTGAAGTAATCCAATTCTCACAAGCGCAATACGCCTGGCAAGACGACGGCCCGAACGGCCATCCGATTCGAAGCCTCCCGCCCGCGCGCTTTACGCGAGAAGTTTCATCAACATACGATCTCCCGCCTTATTCGATCACCGTCTTGCGCGGAAAGCTTCCCCATTGGCCTCTTGCATCACCCGGCGCGGGATCCATACATCATCTAACGATTCGGCGCGGACGAGGCCGGCATTTCATTTGTGAAAAATTCCCGTAAACCACCCTTTTCTCTGGGTCTTCAAAGCTTTCTGGAACTCCTCCTTCACAAAATTGGGGTCCCTCGCGTGAGCCATAGCGTCCATGAGACTGATGCGCTCAGCCAGAAGCAACTCGATAAGACTAACGTCCACGGTATGCATGCCGTCCGCAGCGCCGATTTGAATTAGTCCCGGTATCTGCGAAAGCCGGCCGGACCGGATACACGCCTCGATTCCCGAGTTCACCGTCAACAATTCCGTGGCCAAAACCAGGCCTGCCTGGCCGCTTGTCGGCAGGAGATACTGACACACCACTCCCAACAACGACCACGCAAGTTGGGCACTGACGAACTGCTGACCCTCGTTTGGAAAGGCATCAATAATGCGCCCGATAGCCGTTGGCGCATCGTTCGTGTGCATGGTACCAATCACGAGGTGCCCTGTTTCCGCCGCCGTAATCGCAGTTTGCATCGTGTCCGTGTCCCGCAACTCGCCCACAAGAATGACGTCCGCATCCTGTCTCAACGCGTTCTTGAGCGCTGACGCGAAGCTGGTTGCGTCGGAACCAATCTCGCGCTGGTTCACCAGGCTTCGCCCCTGCGAATGAACAAATTCGATCGGGTCCTCAATACTGACGATGTTGACGGAACGCCGTCTGGCTATCGTCTGGGCCATGCTCGCCAGCGTTGTGCTTTTGCCTTCACCGCTCGCGCCAGTCACCAGTATCAGGCCGGCTCTCTCGTCACACCAGCGGTCCAGCACGGGAGAGTGTCCCAAGGACTTTAGATCGCCGACCTCAGAAGGGATACGTCGAAAATTGGCCTCAATCGCACCTGACACATAGCACGCATTTCCGCGATAGCGCCCGAGGTCACCGACCTGCAACGCGAAGTCAAGCTGCCATTCGTTTTCCAGCTTCGCCCGTTGTCCCTCCTTCAAGGTATCGATCACCAGTCTTCTTGTGTCTTCCGCCGACAGTGGCTCTTCCGTCAGCGGCTCGATGACACCAGCGACCCGCAACATCGGTGGCGCCCCCACTGTCAAATGAAGATCAGAAGCTCCGCGCTCGGCCACAACCACCAGAAAATCGATCAAGTCATGTTTTTTCATAACAATTCAAACAGTGCGCAGGACTCCTTGACCCAGCATTTTGCAATAGAACGGAGTTTGCGTCGTGAATCCGAAAAACTTTTGTTCCAATGCAACACACTACAATGGCTGTCATGTTGAGCGAAGCGAAACATCTCTGACTATTAACTAGATGAGCATGGGGAAAGAAATGATCTGAGATTCTTCGCTTCGCTCAGAATGACACGTTTTCATGTAATGCAAAACCCGGGTTTACCCGATTCCCCTCATGGCGCGGCGCAGCTCGGATTCATTGCTGACCGAAGCCATGGCGGTCGCTTCCGTGATGATCTTGGCCTGGAGGGCTTTGAGCGTCGATTGCAAAAATGAAACGGCGGCAGGATCCGATCCGCGGGAGATATACTGATCGATGTTCTGCAACTCTCGTCTGGCGATCCAGTCGCGCATGGCACCCGCATTTTCGACGTGTTCCACCAGCAAATGCAGGCCTCCGTCAGCAGATTGAACCAGCTTCTGGCACAGGACGCCAGAAAGCTGGTTTGCCAGAAGGTTCACACCATGCTTCTCGTCCTGAGCCGGGAAAAGATTCAGATAGCGCTCCATCGTGTCGGCAACCTTCTCCGAATGCAGGGTCGAAACAACGAGATGTCCGGTCTCCGAAGCCTGGAGGGCCGTCAACGCCGTCTCGTAATCCCGGATCTCACCGACAAAAATGACATCCGGCGCCTGACGAAGGGCGCTCCGCAATCCGATCGCAAAAGTGCCGGTGTCGCGTCCCACCTGTCGCTG
>WNGA01003163.1_pt2 | contig 24751 bp, 27 predicted proteins | sample 5400061 | NCBI WGS metagenome assembly WNGA01 (sample SAMN13153366, study PRJNA577476) | soil metagenome | isolation source: 100 cm soil or saprolite under grassland replicate 2 | place: USA:California | collected 2016-06-15 | reverse complement strand
GAGGAAGCCGTCAAGGCCAGCGGCGCCGACTGCGCGCTGATCTTCGTGCCGCCGCCGGCCGCCGCCGACGCCATCATGGAAGCCGCCGACGCCAAGATGCCGCTCGTCGTCTGCATCACGGAAGGCGTGCCGGTCAACGATATGGTCAAGGTCAAGGCCTTCCTCGCCCGCACCTCGAGCCGCCTCGTCGGTCCGAACTGTCCGGGTGTCATCTCGCCGGGCAAGGCGAAGATCGGGATCATGCCGGGCCATATCCACAAGGAGGGGCCGGTGGGCGTGGTCTCGCGCAGCGGCACGCTCACCTACGAGGTGGTCCACCAGCTCACCCAGCGCGACCTCGGCCAGACGACCTGCGTCGGGATCGGCGGCGATCCCGTCAACGGCACCAGCTTCATCGATGTCCTCCGTCTCTTCCAGGACGATCCCGACACCCAGGCCATCATGATGATCGGCGAGATCGGCGGGACGGCGGAAGAGGAGGCGGCGGCCTTCGTGAAGGCGCATGTCAAGAAGCCGGTGATCGGCTTCATCTGTGGGCAAACCGCGCCCCCCGGCCGCCGGATGGGCCATGCCGGCGCCATCATCGCCGGCGGCAAGGGCACGGCCGCCGAGAAGATGAATGCCATGGAGGCTGCCGGCATCTCCACCGTCAAGAGCCCCGCCGACATGGGCGCCACCGTGGCGCGGATTCTCGGCAAGAAATAATCGGAAAGGACACGAATCCCGGATGGCCATAGAGCGCACGCTGACCATCATCAAGCCGGACGCCGTCGACAAGGGAGCCGCCGGGCGGATCATCAGCCGACTCGAGCACGCCGGGCTGAGAGTCCTGGCGGCCAAGCTTGTCCAGCTCACGCCGGAGCAGGCCGCGGGGTTCTACATCGTCCACAAGGATCGCCCGTTTTACCGCAGCCTCTGCGCCTTCATGACCTCGGGCCCCTGCCTGCCCATGGTGCTCGAGGGTGAAGGCGCCATCGCGCGGCTGCGCGATCTGATGGGCGCTACGGATCCGGCCAAAGCTGCGCCGGGGACGATCCGGAAGGATTTCGCCGTCTCGATCGAAGCCAATGCCGTGCATGGCTCGGACTCGCCCGAGTCGGCCGCCTTCGAGATCCCCTACTTCTTCGACGCGCTCGAGATCTTCCCGCGCTGACTCAAGCAAGCGCCGACTCTTATCCCGCCGTCCTCGGCCGGCGCCAGCGCCTGATCGCGGGCATCGGCGGCCTCGGACTCGGATTCGCCGTGCCGTTCCTGCTCTCGGTGGCGATGGTCGCCACCTCGGGCGATCTCACCCTACTCATCCTGCCGCTGCCCTTTCTGCTGGGCCTCTGGGTGATCCAGGGTCTTGCTCCTACGGGATTCAGCCTGGAGGAGCGCGGCATCAGGATCGAGCGCCGCTGGCTCTCGCGGCTCATCCCGTACCTCGCGATCCGGAAAGTGGACCGCGAGCCCCGGGCGGTAGGCGGCCTCGGCGCCGTGGGGCTCAACGGCCTGTTCGGCTCCCACGGGCCGCGATGGAATCCGCGGACGGGCTGGCATTACCTGGCGATCAGCAACACGACCGATCTGGTCTCTGTCCATACTCAGGCGGGCCTCGTGGTACTCTCGCCGAGCCGCCCCGATGAGTTCGTCGCGCAGCTCCGCCGGCGGCTCGCCAAGGAGGTCCCATCATGAAGAGCTCGATCGATCTGGCCGTGTCCATCCCTCAGACCTTCCCCGGCCGCGCGCCGGATCCGGATTTCATCCGACGATATCTGGCGCGCGCCGAGGCATTGGGCTTTCACAGCGCGTGGGTGGTGGAGCAGGTCGTGGGCTCGATTCCGAGCCTCGAGCCCATCGAGCTCATGACCTGGGCGGCCGCGACCACGTCCCGAATCCGGTTGGGATCAGCCGTCCTGTTGACCGCCTTGCGTGATCCCGTTCACACGGCCAAGAGCCTGACCACCCTCGATCATCTAAGCGGGGGCCGGCTCATGGTCGGCGTAGGGCTCGGAGGCCAGCCCGCCGTCTATCCGGCCTATGGCCTTAAGCCGGATCGGCGCGCCGCGCGTTTCGCCGAAGGGATCCGCGTGATGAAGCGGCTCTGGACCGAGCCGCGCGTGACCTTCGAGGGCGAATTCTTCACCCTCAAGAATCTGCCGCAGGAGCCCAAGCCCGTGCAGAAGCCGCATCCGCCGCTCTGGTTCGGCGCCCACCATCCCAATGCCCTCAAGCGCGCCGTCGAGCTGGGCGACGGCTTCATGGGCGCGGGCTCGCTCTCGACGGCCAAGTTCGCCGACGAGGTAAAGCTCCTGCGCCGGCTGCTCGCCGAGGCCAAGCGCGACCCGGCGGCCTTCCCCGTCGCCAAGCGGGTCTACATCGCCGTGGACCGCGACAAGGCGCGGGCGGGCAAGCGCCTCGGCGAGTGGTTCGGCGCCTTCTATGGCAAAGCGCAGATGGCCGAGGAGGTTTCCGTGTGGGGGCCGCCCGGCGAATGTGTGGAGGCGCTGAAGCAGGTCGTGGCCGCGGGCGCGGGCCTGTTGATGCTGAATCCCGTCTTCGACGAGCTTGAGCAGCTCGAGCTCTTCGCCTCGGAGATCGGCCCGAAGCTCTAAAATGAATGCCCTGCCCATCACGCGGGCTCAGTCCCGCAGCGAGTCGAGCCCGTATTCATTGCGGAGCTCGGACTGGGATTGTACGATGAGCACAGCGTGGTCGCATCGTTGAGAGGTGGCGTCCCCGCTCTGAACGGGAATTCTGGAATTTTCCTCCACGACTGTCGCGGGTGCGGACCTCGCGGCTGTAAGGTCCGCGTCCCGAGAACCAGGGCCGGCTCGGCATGCGGATCGTGCTCGGCAGTGGTCGCTTGGTGAACTATCAGCAAGGCGGCGGCCACTGGGCCTGGTTCCTGCAGTATCCCTTCGGTCTAAAGGCGCTGGGTCACGATGTGTTCTGGATCGAGCTCATGGTCTCGAGCGGCGACCGTGGGCAGGATGAACGCGTCATCCAGGACTTTTTCCAGCGCCTGGCGCCTTATGGCCTCGAGCGCGAGTGCGCCGTCTTGCTGTTCAACGGGAACGCCGACGGCAACGTTGACGTCCAGCCCCTCGAGCAATGCGAGCTGTTCGGAAGGTCCCGTGCGGATCTGGGCGAGATCATCCGCAGCGCCGACCTGCTCCTCAACTTCTGCTGCTTGGTGCGTCCGCCGCTGCTGTCGATGTTCAAGCGGCGAGTGCTGCTGGACTTCGACCCCGGGCATCTCCAGGTGTCGGCTCTCGGTTGGGACCTTGCGTTCCACGAACACGACGTTCTCCTGACGATCGGGGCGCGGCTTCATGCGCCGGACTGCACGGTTCCCACGCAGGGCCTCACGTGGCGGACATTCGAGCCGCTCATCTACCTCCCCATGTGGCAGCCGGCGCCGGACCCGGGGCCGCGAGCGGCGTTCACCTCGGTCACCCAGTGGACGTGGGACGAGCTCGTCTGGCAGGGAGGGCTCATCAGTGTCTCCAAGCGGGCGGCCTATCTCGAATACTTGGATCTGCCGCGGCTCGCCGATCGGCCGTTCGAGCTGGCCGCGAACATCGGTGCCGCTGATCCGGCGCGCGACCGCAACTTGCTTCGGGAACACGGCTGGCGAGTCGCCGACCCCCATCGGGTGAGCGCCTCCCCGGCGCAGTATCAGCAGTACATCCGCGGTTCGCGCGCCGAGTTCATGTGCGCCAAGCCCATCCACGTCGCCATGAAGACGGGATGGTTCAGCGATCGGAGTATCGCCTACCTCGCCAGCGGCCGCCCCGTGCTCGCCCAGGAGACCGGTTTCAGTGAGCGCCTCCCGACCGGCCGGGGGCTGCTCGGCTTCCGTGACATGCGAGAGGCCGTGGCGGGAGTCGCGGAGATCGACGGCAACTACGAAAAGCATTGCCGCGCCGCGCGGGAGCTGGCGGAGGCGTTCTTCGATTCGCGAAAGCGTCTCACCGAACTGCTGGCCGCCTGCGAGCGCTGAGGTCTGACAGGAGGCCGCTACGGCGAAGCGCATTCTCTTCTCGGGTTCCATCGCCGGACATCCTGTCGGCTATGGTGGCAATGCCTGGGCGTTCCTGCAGTGGGTTCTCGGCTTTCGGCGTCTCGGGTTCGACGTCTATTACGTCGAGGAGCGCCAGGGCAAGGACCTCTTGGATGAAGACCTCAAGCCGGCGCCGTTCTCAGAGAGCGCCAATGCGCGGTCCTTCCGCCGGCTGATCGACCGTTTCGACCTGGGTGACCGCGCCGCGCTGTTGGAAGTCGGCAGCTCGGCCCACGTCGGCCTTTCCCGCGAGGACATCGACACGGTCGCCGCAGACGTGGATCTCTTCCTCAACCAGTTTGGCGCTTACACCGCCGTCCTCGGTCGTGTGCGCCGCAGTGTGTACCTCGATCTGGACCCGGGCCATACCCAGATTTGGCAGGAGCGGTACGGCGTCGACATGCGCCTGCGGGGATACGACCTCTATCTCACGATCGGCCTGAATCTCGGCGAGCCGGGCTGCCCCTTTCCGACCTGCGGTGTTCGCTGGGAGAAGACCCTGCCGCCGATCGTGCTCTCGGAATGGGCGACAGACGAGGTCCCCGGACCCGCCTTCACGACTGTGGCGAACTGGCGCGACTACAGCTGGGTCGAATGGCAAGGCGTGTGGTACGCGCAGAAGGCGGAGGCCTTCAAGGCCGTGATCGACCTTCCCCGGCGAGTCTCAATGCCGATCGAGCTGTGCCTGTCGATCGCCGACTCGGATCCCGAACTCCCGGCGCTGCGCGCCAATGGATGGCGCGTTGTCTCCCCCCGCGAGCGAGTCGGAGATCCGGACTCGTATCGCCGCTACATTCACGGATCGCGAGGCGAGTTCTCTCCCGTGAGACCGATTTGTTCCCTCGGGAAGAGCGGCTGGTTCAGCGACCGGAGCGGTTGCTATCTGGCCGCCGGGCGGCCGGTCGTGATGGAGGACACGGGCCTCGGTCGGCATGTCCCGGTAGGCCTGGGGCTGCTCACCTATACCGACCTCGCAAGTGCGGTGCAGTGCCTCGAGGCAGTCCAGCGAGACTATGCGAGACATGCGGTCGCGGCGCGGGAGTTCGCGCGCGAGCATCTCGACTCCGATCGCGTCCTCACCCGCATCCTAGCCCTCGCGCGCGTCTAGCACGCGCTGAGCAGCCAGTGGGGTGCGCATCAGCGCAGTCAAGGACCTGTGCTGCGGCTGGGGGCTTACTTCTTCCCTAGTCCTGGTGGACTCGCAGGTGATTTACCGCCTGCCTGATCCTTCGCGAAGGGATTCGGTGTATTGGACGGACCTGACCCGATGCCCGCACCACATGGCGGGCTGACGCAGCCTGTTGTGGTAATCGGGGGAATCACGGGTGGAATCACCGGCGGTATCACCGGAGGGATCACAGCGGGCGGCTGTTCTGCCGGAGGTAGCTCTACTGGAGTAACCGTCAGTGGCTGGCCGGGCGGATGCAGCGTGAAAGCGGGCACAAGAAGATCTCTGTCCCCCTTGGGCTCGTCGCGATCACCGAGAAAGGTCGGACCCAGCCCAGACAGTGCCGCCTTGGGATCAGGCTTCGGTGTTGGGAGCGGCGGCTTGAAGCTTGCCCGCAACTGCAAGGCTTGCTCCTCCGTGATCCGAGAGCGCGTGAAGTGACCGAGCGCGTCGACTTCACCACGATCAAGCCGATGCAGGACGTTCTGGTTGAGGCTGCACACATCGTTGAGCACGGTGACAGCGGAGCGATCCGCCTGCACGGCCACCACACAGGTTGAACCGCGCACGGCTGCCACCGCATGAGGCGTCTGAATCCGGATTTCCTGACCTGGCTTCATCCGGCCACGAGCGACCGAGATGAAGGCGCTCCCGCCCTTCAATTCGATTCGAGCCAGATCAGGGTTCTCCTGTATCGTCAGCAGCGAGAGCTCGCGCACCGTGACGACACTGACCGTCCCGAGCAGCACGCGCAGGTACGCCCGCTCGCCCGTTGTCAGGCGATCCAACACGAAGACGGCATCTTGGGCTTTCGCCGAGCTCACCGATCCAGCGCGCTGAATGTCCGCGGGGCCTTGGGCGATCACGACCTTCCCCACCGGCCCGGCGGCCTCAGAGGGGGACAGCGGACCCAGGACGAGGAGTGCCATCATCGCGAATCTCATCCGCGCCCCTCCGTGTCGCATGATCAGCCGGGCGAATGATCCGCCTGAAGAGGTGCCGAGTCAAGCAGTTGTCGGCGAAGCGTCCCGCCGCCACCCGCTCGCCTGGTCGTCCGCCTTCGGCTACCATAGCTCCGCGGGGTTTTGGGCGTCGGCTCCGGCTCCGGCCCCCTCATTGACCAATTCTTTAAGGTGATTGCGCGACCTTGGCTGGGTCCGGGAGGCTGAGGATGAGGGCACATACGGTGACCTCGACCACGCCATGACCACGCTGGAACTGAACAGCTTCACTCAAGGCTATGGACGCCAGGGACCACACCCATGAAAATCATCGGCATCGACACATTCACGCTCCGCGTTCCGACCATCAGGCCCATCGCGCTGGACTTCCCGGAGCATCGCCTGGTCGTCACGCGCATTCACACCGATTCGGGGCCGGAGGGACTGGGCTACTCACTGGTATTCGGCGGGAGGGGCTCGGAAGCCGTCGAAGGCTACTGCCGCCGCTTGGCTGAACTCCTCATCGCCGAGGACCCACTCTTCGTCGGCCGGCTCTGGGACAAGATGTTCCGCGCCGACCGCGGCATCCGACGCGTGGGCCTGGCCGGGTACGCGCTCTCCGCGCTGGACATCGCGCTGTGGGATCTCGCCGCCAAGACGGCCAATCTTCCCCTCGCCAAGCTCTGGGGCGCGACGGCGGAGCGCGTGGACGCCTACGGCAGCGGCGGCTGGGGGTCGTATTCGATCGACGACCTGATCGGCGAGGCCAAGCGCTACGCGGCCGCCGGGTGTCGCTACTACAAGATGAAGATCCACCACCCAGACCCGCGCGTGAACCGCCAGCGCGTGGAGGCCGTCCGCAAGGCGCTCGGGGATGGCGTGCGCATGATGGTGGACGTCAACCAGAAGCTCGATGTTCAGGGCGCGATCCGCCAGGCGCAGCTGCTCGACGATCTGGACCTCGTCTGGTACGAGGAGCCGGTGCTGGCCGACGACCCGGCGGCCTGCGCCGAGGTGGCGAGCGCCATCCGGATCCCGGTGGCCACCGGCGAGAACAACTACACGCGCTTCGAGTTCCGTGCGCTCATCGAGCGGCGCGCCGCCCGCTACCTGATGCCGGACGTCTGCCGCGCCAATGGCTTCACCGAGACGATCCGCATCGGCCAGCTGGCGGCGGCCCACCAGGTCGCCGTCTCCCCGCACGTGGTGCACGAGCTGTCGCTGCACGTCGCGGCCGCGCTGCCCAACGCCTTCCTCGTCGAGTGGATCGACTGGGCGCCGGCCGATCTCTTCGAGGGCATGCCCAAGTGCGAGGACGGCGCGTTCCGGCTTTCCGAGCGGCCGGGGCACGGAATCGAATTGCCGGCCGAGGCGGAGAAGAAGTATCGCCTGACGTAAACGCCCAGGGGGACGGCGCCCTGTCGGCGCCCTCCTTGACGCACCCTGCTTTCCCGGCGCAGGATCGCACGTGGAATGACGCGACACTACTCGAAGGTTGACTGGTGGCTGGTGTTTCTCTTGTTGCTTGCTCTCTTCTACGCCGTATCCTACCTGGTTCTCGGCCTTCTGAACCACAATCGAAACGTGCCCTGGTGGGCCGTAGGCTTGTTTCTTCTGATTGCCGGTTTCATCGGTCTCATGTCGTGGCCGCTCTACTACGACATCTCCGAAGGGTTGCTCACGATTCGAATGGGCATCGTTCGGTGGCGTGTTCCTCTCGACAGCATCCGGACCGCGGCGCCAAGCCGAGCCGTATGGAAGGCACCGGCCTTATCTTTGGATCGGATCCAGATTCACTATCAGAAGAGAGGGATGAACGTGAATGTTCTGATCTCTCCGACAGACAAGGAGGAGTTCCTGAATGATCTGGTCAAGTACTCGAAATGCCTGAAGCGAAGCGGCAACCAGGCGGTGAACTCTAATACCGCGCAACTCACCTGACCAAGCGGGAGGGACGATGCAGGCAACAAAAGAGCGCACGGCTCGATGCGCGCGGTTCCTGTTGCTCCTGGCCGCGCTGGCTGCTCTTCCCATCGCCGACGCGATGGCCGCAGAGCTGGACATCTTCCATGCGGATTCGCTCGCGGGCCCGATGCGGGAGCTCAAGAAGGCATTCGAGGCGAAACATCCGGGGGTGACCATCAATCTCACTTCCGGGGTGTCAAAGCTGCTTGCCGCCCGGATCCTGAAGGGGGATCCGTGCGACGTGTTCGCGCCGTCCTCCCCGGCCGTTATCGAAGAGGACTTGATGAACAAGCATATCGCTGGGTCCGGGAAGGATGCGGCCTCGTGGTATGTGGTGTTTTCCGCGAACGAAATGGTGATCATTACCGCGAGGGGCAATCCGCTCGGAATCCGGCACGCCAGCGATCTCTCGAAACCCGGGGTCAGAGTCGTGCGGGTGACGGGCGAAAAGGACCTGGCGACCGGCCGCACCATCGAGTTCCTCAAGCGAGCGACGGCCCTGGAAGGACGGCCCGAGCTCGCACAGAAGATCGTGGACGGCGCGGCGACCGAGGCCGGCAAGCCAACGACGGTGCCGGACACGGTCAACGCGGTGAGGCAAGGCAAAGCGGACGCCGGGATCGTGTATTACTCGGCGGCCGTCGCGGCGCGCAGGGATGTGGACATCGTTCGCTTTCCCGAGAGCGTCAATATGAGCGAAGCGATCCGCAATGCCGCCGTCGTCCCGGGAACGGCCCGGAACGTGGCGGACGCAACCCGGTTCGTGGGGTTTCTGCTCTCCCCGGAAGCACAAGGCATCCTGAAGGAAACCGGCCAGCCGCCCGTGGTGCCCGCGATTCGAAAAGGCGCCGTTCCGGCGGAGGTCAGATAGGTGTGGATCCTCAGCTGGACGAAATGCCCGGAATGCGGGCGGGACTGGTCGCTACGGCTTGCGGCCGGCATAGCCGAGCGAGCCTTTGGCGGCGGCCGTTGGCGCTCCAAGGTGCGCCTGTTCTGGCCTGTGTCCCGGCCGACCCTTGAACGCGATCCGTGGGTCTGCGGCTGTGGGGCAAAACTGCACGTGGCTCGCCGGCGCCTCCGCGCAGGGGACTTCCTCGTCGGAGGCGTCATTGCAGGGATCGTGGTAGTGATCGGCATCCTGACCGACTGGTGGTACAGCTATCCGCGGCTCTTCTGGTTCACCGGCATCGTGCTCATCGTGGCGGCTCTCTCGTTTCGCGGGGTGGGCAAGTACGAAGTCCAACTCCTCCCTGAATGAACACCAACGTCCTCGGGTTACACTACGCCAGATGAAGGACGACACCCCCAAGAGCGCGTATGAGCTGGCGATGGAGCGCCTCCGCAAGAAGGACCAGGCGGCCGGCCTCGGGGAGCGCCCGCTCACCGATGAGCAGAAGGCCGCGATCGCTGAGGTTCGCCAGTTCCACCAGGCAAAGGTGGCCGAGCGCGAGATCCTCCACCGGGCCGCGCTCGCCGGCGCCCGCACCCACGAGGACGTGGAACAGCTGAATGAGGAGCTGCGGCGTGACATGGAGCGGCTGAGGAACGATCGCGACCGCAAGATCGCCGAAATCAGGAAAGAGAAGGCGTAATGCCGCTCCAGATCATGAGTGTTCCCGTCCCCCTTGGTGAGTTGCGACGAATGGCCGCGGAGCAATTCGGTGACTTTGTCAAGGCGGTGGTTGACGTGCGACGCGGGGTCGTGGCGATCGGCGGTGAGCTCCATGCCGACGAAGAGGCTCTCCTCCTTCAAGAGGGTGCGCGGCAGGCAGACCTGTGGGGAATCAACCTCTATCCCGACCGGCCGAGATCGGACTTCGTCGAATTCGATTCCATGATCAATGTGCGCCCGGCCCAGGGCAATCGGTCTCGCGGCGTAGAGGACGCCGGGCTGCGGCAACAGATCAACGACATCATCGAGAGGTTGGTCACGCGGTGACGGAGACGACTGCTCGGCATCCCGAGCTTGCGGCGGGGCGGTGGTCACGTTTCTCGCTGGCGGAGCAGCTCGCCAATGTCGGCAGCGAGGTGGGGCGGATGCGCCGCTGGCGTGATCGGGACGAGCGCCTCATGGCGGGAGCCTTTGAGCGCGCGCTCGAGCTGCTGGATCTCACGCTTGCCGACCCGCGCTGGCGCGACCGGCTGCGGGAGATCGCGCGGGCACGGGAGTTTCTCTGCGACGCCGCGGCGGGAGGCGGCGAGTACGGCACGACGCTGGAGGATTTGGATCGGTACTTTCTGGCCTTTGCGGTGGCCGCGAGGAGTCACCGCTGACTGCCAGATCCGTCCCTTCACCGGCGCTCGCCGGCGCTGTGGCGCGCGATGTGAGGGGCTGCTCGCGAGTATTCGCGGGGCGCGAATGGTGGAGCCTGCGGAGGTCGAGCCGCAGGTGCGCGATCTCGAGCGCCGGCTGGCAAGCGGCGACAGCGGCCGGCTTCACCAGGGCTGAGCGTCCATCTCGGTAGACGGACATGAACGGATGAAGTACAAGGCGATCAAGAGCGCCGCGCACAACTTCGGGCATTCCTTCGTCAGCCTCATGAACTACCGCGGCGACGACTATGTCATGAGTCATCTTGCCCGGCTGGTGGTCGAGACCGGACGGCCCCAGCTGTCGGTGGATCTCCTCTCTGGACAGGCGCTGCCGCGACAGCTGCTCTGGGGACCGGTCGAGGCCTCGGTGGCAGCCTATGTCGCATGGTTTCCGAGACTCCTGGCCAGCCAGAAGATCGACCCCTCCACCCTCCGCTCAGCGACGATGACAATAGTCTTCCGGCCGCAGGATCGGTTCGCGCATCATCGTTTCGCTACTGCCTGGGAGATTCCCTTCGAATGCGTCGTCACCCTTGCCGACGGTCGCGGAGAGCTGCACGAAGGCCGAGTCCGCGACTACTGGATCGTCGATGACTCTGTCATGCCACCGCGCTGGCTGCGCTCAGCGTATTGGTGGCGCTCCGAGCTGAGGCGCTGGTGGTCTCAGCGCCGTCTCCGGCCTCTCAGCCGGCGAGAGGGTGTCAACGGCCCACCGGCTCGGGTAGAATAGCCTGCGCTCCGCGTCTGACGGGCGGGGCGCCATGCCTGCCATGACGGCTGCGGTCCAGGTGCCAGAGCGTTTCAACGCCGCCGACTTCTTCCTCGACCGCCACGCGCGCGAGGGCCGAGGCGGACGCACGGCCTTCCGCTATCGCGGCCGTGCCATCACCTATACCGAGATCGCCCTCCGCGCGAGCCGGTTCGGCAACTCGCTGCTGAAGAAGGGCATCGAGATGGAGCAGCGGGTGCTCCTCGCGCTGCCCGACTGCCCGGAATTCGCCGAGGCCTTCTGGGGCGCGATGAAGATCGGCGCCGTCCCCGTGCCCGTGAGCGAGGCGCTCACGGCCGATGAGTATGCCTTTCTCCTCAACGACAGCCGGGCGCGGGTGGTGGTGGCGGGCCCCGGCGCGGCGCGCGAGATCCTGGCCATCCGCGAGCAATGCCCGCGGCTCGCCGCCGTCATCGCGCTCGAGCGGACGCCGCGCGGCGCGCTGGCCTACGAGCGGCTGCTCGAGCGCGCCTCGCCCGAGCTCGGCGCGGCGGACACGAGCGCCGACGACACCGCGCTCTGGCTCTATACCTCGGGCACGACGGGGCGCCCCAAGGCGGCCGTGCACCTGCACCACGACCTCCTCTGCGCGGCCGAGCTGGTGGGCCGGGGCGTATTCGGCATCGGGCCCGACGACCTGATCTTCTCGGTGTCCAAGCTCCACTTCGCTTTCGGCCTGGGCAACTCGCTCTATTTCCCCGCGCTCAGCGGCGCGGCCTCGCTGCTCGTGCCCGAGCGGCCCGACGCCGCGCGAATCTTCGAGCTGATCCAGGCCGAGCGGCCGAGCTTGCTCTTCACCGTGCCCACGGTCTACACGCGGCTGCTCCAGGTCGAAGGCGCCGAGCGCCGGTTTGATCTCTCATCGCTTCGGTTCTGCGTCTCCTCGGGCGAGGCGCTGCCGGCGGCGCTCTTCCATGCCTGGAAGTCGCGCTTCGGTCACGAGCTGCTGGACGTGGTGGGCTCGACCGAGGCGCTTCACGATTTCATCGCGAACCGGCCGGGCCATGTCCGCCCGGGCTCGTGCGGGCAGCTGATCCCGGGCTTCGAGGCCCGCCTCCTGGACGACGAAGGCCGGCCTGTGATCACGGGTGGCGTGGGCCATCTGCTCATCAAGGGCGATTCGACGGCGCCCGGATACTGGAACCGCCACGAGCGGACCAAGGCCACCATGCTCGGCGAATGGCTGCGGACCGGCGACATGTTCTATCAGGACACCGACGGCTACTTCTACTTCTGCGGCCGCGCCGACGACATGCTCAAGGTGGGGGGCATGTGGGTGTCGCCAGCCGAGGTCGAGGCCTGCCTGATGGAGCATCCGGCGGTGCTCGAGGCGGCCGTCATCGGCCGTCCGGACGGCGACGGGCTCACCAAGCCCCATGCCTTTTGCGTGCTGAAAGCGGGCACCGCGCCGGGCGATGCCGTCGCTGACGACATCAGGGCCTTGGTCAAGAAGCGGCTGGCCGGCTACAAGGCCCCGCGCTGGGTGGACTTCGTCGCCGACCTCCCGAAGACGGCGACCGGCAAGATCCAGCGCTTCCGACTGCGGGCTGCCGGTCGGTGAAAGTGATCGTCGACGGGCTGTCCAAGACCTTCAGCGACCGCAGCGGCCACGAGGTCGTGGCACTCGAGCGAATCAGCCTCACCGTGGAAGCCGAGGAATTCGTCGCCATCCTGGGGCCCTCGGGATGCGGCAAATCCACGCTGCTCAATATCATCGCTGGGCTGCTTCCGGCCACCGCCGGCGAGGTCTACTTCGAGGGGGAGCAGCGGGCGGGCGGCCCGCCCTCGGCCACCGTCTTCCAGGAGTTCGCGCTCTTTCCCTGGCGCACGGTGCAGGCCAATGTGGAGTTCGGGCTCGAGGAGGCGGGGCTGGCGGCCGCCGCCCGCGCCGAGCGGGCGCGCCGCGTGCTCGACATGACGGGGCTCGGAGGGTTCGAGTCGAAATATCCGCATCAGCTCTCGGGCGGTATGCGGCAGCGGGTGGGCATCGCCCGCGCGCTGGCCGTCGAGCCCGCGGTGCTGCTGATGGACGAGCCCTTCTCGGCGCTGGACGCCCAGACGCGGACGCTCATGATGGAAGAGCTGCTCGGCATCTGGGAGCGAACGCGCCAGAGCATCCTCTACGTCACCCACAATATCCAAGAGGCCGTTTTCATGGCCGACCGGGTGGCCGTCCTCTCGCGACGCCCGGGCCGGCTGCTGGACGTCGTGCCGGTGCCGCTCAAGCGGCCGCGCACCGAAGCCCAGCAGGGCGAGACCGCCTTCGTCAAGGCGGTGGATCGCATCTGGAGCCTGATCAAGTCCCAGGCCCAGGCCGCGCTCGCCGAGGGGCAGGCGTGATGGCGGGCGAGCGCTTGGTGGTTCACGACCGCGCGGCCTTCCTGCGCCGCCGCGAGCACCGGGTCGTCCGCGCGCTGGCTCTGATCGGGCTCGTCGTGCTGTGGGAGCTGCTGACACGAACCGGCTGGGTGTCCGCGCTGTTCCTGCCGTCACCGCTGGGCGTGATTCAGGAATTCGGCGACATGGCCCGCTCGGGTCAGCTCGCCGTCCATCTGGGCGTGAGCCTCAAGCGCCTGCTGCTGGGCTTCGGCGTGGGAGCGACACTGGGCATCTCGGTGGGCGTGGCGGTGGGCTTCTTCTCGATGACCGAGGCCATTATTCAGCCGATCATCGCGGCCACCTTTCCCATTCCCAAGATCGCGCTGCTGCCGCTGCTCATCCTCTGGCTCGGCCTCGGCGAAGCCTCCAAAGTCGCGGTGGTCGCCCTTGGGGTCTTCTTCCCCATGGCGATCAATACCTATGCCGGCGTGCGCCAGGCGGATCCGCTGCTGGTGCGCGCGGCCGTCTCCTTTGGCGCGGGACGGTGGAGCGTGATCCGCAAGGTGGTCGTGCCGTCCGCGCTGCCCATGGTCTTCGCCGGGCTCAAGCTCGGCGCCGGCACCGCCCTGCTCCTGCTCGTCGCGGCGGAGCAGATCGCGGCCGAGTCCGGCATCGGCTTCCTCATCACCCAGGCGGGCAATCTCATGGAGACCACCAAGCTCATGGTGGGCCTCACCGTGCTCTCGCTGCTCGGGCTGCTCTCGCACTGGGGGCTTGCCAGCCTCGAGCGCGCCGTGATTCCCTGGCGCCACACGTAATGGAGGATTCCTGATGCGACGTCTGCTCCCGCTGCTGCTCGCGGCGCTGCTGGCCGGTCCCGGCAGTGCGGCCGCCCAGCCCACGGCGAAAGTGGGCGTGCTCAAGCTCACCTCGTCCGCGCCCATCTTCATCGGCGTCGAGAAGGGGTTCTTCAAGGAGTTCGGGATCGAGCCCGAGCTGGTCTACTTCCAGGCGGCCGCGCCCATCGCCACGGCGCTGGCCGCCGGCCAGCTCGACGTGGGCGCCACCGGCCTCACGGCCGCGCTCTACAATATCGTGCTGGGTGGCGAGCAGCTCTGGATCGTGGCCGACAAGGGGCGCGAGTGGCCCGGTTACCCGCTGGTCGGCATCGTCGTGCAGAAAGAGCTCTGGGACGCGGGCGCCATCCGGACCGTGAAGGATCTCAAAGGGCGTCGGATCGGCGTCACTCAGCTCGGTTCCACCTTCCATTACCACCTGGGCAATATCCTCGAGAAGGACAGCCTCACGCTGGGCGACGTGAAAGTGGTGCCGCTTCAGGCCATGCCCGCTACCGTCGAGGCACTCAAAGGCAAGCAGGTGGATGCCATTCTCGTGCCCCAGCCGTTTCCCGGCGCCACCGAAGCCCAGGGCTTCGGGAAGATCCTGGCCTGGGCCGGCGACCTCTATCCCTGGCAGATCGCGGCGGTCTTCTACTCGAAGGGCTTCGCCGCCGATCGCGCGCGCGCTCTGGCCTTCATGAAGGGCTATGTCAAGGCCTCTCGCTACTATTTCGACGCCGCGCTGAGGCAGAAGGACGGCCGCCCGGCGCCGGGCGCCAATTACGACGAGGTGGTGCGGATCACCGCGCAGTACACGGGCGCCAGGCCCGAGATCATCAGGCTGGGCTTCCCCTTTCAGGACCGCAGCGGCCGGCTGCTCGTTCCCGACATCGAGCGGCAGATGAAGTGGTGGACGGCCAATGGCTTCATGAAGCGCCCACTGCCGCTCGGGGGTGTCGTGGACACCTCGTTCATCGAGGAGGCCATTCGGTCGCTTAACCGCTAGGTCCCACGCCTGTCCGCCGTTGCCCGCTCCTGGCGGTCCTGCTATCATGCCTGCGCCGTGAGCCCCGCCTTCGGGAAGGTCCTCATCGCCAATCGCGGCGAGATCGCGGTCCGGGTCATCCGGGCCTGCCGCGAGCTGGGCATCGCCACCGTCGCCGTGTTCTCCGAGGCCGACCGGGAGTCCTTGCACGTGCTCTTGGCCGACGAGGCCGTGTTGCTGGGTCCGGCGCCCGCCACGGAGAGTTATCTCGTCATCGACAAGATCATCGACGCCGCGCGCGCGACGCGGGCGGATGCCATCCATCCGGGCTATGGCTTCCTCGCCGAGAACGTCGCGTTCGCTGAGGCGTGCGCGGCGGCGGGCTTCGTCTTTATCGGGCCGCCGCCGTCGGCCGTCCGCGTGATGGGCGACAAGATGGCCGCGCGGCGGACGGCCATCCAGATGCAGGTGTCGGTCGTGCCGGGTACCGAGCGGCCGCTGGCCGACGAGGTCGAGGCTGCGCGCGTCGCGGGCGAGGTCGGCTATCCGGTGATGCTGAAGGCGGCGCTGGGTGGCGGCGGCAAAGGCATGCGGCTCGTGCGCGAGCCTGCCCAGCTCGCCGGCGCGCTGCGCGCGGCGCGCGCCGAGGCGGGCGCGGCCTTCGGCGACGCGTCGGTGTACATCGAGCGCTACGTGGAGGAGCCGCGGCACATCGAGATCCAGATCCTGGCCGACAGCCACGGCAATGTCGTGCATCTCGGCGAGCGCGAGTGCTCCATCCAGCGCCGCCACCAGAAGCTCGTCGAGGAGAGCCCCTCGCCCTTCGTGACTCCGGACATGCGCCGCGCGATGGGCGAGGCGGCCTGTCGCATCGCTACGGCGGCGGGCTATGTCAATGCGGGCACGGTGGAGTTTCTGGTGGACCGCGACCGGCGCTTTTATTTCCTCGAGATGAATACGCGGCTGCAGGTCGAGCACCCGGTGACCGAGCTGGTGACCGGGCGCGACCTCGTCAAGGAGCAGCTGCGCCTGGCGGCGGGGGAGAAGCTCGGCTTCACCCAGGACGACGTGACGTGGCGGGGCTGGGCCATCGAGTGCCGGATCAATGCCGAGGATCCCTATGCGGGCTTCATGCCCTCGCCGGGCCGCATCGAGGGGCTGCGGCCCGCCGCCGGCCCATGGGTGCGCGACGACTCGGGCGTCTACGAGGGATCCACGGTCTCGCGCTTCTACGACACGCTCATGGCCAAGCTCATCGTCTGGGGCGCGGACCGCGACGCCGCTATCGCGCGCATGGCGCGGGCGCTCGGCGAGTACAAGGTGGTGGGCGTGCAGACGACGATTCCGGTGCTGCAGCACATCATGGCCCATCCGGACTTCGTAGCGGGGCGGCTCTCCACTGGGTTCATGGAGCGGCTCATGCATGGCGACCGCCCGGAGGCCGCCGGTCGGCACCGCACGGCGGCCCTCATCGCGGCGGCGCTGGCCGCCTACGACCGCGCCGGACGCCAGGCGTCGATCGAGTCTCCGCCCATCAGTGCGTGGCGCCGGGGGCTGAAGCCGGGCTGGAGGGGCCGGTGAAGTTCGAGGCCCAGCTCGCCGGCGAGACGATTCCGGTGGAGGTGACCGGCGAGGGCGGCCGGTTCACGGTGACCGTCGACGGCGCACCGCATGAGGTGGACGGGCGGCAGGCCGCCGAGGGCATCTGGTCGCTGCTGCTGGGCGCTGTCTCCTACACCCTGGACGTGAGCGAGACCGACGGCACCTACGTGGTGGAAGTGGGCGGCGAGAGCTACCGCATCCGCGTTGAGGAAGAGACGCGCTACATCATTCGCACGCGGGGCGCCAAAGCTATCGCTGGCGGGCAGGTGCTCAAGGCCCCCATGCCGGGCAAGGTCACCCTGATCGAGGTCTCCGCGGGACAGGCAGTGAAGCCCGGCGACGGCCTCGTCGTGCTGGAGGCGATGAAGATGGAAAACGAGTTCCGCTCCTCAGTGACCGGGACGGTCAAGGAAGTCCGGGTCCAGGTCGGCCAAGCGGTCAACCCCGGCGATGTTCTCGTGGTCATCGAGTAGCCGGCATGCCCGCAGCGATCGAGTTCAAGGCTGTCAACAAGTGGTTCGGTGAGCTGCACGTGCTTCAAGACGTGAACCTCGCGGTGGACCCGGGCGAGGTGATCGTCGTCTGCGGCCCTTCCGGCTCGGGCAAGAGCACCCTGATCCGCTGTGTGAATCGGCTCGAGCCCATCCAGCAGGGGGAGATTCTCGTCCACGGCGAGGCGGTGACGGGATCGGGGGTGAATCTGGTCAAGCTCCGGACCGAGGTCGGCATGGTCTTTCAGTCCTTCAATCTCTTCCCGCACATGACGGCGCTCCAGAACATCATGCTGGCGCCGCTGAAGGTGAAGGGGATGGGGCAGACCGAGGCCGAAAAGATCGCCCGGAGCCTGCTGGCGCGCGTGCGGATCCCCGACCGGGCCGATGCCTACCCGGCCAATATCTCGGGCGGCCAGCAGCAGCGCGTGGCCATCGCCCGGGCTCTGGCCATGCAGCCCAAGATCATGCTGTTCGACGAGCCGACCTCGGCGCTCGATCCCGAGATGATCAACGAGGTGCTCGAGGTCATGACCGACCTGGCCAAGGAGGGCATGACCATGATGGTGGTGACGCACGAGATGGGGTTCGCCCGTCGCGTCGCGAGCCGCGTGGTGTTCATGGACTACGGGCAGGTGGTAGAAGTGCAGCGTCCGGAAGACTTCTTCGCCAAACCCAAATCCGAGCGGGCGAAGGACTTCCTCTCCAAGATTCTGTCGCATTAACTCATTCCCAAGGGAGGATCGGCATGCTGAAGAGACTGGTGGCGGTCGTGATGGCTCTGGCGGTGCTGGGCGCGGGTGTCGCGCCGGCCCTGGCTGAGACCACGCTGGAGAAGATCGCGCGCACGGACACGCTGACGATCGGGACGCGCACGGGCTCGCCGCCCTTCGCCTACGTGAACAGCAAGAACGAATGGGTGGGCTTCTCCATCGATCTCGTGGACCAGCTGATCAAGCCGTCGATCGAGAAGAAGATCGGCAAGGCGATCAAGATCGAGAAGAAGGAGTCCACGCCGCCGACCCGCATCCCGCTGCTGTCCTCGAACGCGGTTGATCTCATCGCCGGCACCATGACCGACACGCGCGTCCGGCGTGACAGCGTGGACTTCTCGCTGACGTTCTTCGTGACGGGCGCCCAGTTCCTGGTCAAGAAGGGCAGCCCCATCAAGGGCATCAAGAACATCGACGGCAAGCGCATCGCGGCCCAGCAGGGCTCGACCAATGCCCGGATCATCCGCGAGCAGGCCCCCAAGGCCCAGCTCCGCGAGTTCCCCGACCAGCCGGCGGCCTTCCAGGCCCTGCTGCAGGGGCAGGTGGATGCCTATACGAATGACGGCATCCAGCTGGCCGGCCTCAAGCTCAAGGCGCCCAACCCGGCGCAGTGGGACATCGTGGGCGACTTCTACTCCTACGAGCCCTATGGCATGGCCATGCGGAAGAACGAGTCCGACTTCCGCGCCGCCGTCAACAACGGCCTCATGGAGGGGATCGAGTCGGGCAAGTTCTTCGAGCTCTACGACAAGTGGTTCGGCCCCAAGGGCGAGCTGCCCTATCCGATGACGCCGCAAGTGCGCAGCTTCATGCTGCTCCAGGTGGTGCCCAAGTAACAGTGCATTCCCTTTCTCTTCCCTCTCCCCTCTGGGGAGAGGGCAGGGTGAGGGGGAACCCGATCATGCGCTTCGTGGTACGCCCGCTCATTGTGGTTCTAGCGCTGGGCGTCCTCTTGACTCCGCTTGCCATCGCCACGGCGCATCCCGGGAAGCGACCACGGGTTGGCTATCTCATCGCGGCTCGTCCCTCCGACTTACCGAGGATTCACGAGGCGTTCCGGGAGGGCTTGCGTGACTACGGCTATGTAGACGGTCGGAACGTCGTCATCGTTGTCCGCGCCGCCGACGGAGAGGTGGACCGGCTTCCCGCCCTGGTCGCCGACCTCGTGCAACATGAAGTAGATGTGATCTTCACAGGAAGTACGCCGGCGACCGAGGCCGCGAAGGCGGGCGCGCCCACGACCCCGATCGTCTTCGCCGGCGTGAGCGATCCCGTTGGCTCCAGGTTCGTCCGCAATCTTGCGCGACCCGAAGGAAACCTCACGGGCCTATCGCTCCTCACACCCGAACTGACCCTGAAGCGGCTGGAGCTCCTCAAGGAGGCCGTCCCTGCGGTGTCCCGAGTGGCCGTGCTCTGGAATCCGAGCTCCGAAAAGCACGCCGAGGAGCTCGAAAACCTCGAGGTCGTCTCTCGAGGCCTGAGGGTGCGGCTCCGCCCCATCGCAGTGCAGCACAGCGAGGAGTTTGAAGGTGCCTTCGCGGCAATGACCCGGGAGCGAGCAGAGGGACTCTTGGTGCTGGGCTCCACCCTTCACCATCGTCATCTGCGGCAGATCGCCGAGTTGACGGTGAAGCACCGACTGGCGGCGATCAGCGAGTTCACCGAGTTCGTGAGCGCAGGCGGCCTGATCGCCTACGGTCCGAATTATCCGGACATGTTCCGCCGCGCCGCTGGTCACGTGGCGAAGATTCTGAGGGGTGCCCGTCCCGCCGATCTCCCGGTGGAGCAGCCCACGCGCTTCGACCTGAGCATCAACCTCAAGACGGCGAAGACCCTAGGTCTCACGATTCCCCAGTCGCTCTTGCTGCGGGCGGATCGGGTGATCGAGCAATGAATCGACGCACATTCGTGACCGGCGCCACAGCCACGCTCTCCGCATGGCGTACTGCCGAGGCGCAGCAGCCAGCGAAGGTGTTTCGAATTGGCATTCTCGCGTACCTCCCGCCGACCGATCCAGCGGGCCCGCGTTTCCGGGACGCCATTCTCCAGGGGCTGCGGGACCTCGGGTACGTCGAGGGCCAGAACATCGTCATCGAGTGGCGATCCTGGGAGGGGAGCCGCGAACGCCTCCGTGCGCTTGCGGCCGAGCTGGTTCGGCTCAAGGTTGAGGTGATCCTCGTGGGGCCGACACCAGCGGCTGAGGAGGTCAAGCGCGCCACCTCTACGATCCCCATCGTGGCTCTTCATGGCGATCCGGTGGGTAGTGGCCTCGTTGCCAGCCTGGGCAGACCCGGGGGGAACGTCACGGGACTCTCCTTGGTGAATCCGGAGCTGATCGGCAAACAGCTGCAGTTGCTCACGGAGGCTCTTCCCAGACTCTCCCGCGTGGCAGTCCTTTCGAATCCGACCACTTCAACCCATCGGATCTACTTGCGCGAGGCGGAGGTCGCGGCGCGATCCTTGAAAGTGCGGCTTTTGATTCTGGAAGCGCGCGCTCCGGGCGAGTTCGCGGGCGCCTTCTCGGCGGCGACAAAGGAGGGGGCTGGCGCCCTCATCGTCCTCGGCGACTCGATGTTCTTTGTCGAGCGAACACGACTTGCGGAACTTGCGGCAAAGAATCGCCTGCCGTCGATCGCCCCGCAGCTGGAACACGCGGAGGCCGGTTACCTCATGGCGTACGGGGTCAGCATTCTCGATCTTTACCGCCGTATGGCGACCTACGTAGACAAAATCCTTCGAGGCGCCAAGCCCGCCGACCTCCCCGTCGAGCAGCCGACGAAGTTCGAGCTGGTGATCAACCTCAAGACCGCCAAGGCGCTTAGCCTCACGATTCCCCAGTCGCTGCTCGCGCGCGCCGACGAGGTGATCCAGTGACCACGCGGCGGGAGTTCATCGGCACGCTGGCCGGTGGCCTCGTGGCCGCACCCTTCGCCGCCGAGGCCCAGCAGGCGGCCATGGTGCCTCGCATAGGTTACCTGTCGCCCAACCTGACCGCTTCCCCCCACACGCACAAGGCCTTCCGTCAAGGACTGCATGACCTCGGGTACGTCGAGGGCCGCAACCTCGTGATCGAATACCGAGATGCCGAGGGGAAGCTCGAGCGGCTCCCCGCTCTCGCGGCCGAACTGGTTGCGCTCAAGGTTGATGTCGTCGTGGCCCCAAACACAGTCGCCGCCCTGGCCGCCAGGCAAGCGACCAAGACTATCCCCATTGTCTTCGCTGTTGCTGCCGATCCGGTTACGAGCGGGCTCGTTACCAGCCTTGCGCGGCCCGGCGGCAATGTCACGGGGTTGTCCATCCTCTCCCCGGAGCTAGTCGGCAAGGGTCTGGAACTGCTCACGCAGGCCATTCCGGGAGTCAGTCGGATCGCTGTCCTCTGGCAGCCAGGTGCCCTCGGCGAACGCACGGAAAAGGACCTGCTGAAGGAAGCAGAAGTCGCGGCGCGGGCACTGGGAATGCGGCCTCAAGTCGTTGAGGCGCGAGGTCCGGAAGATTTCGACAGGGCCTTCTCGGACATGACCAGGGCGCGCACGGGTGCTCTGACTGTGTTGACAAGCATCATGTTCGTCATTGAGCGAAGACGCCTCGTGGATCTGGCGGCCAAGAACCGGCTGCCGACAGTGTACCCATACAGGGAGTTTGTCGATGCCGGGGGCCTTATGGCCTATGGACCGAACATCGCTGATAATTATCGGCGCGCTGCTACCTACGTGGACAAGATTCTCAAAGGCGCCAAGCCCGCCGACCTGCCCGTGGAGCAACCCACCAAGTTTGAGCTGGTGATCAACCTCAAGACCGCCAAGACCCTCGGGCTGACGATCCCGCTGTCGCTGCTCCAGCGGGCCGACGAGGTGATCCAGTGAGGACCTCTCACCCTGCCCTCTCCCCAGAGGGGAGAGGAATTGCGGAGGCTCCCACCGGATAGCAACAGACCCGCACGGCAGGCTAGATCCCGTGCTTTCCCACTTGACAGGTTCTGCGGGGCGAATTGCTCATGCGGCGCCGGCGCGCGTTATATGCCGCCCAGCGGCGCACAGTCGCCGACCGGCGCGGCATCGAATGGGGTCGAGTCAAAAATCATTTCGCCTCCCGGGATCGCCCCTCCCGGAGGCTCTCCGCGAGCCCGAAAAGCAGGGTGTAGGGTCGATGCACGAGAAGGAGGGCTTGCCATGCCGATCGCTGCGCCGTCTGTGGCTGCCACTCGTGCCTCTGAGCTGGACCGGCTCGGCGACGAGATCGCCGAGCTTTCGGCACACCTCGACGCCGCCACCGCGCGCCTGCTCACCCTGATCCGGGAGTTCGATGCCCGAGGAGGATGGAACACGGGCTTCCGCTCCTGTGCGACCTGGCTCTCCTGGCGAGTGGGGCTCGACCTGGGCGCGGCCCGCGAGCGGGTCCGGGTGGCGCGCGCTCTTGGAACACTGCCGCTCTTGGCCGAGGCCCTGGCCCGCGGGGAGCTCTCCTACGCCAAGGTCCGGGCGCTGAGCCGCGTGGCGACGCCGGAGACCGAAGCTCGCCTCCTGGCCGTGGGGCGGGCGGGCACCGCGGCCCACGTCGAGCGGATCGTCCGCGGTTGGCGGCAGGTCGACCGGCAGGCCGAGGCCCGGGAGACGGCGCGGCGGCATGCGATCCGGGCCCTTCACCTCCATCAGGACGAAGACGGCATGGTGGTGCTCCGGGGGCGGCTCGAGCCCGAGGTCGGGGCCCTGCTCCTGCAGGCCCTCACTGCCGCGCGCGAGGTCCTGTACCAGCGGGCCCGGGCGCAGGACGCAGATGCGGGTCCGGAAACGTTTCCGCGGAAACGCCCCCGATGGCCCAGCGGCAGGCCGATGCCCTGGCCCTGCTCGCCGAGACGGCGCTCCATCACGGGCTCGACCCCGGCGCCCCGGGGGAGCGCTACCAGGTGGTGGTCCAGGCCGATGCCCCGGTCCTGGCTGATCCGGACCAGCCCGGCCAGTCCGTCCTCGAGGAGGGCACGGGCGTTTCCGCGGAAACGTCCCGACGCCTGGCCTGTGATGCCAGCCGGGTGGTGATGCGCCACGACGAGGCCGGGCGCCTGCGGGAGATCGGGGCCCGAACGCGGACGATTCCCCCTGCCTTGCGGCGGGCGCTCCAGCATCGGGACCGGGGCTGCCGCTTCCCGGGCTGTGGGGTCCGCTTCGCCGAGGGGCATCACCTCCGCCACTGGGCCCACGGGGGTCTGACTACGCTCTCCAACCTCACCCTCCTCTGCCGCCGGCATCACCGCGCGGTGCACGAGGAGGGCTACCAGGTGGCGCGCGGGCCCGACGGGACCCTCCGCTTCCGCCGGCCGGACGGCCGGCCGCTGCCCGAGGTGCCTGCACCCGCCGCGGTGCCAAAGGATCCCGTCGAGGCTCTGCGCGCACGCCACGAATCGGAGAACCTTCGCCTCACCGCGCGGACAACGTGTCCCCACTGGCTCGGGGAGCCCCTGGATCTGGGCTGGGCGATCGACGTGCTGCATCCCCTGGCCCAGCGACCAGCGTCTCTTGACCACTCCGGCTCGGGACGCTAAGGTCGGGGGTGCCTTTCTCATGACCTCGCCGGCTCGCATCACAGGAGTTGAGCATCAAGCTCAAGACTGCGCCACGCGGTGATCCAGTGATCAGCCGGCGGGCGTTCATCGGCAGCGTGGCCACCGGCCTCCTCACCGCGCCGGCCGCCGCCCAGGCGCAGCAGGCGGGGAAGGTCTACCGCGTCGGTCTCATCTCGTCCGCGACCCCGCTCTCAGAGTCGGCTGGACCCGAGCCTGCCAACCCCGCCGCCAGAGCGTTCCTGCAGGGCTTGCGTGCCCTCGGCTATGTGGAAGGGCAGAACCTCATCTTGGAGCGCCGGTCTGCGGAGGGCCGACCCGAGCGCTTCGGCGACCTCGTTGCCGAGCTGGTCCGCCTCAAAATGGACGTGATCGTGACCTACACTGACCCGCTGGCGCAGGCAGCCAAGGCTGTGACCACGACCGTCCCCATCGTCATGGCGTCCAGCAGCGATCCCGTAGGGGCGGGGCTCGCTCGTAGCCTCGCGCGACCCGGCGGCAACGTCACGGGGCTCACGATCCAAGTCGGGCCGGAGATCGAGGCCAAGCGTCTGGAGCTCTTGAGAGCGATGCTGCCAGGAGTCTCTCGCGTGGCGTATCTCGCCAGCAAGGGAGACAAAGAGTGGGAGAGCCCATGGGGAAAGAGCGTTCGGACGGCGGCGCGGGCCCTCGGCATGACGCTGGTGCTGGCCGAGTTCACGCCCCATGAGTACGCCGAGGCCTTCGCCCGGATCAGCCGCGCCCGAGCCGAGGCGCTCTTCGTCTCGCGGACTTCAGTGGCCTATGCCGATCGAGCTGTCATCGTGGACTTCGCGACGCGGACTCGGCTGCCAAGCACGTTCGTCTTCCGGGAGTCGGTCGAGCTCGGGGGTTTGATGTGCTATGGCCCGAACCTGGCTGACCTCTCCCGACGCGCAGCGACTTACGTGGACAAGATCCTCAAAGGGGCCAAGCCTGGTGACCTGCCCGTCGAGCAGCCCACGACGT
>WNGA01003160.1_pt1 | contig 24762 bp, 16 predicted proteins | sample 5400061 | NCBI WGS metagenome assembly WNGA01 (sample SAMN13153366, study PRJNA577476) | soil metagenome | isolation source: 100 cm soil or saprolite under grassland replicate 2 | place: USA:California | collected 2016-06-15 | reverse complement strand
AAAACAGCGCGGAATCGCCCATGGCGTTGTTACTGAATCCGGTTGTGTTAGCATTGAGCGCAAAAGCGCCGAAAGCGTCGTTATATGATCCCATGCCCGCAAGGTCGCCGTCGTTGAAGACCATTGCGCCCCCTCCAACAGCTGTGTTTCGGCCGCCAAACCTATTGAGCAGCAGGGCAGCAACGCCAACAGCTGTGTTCACGTCCGCGCGGTCGAGAACCAGCGCACCAGCGCCAACGCCAGTATTGAAGCTCCCGTCGGTGACGCTGAAAAGCGCACGCCAACCAAGCCCCGTATTTGCAGAGCCGCTGGTGAGGTTCTGCAGTGCTCGACAGCCTTCAGCCGTGGTGAAGCCGGGGTAGCATCCGTCGGGGGCCGGAACGACTTCTACGGCTGCTCGGGTTTGCGGTGCAAATGCAAAGCACACCAGAGTGAGCGGGATGAGAAGGAACCCGCGCCATAATGGCAGCGAGCGAGCCGGATCTCGTCCGCATGAGACTAACTTGTTAACTTGATTCAATGAGTACATGAATGTGTTCTTTCTCTTTCCCGGTCGTGTTTGGATTGTTTTTGTCTTTCACAGGGATCCGAACAGACAAAGAACCCTACCGGGCGAAAGTCCTTTCTCTATTTTGGAACCTTCCGACGTGATACTTAATTTTGGTCCCGATTGTCAATACTTTTTTTGAAGTGTTTTTCAGCAGCGAACCCTATGGTGCGCCTTCACAATGCCGGACGAACTCCTGCGAGAGCTGGCGGCGGGCAGTGATTCGGGGATGGCCTCGGTGCTTTGCTGTTTGCGTTGAGAACCCTGTTCCGGTAGCCTCAGGCGCAATGGCACGCTCAGGTTTGGGTAAAGGTCTTGGCGCTCTGATCGGCACGCCTGTGGTCGCTACGCCCAGAGCCGGATCGGAGGCGGGCGAGAGAGTGCACCAGATCGAACTGACACGCATTGTCCCGAGCACATTGCAGCCGCGGAAGGATTTTGCGCGCGACGTTTTACTGGAACTAATCGAGTCGATTCGGCAGCACGGGATTATTCAGCCGCTCATCGTTCGCCAGGTGGGCACGCGATTTGAATTGATCGCCGGCGAGCGCCGGTGGCGCGCCGCGCAGGAACTCGGTCTTGCCACTGTGCCAGCCATTGTCCGGACAGCTAACGACTTGGAAGTTCTCGAGCTTTCGTTAATCGAAAATCTGCAACGCGCTGACCTCAACCCAATCGAAGAAGCCCAGGGCTACGCGAGATTAGCTAATGAATTTGGAATGCGGCAGGAAGATATCGCGCTCAAAGTGGGGCGTAGCCGGGCGGCTGTGGCCAACGCATTGCGGCTTTTGGATCTGCATCCGCAAGTGCAGATCTGGTTAGCTCAGAACTTGGTTTCAGTCGGACACGCCAAGGTGTTGCTGGCGTTGAAAGCGCCGGAAGAACAATTGCTCGCTGCGGAAACAGTTTTGCGTCGCAATGCCACGGTGCGTTCGACGGAACGGATGGTTGCCCGCTTGCTTGGTATTGGTCGCGGACGACGCAAACCGCGGCGCGCCACTGGCGATTCGAGCGCTACGGCAACGGCAGTAGAGGATTTGCAAAATCGTCTGCAACAACATCTGGCCACCCACGTCACGATTCGCCATGGAGAAAAGCGGGGGCGAATCGAGATCGATTACTACGGAACGGACGATCTCCAGCGGATCGTGACTGCTCTTGGGTTGCCGCCAGCGGATTAACCGACTGATGCAAACTGTAGGGCGTCTGTGTCAGACGCCAATCCCTGAGCATCAGATGATCAAGGCGTTTCACAGAAACGGGCTGCAACTTGCGGCCATTTTGTTTCTCATATTGTTTTCTGGCATTGCCCCAACACGCTCGACGGAGACAAAGATCTGGGAAGAGTTCTCGGGAGAGAAAGCTCTGGCGCATGTACAACGGCTTGTTGATCTGGGGCCGCACCCCGCTGGCTCGGACGCAATCGAGAAAGCCAGAGATTACATAGAGGCGCAACTGAGGCATTCGGGCTGGCAGGTAACACGGCAGGCATTCACCGACGACACGCCACTAGGCAAGATTCACTTTGTAAATCTGATTGCGCGATTCGTGGGCGACGCGAATCCGGCATCGCCGTCCTTATTGCTGTGCTCGCATTACGACACGAAATTATTCGACGCCATCCGCTTTGTGGGAGCAAACGACGGCGGCTCAAGCACGGGTCTGCTGTTAGAGTTCGCCCGCGTGCTCGGGCAGCATCCGAGTTTTGCCCGAAAAGTTGAGCTGGCGTTTTTCGATGGCGAAGAGGCATACGAAAAATTTTCTGATACGGATGGTTTGTACGGGAGCCGCTACTTTGCCAGGCACCTCCAAGGCGAGGGCGCAAAACAATTTCGTGAAGGAATCTTGTTCGACATGGTTGGTGACCGTTCGCTCGGCATTACGCTTCCCGCAGATTCACCGCCCGCGATGGCGCGCGATATCTTCGCCGCGGCTGAAACGCTGAAGCTGCGAAAATACTTCAGCTATCTCGATCGGAATCTGATTGATGATCACGCGCCGCTGAACGCGATTGGGATTCCCACGATCGACATCATTGATTTCGATTATCCCTGGTGGCACACCGCGGATGATACGATGGACAAAATCAGCGCACAGAGCCTCCAAATTGTCGGCTCGGTCGCATTGTATTATCTCGCCGAATTCGGGTTGAAGCGGTGAACCCGCGAAATTTCAGGATTGCGTAGAAGCATTTTTGTCGGCAGGCTCATCGCTGAACTGCCGACCTCATGGAGCGTCCCGCGTCTGCGACACAGCCAAAGCACACAAACATTGGCGTGGTCGGGCTTGGGATCATTGGTCGAGCAATCGCTGGAAATCTCCGCCGCAAAGGATTTTCGGTCTTCGTTTGGAATCGATCGCCGCGGCCTGTTCCAAATTTTGTCGGTTCACCCGGGGAACTGGCGGACTCGTGCAATTACATCCAGATTTTTGTGTCTGATGACGACGCTCTCCTGCAGACCGTCGAGCAACTAAGCGAAAAGCTCACGCCACGTCACGTCATCTTTGCGCATTCCACGGTCGCTCCGGATTCGATGCGTGCGGCGGCGGACATTGTCGAACGCAGGGGCGCGCGATTCGTCGAAGCGTGCTTCACCGGCAGCAAAGGCGCAGCTGAAAAAGGCGAGCTTGTTTACTACGTTGGCGGAACAGATGAAGCGCTCCGTGAAGGCCGTCCAATCCTTGAGGCCAGCAGCAAAGAGATTCTGCATATCGGACCAGTTGGCCAGGCTAGCGCTATAAAGGTTGCAACTAATATGGTCACTGCTGGAAGCATTCAGGCCACTGCCGAGGCTCTGGCGCTCGTGCAAGCGCAGGGTTTACCGTTAGAAAAATTTGTCGAAGCCATGCGCGTCAACGCGAGTTATTCCGGCACCTTGGCGATGAAGCTGCCAAAAATGCTCGAACGCGATTTTGCGCCGCATTTTTCCGTCAAACACATGTTGAAAGACATGCAGATCGCCAGCCAAATCGCTTTGTCGCATTATCTGGACCTCGGAGTCACTGCTGCGGCGCGCGATCAGTTGTTCGAGCAAATGCAGTGGGGCCACGGCGACGAGGATTATTCGGCCGTGCTGCGCAAGTATCTGCATGAGCCAGGTCCGGGATATTCCGAAGAGCCACAAATTCAGGAACCGCTTGAACAATCCGAGGCTGAAGAATCGATTACCGGTTCAGCAGAAGCGGAGACCGAAAACGTCGAACCCCAACAGGCGAACCTCGTTGCGTCGCCGAATTCTGTAATCAGCTTCAGTGGAACAATGAACGCGACTGCTCCTGTTCCTGCTTCGACGCCGTTGCGGCGTGGATTTCTCAAACAACTGCTAAGCCGTTTTTCATCCGGAGAGGAATGACGCAGCCCTCAGGAACGGAGCGAGACTTCTTTCAGGATCTCTCCGCGCGTACAAAGCTTCGCGTCACCGGGGCTGACCGTTTCCGATTTCTAAACGGGCAAATCACAAACGATTTGCGCAAGGCGAACGAAACCGTCGCGATGGAAGCGTGCGTGCTCAATGCGAAAGGCAAACTCAACGCGCACATTTTTATCTCAGCGCTCGGGGAAAGCTTGCTGATCGATACCGAGCCGAAGCTTCGCGAAACGCTGCGGGCACGCCTGGAGCGTTACGTCATTGCCGACGACGTGCAGATTGAGGATGTCACGGACGAATTCTCGCTCTTTCACGTTCTTACGGCGGACCCGACGGCAGCCGAGTCTGGCCGGATCGTCTCGGTACGCCGTTTTGCGGCGACGGGTTGGGACATCTGGAGCGACCCAGCACGCCACGATGCTGTGCGAAATGAATTGGCCTCAGCATATCTGTTTATCGATTCTGCAGCCGGAGATGTGATGCGAATCGAACAAGGGTTGCCCCGTTGGGGCCGCGAACTTACGGAGGAGATTATTCCGATCGAAGCAAATCTGGAACAGCGCACGATCGATTACGAAAAGGGTTGTTACATCGGCCAGGAAGTGATCTCCCGAATCAAAATGTCCGGACAAACCAACAAACGATTGTGCGGATTGATCTCGCTGAACAACACGCCGCTCCAGGCAGGGATGAAACTCGTCGCTCCTTCAGCGTCTGGAAAAGAAGCCGGCTGGATCACGAGCGCCACCCGCAGCCAACGACTTGGAAAAGAAATCGCGCTCGGGTACGTGAAACGCGGCTTCAACGATCCTGCCACGAATCTGGAAGCACTTTCGCTCGACCCGGTTGGTGCAATTCCGGTCGAAGTCGTTTCGCTTCCGTTTCCCTGAAGAATTTCGCAGCTTTCAGAATTCTTCACGCGATCTCAACGAGCGAGGGCGTCAGTGAAATTGGAAAAGAAATTTTTGTTTTGCCCTCGGGCTGTGCATTTATAGAATCATCGTTGCTCTCCAGGCAACGATTAACCTTAACCACTTTGCAGCGTCTGAACGAAGCGTATCCTGACCACAGTTTTCATTCATTCGTAGTTCGCCACGGGACGAATCTGCCGTGGCGGACTTGGCGGCTGCGCAGCGTCGGCGTTGAGGCCGTCTAGCACCATGGCCAATTTCTTTCCACGTTGGACGAATTGGATACCCCTCAAGGTCATCGTCTGCGTGATTGTGATCGCTTGTGGCTTGACTGGGGCCACATGGTATTACGCCACGCCTAAGTACACGAAGGTCGGATACCAGCCAATCCAGCCGGTGCCGTTTCCGCACGATATTCACGTGACCCAACTGGGGATGGATTGCCGGTATTGTCACAGCTTCGTGGAAATGGCCGCGCAATCGAACGTGCCCAACACTGCAACATGCATGAACTGCCACACGCAAGTGGCAAAAGACAATCCCAAGCTGCAGCCCGTCCAAGAGAGCTGGAAAAGCGATCAGCCAGTCGAGTGGGTGTGGCTCTATCGCACGGTCGATTACGTTTATTACAACCACTCTGCGCACGTGAATCGGGGCATCAGCTGTTTCAGTTGCCACGGAGATGTCGATGACATGTCGGTAGTTCACATCGCCCAACCCCACAGCATGGCGTGGTGCCTGGATTGTCATCGGCACCCCGAAAATTATCTGCGGCCGGACGATCAGGTTTTCAATCTCGATTGGAAACCTGAGGATGTTAAGCCGGCAGAGTTTGTCGCGAAATACGGTCAGCCAAACGACACGCGTGAAGATTTTTCCAAGAAGAAGCAGCTCACCCAATCGGAGATCGGCCAGACGTTGAAAGAACGCTGGAACATCACTCCGCCCACCAATTGCCAAGGGTGTCACCGATGAACCCGCAAATTTACGATCAGCCATGGGGCTGTAGCCGCTTCGCAACGCGAAGCGTAACTATCGATATTTGCAGCGCGCACGCCAACGCGCCTCGCAGAGGCGCGGCTACAGATAAACCATGAAACGCGTTTTTCATCATCCGCCTGAGCCATCCAACGGCACAAAATATTGGCGTAGCATCGGAGAGCTCAGCGATACGCCCGAGTTTCGGCAATGGTTGGAACGCGAATTTCCCGCAGGTGCGGCGGAACTGAATGGCGACGAATGGTCGCGGCGCGATTTTGTGAAATTGATGGGCGCATCAATGGCGCTCGCAGGAGTTGGCCTAACGAGTTGTCGCCGCCCAGAATTGCATCTCGTCCCATTCACGAAAAATGTGGAGTGGACGATCCCCGGAAAATTCCTCTACTACGCGACTGCGATGCCGCGCCGCAGCGGTGGCATTCCGCTGATTGCCACGACGGTCGATGGGCGGCCGATCAAGCTCGAAGGCAATCCGCTGCACCCGGCAAGCGGCGGCACTACGGACACGTTTGTCCAGGCGTCAATTCTCGATCTGTACGATCCGACCCGCTCGAAACGTTTTGTCGAGAAGGGGAAAGCGAGTACGCGAGAACAATTTGAGAAGGTCTTCGGACAATTTGGCAAAACCATCCTGAATGACCAGGGCAGTGGTCTTGCGTTTCTGGTCGAGGAGACGAATTCGCCGACGCGAGAGCGCCTTCGCACAGAATTAGAGAAAAAATTCCCGGGAATGCGGTGGTGCGTTTACGAGCCACGCCTTGGCCAGGAAGCAAACATGGCGACGCAAACAGCTTTTGGCCCTAACGCACGGGTTTTGCCGAAATTAGATCGCGCCGACGTGCTTCTTGCGTTGGACAGCGATTTTCTCGATTGCGGCCAAGGCGACCTCGAAACAGCGCGTGGTTTCACTTCGCGCCGCCGCGTGAACGCATCGAAGGATAGCATGAACCGGTTGTACGTGGTCGAACATCGTTTCACCCTGACGGGCGCGATGGCGGATCATCGGTTGCGTTGTCCAGCCAGTCAGATTCCCGCATTCGCGCATGCGCTCGCGACGAAGGTTCTCGCGGGAACGAATGATTCCGGCCTGGGCTCTTTACTTGGAAATTTCCAGGGCGCGTCAAACACTTTCGACCAGCAATGGATTGATGGGGTTGCCGCTGATTTAATGGCAAAACCGGGAGCGAGTCTGGTGCTCGCCGGCCCCACACAGCCGGTCGCTGTGCAAATGCTGGTTTATGCAATCAATGCAGCGCTGAAAAATGTCGGCCAAACGCTTGTCGTACGTCAGATTCCGCGCAATCCGAAAACAATCGACATCGCTCAGCTCGCAACCGACATAAACGAGGGACGCGTCAAGCAGCTGTTTATTTTCGGCGGCGACCCCGTCTATAACGCGCCGCGCGGCTTGGTAGAAGATTTACAAACAAAGGTGCCGCTCGATTGGGCAGAGTTGCAAAAGAAAGTCCCGAAAATTGTCCGGCTTGGTTATCACGAGGACGCTACATCGGCGCTGAGCCAGTGGCACATTCCGCTTGCGCACTATCTCGAATCGTGGGGCGACGCGCTCACAGCCGGTGGCGATTACTTGTCGATTCAGCCGATGATCCTGCCGCTTTTCGGCGGCCTGAGTGAAATTGAGCTGATGAACATGCTACTTGGCGGCCCGAAACTGCAAGGCCCCGAGCTGATACAGGAAACCTTTCGCCTAACGAATCCGCCGGGCGATTTTCAAACAGTGTGGTCACGCTTTCTTCACGACGGTTTTGCTGCGCATGTTCAAAGCGCTGATCAGCAAGCCGCGTTCAACGCCGGCGCAGCCGCAACTTTGCCCCGCGATTCGGCGTCGCTTTCGGCGCCTCCTACACCGGAATCGCCCGAGATTGTGTTGACCGGCAGCTACGGCATGGACGACGGCCGTTATGCAAACAACGGCTGGCTCCAGGAACTACCTGATCCAGTCACGAAGCTGAGTTGGGACAATGCGGCGTTGATCAGTCCTGAATACGCAAAAAGGCTGGGTGTCGAGACGGGCGATTTGTTGCAGATCGCGATCAATGAAAAGAGCGCCGGCGGGAGCGTGATGAAACGCGAGCTCGTCATTGCAGCGCTGGTGTCCCCCGGGCATGCCGACAAGTCCGTTACAGTTACGCTCGGTTGGGGGCGCAAAATGCCGCAGTTTGTCGAGCTTCCGTATGCCGGCGGCAATTTGAAGGAAAAACCGGGGCTTACCGAGCAGGCTGGGTTTAATGGCTATTTCTTGCGAACAGCAGCGAATCCGCATGTTGCTGTTGCTGGCGCGAAGGGCATCGAGACTGTGCAAGTGACCAAAGTCGGCCGCCGTTATCCGTTCTCGATCACACAGGAACATTTCAGCATCGAAGGCCGCGGTCTAATTCGCGAAGGAACTCTGGAGGGTTATCGCAAAAACAACGATTTCGCGAAAGAGGTTCCGGGTGCAGAAGAATTGCCGCATCCGCCGCCGAGCCTTTACAGCCATCCGCCATTGGACGCGCCGCAGCAGTGGGGAATGAGCATCGACTTGAACGTGTGCACCGGCTGCAACGCTTGCGTGATCGCCTGCCAGGCAGAAAACAACATTCCGGTTGTCGGAAAACTACAAGTTGCGCATGGCCGCATTATGCACTGGCTCCGTATTGATCGTTATTACGCCAGTCGCGAGCCGTTCAACCAGGATCGCGGCCACTGGCCGGAGCATCCCGAGATGGTGTTCCAGCCCATGCCCTGCCAGCATTGTGAGAACGCGCCATGCGAAACTGTGTGCCCGGTCAACGCGACCGTTCACAGCGAGGACGGGCTCAATGTGATGGCTTACAACCGCTGCATCGGCACGCGATTTTGCTCGAACAACTGCCCCTACAAAGTGCGGCGCTTTAATTATTTCGATTACAACCAGCGTCCCGTCGGAAAGAGAAAGCTCGTCGGCGCATTGAACATCTACGAAGAGTATTTTGCGCCGCTCACCACGAAGGGCGCGCCCGACACGATGAAGATGCAGAAGAATCCTAACGTGACTGTGCGCATGCGCGGCGTCATGGAGAAATGCACCTACTGCGTGCAACGCATTGAGGAGGCGAAAATCACCGCGCTCGCGCGCGCAGGCGCTTCTCCGGATAAGCGGATTCCGCGGGATTCCTTTACGACCGCGTGCGCGCAAGCCTGCCCAACCGAGGCGATTGTTTTCGGCGACATCAAGGATGCCGATAGCCGCGTCTCGAAGATGAAACAACAGGACCGCAATTACCGGATCCTCGACTATTTGAATGTTATTCCGCGAACGAGTTATCTCGCGCGCCTTCGTAATCCAAATCCCAAAATGCCTGACGCGGAGAATGTCGGGATCGCAAGCCTGGCCGAGACATTACCGGAGTAAACGCGATTTAGTATGGACGGAGCACCAGCAGCAGCACCAGAACAGGTCCAGGAGGCAGAGCGGCGAATTGCGCATGTTCCGCTGGTCCTGAACCGGCGCAATTTCAACTGGCTGACCCAGCGCATTTCCGAAGTAGTGGAACAACCCGCGCCGCGCTGGTGGTGGGTGATTTTTACCATTACTGCAAGCGCCGCAACGTTTGGACTTTTTTGTATTGGTTATCAGATTTCCACCGGCGTTGGCACATGGGGAAATCAGATCCCGGTCGGCTGGGCCTGGGACATCACCAATTTCGTTTTCTGGATTGGTATCGGACACGCCGGCACACTGATCTCAGCGATCTTGTTTTTGCTTCGCCAAAAGTGGCGTACGTCGATCAATCGTTCCGCAGAGGCGATGACGCTTTTTGCAGTTATCTGCGCGGCGATTTTCCCCGGCATCCACGTCGGCCGGTTCTGGATGGCGTGGTATATGGCACCGATACCTAACAACTGGGGCATCTGGCAAAACTTTCGCAGCGCGCTCATGTGGGACGTGTTCGCGGTCTCGACATATTTTACTGTGTCGGTTTTGTTCTGGTACACTGGTTTGGTTCCGGACTTGGCGACGTTACGCGATCGCGCGACCACGCGGATCAGGAAATTTCTATTTGGAATTTTCGCTCTTGGCTGGCGCGGCTCGAATCGGCACTGGCGCCATTACGAGATGGCGTATCTGCTGTTGGCCGGTCTATCAACGCCGCTGGTTCTCTCGGTGCACAGCGTCGTATCATTCGACTTCGCCTCGACCCTTGTGCCGACGTGGCACACGACTATTTTTCCGCCTTACTTCGTCGCCGGCGCGATCTTCGGTGGGTTCGCGATGGTGCTGACGCTGCTCTTACCCGCGCGCGCAATCTTCAAGTTGCAGGACATCATCACGCCGCAGCACGTCGATAAAATGGCGAAGATCATTTTGTTGACCGGCTCATTCGTCGGTTACGCGTACGCGATGGAGTTCTTTATTGCCTGGTATAGCGGCGATCATTACGAGCGGTTCGCGTTTTGGAATCGCATTTTCGGCCCTTACTGGTGGTACTGGTGGTTCGGAATGCTGTTTTGCAACGTGGTTTCGCCGCAACTGTTTTGGTTCCGCTGGTGCCGCCATAACGTGCTGGTCGTTTTCTTCGTCGCCATGTGCGTTAACGCCGGCATGTGGTTTGAGCGCTTTATCATTATCGCAGGCGGTTTGGCCCGCGATTTTCTGCCATCGTCATGGAGAGTTTATCACCCCACTTGGGTCGATATCTGGACCTATATCGGCACAATTGGAATTTTCACTTCGCTGTTCCTTCTATTCATCCGTTTCCTTCCGATGATCGCAATGTCGGAAGTGAAGACGGCCACACCTGAGGCAGACCCGCATTATGGGGAGGCGCCGGAAATCGAATCGGCCTCTCCGGGCGGAAAGGAGCGCACACGATGAGACTGCTTAGCGCTTTCTGTAGCCGCGTCTCTGTGAGACGCGTGAGCCGTGCATTGCAAACAGGTCAGGGATGCGCCTCGCACAGCGAGGCGGCTACAGTGTCGGCCCGCGGAAAGGAGCGCACGCGATGATAACCACTCCGTATGGTCACAAAGTTTATGCCATGGCAGCGGAGTATCCGAGCGCCGCGGCGCTTTACGAAGCCGCAAAGCGCGTGCGCGATGCTGGCTTCCGGCGATGGGACGTGTTTTCGCCGTTTCCGATCCACGGAATGGACGACGCGATGGGGCTCGGCAAATCGTGGCTGAGCGGCTGGGTTCTGTTTGGTGGAATTTCGGGATTGCTTACCGCCGTGCTGATCGAATTTGGTCCGTCATCGATTCTCTACCCGCTCGATGTGCACGGTAAGCCTACAAATTTTTTCACTGTTCCTGCCTTTTTCCCCATCATGTTCGAGTTGACGGTGCTGTTCGCCGCGTTTTCGGCGTTCTTTGCATGGCAAATCATGAATCGGTTGCCGCGCTGGAACCATCCGCTGTTCAACTGGGAAAAGTTCAGCCGCGTGACCAATGACGGATTTTTCCTGGCAATCGAGGCTCGTGACCCGCGCTTTACGGAAAACGGTGTGTACGAGCTGCTGGAGCAAACCGGCGGGCGGCATATCACCATCGTGCACGAGGACTAACATGCGACGGCGCACGATTTCACAAGATTGTAGGGCGTCTGTGTCAGACGCCATCGGAACCACGCGAAGCCAGGCGTTTCACAGAAACGCCCTACAACATCGGGCCTAACGAATATGCTCCGCGGATTCTTTGTGATTTTTGTGCTGTGCACGATCGCGATGGTCGCCGTCTTGGGCTTTCGCGGGCAGAAAAGCACACAGCCACCGTCGGAAGTTTTCCCCGACATGGTGCGACAACCCAAAGTGCGCGCACAGGCTCCGCTCGATTTTTTTGCTGATGGGCGCGGCCCGCGTCTGCCAGTAGCTGGCACGGTCCCTGTCGGCTACGAAATGCCGAAACCGAAGACCGAGGCCTCGCCGCCCGGCGTGACAGGAGACGCGCCGGAGGAAGCGCACATGCGGATCGCCTTCAGCGCCGGAACTGATTACTTCAACACCGGCAAAATGGGCGACCAATGGGGAACCGGGATTCCCTTGCCAGTAACGCGCAAGTTGATGGAGCGCGGGCAACAGCGGTTCAACATCACGTGTTCGATGTGCCACGGCGCTGCGGCTGGCGGCAATGGGATCACGAAGCAATACGGGCTGGCGACCGTGGTTTCGCTTCAGGACGATCGCCTCCGCAAAATGTCTGACGGCGAGATTTTCAACACAATTACGAATGGAAAAAACACGATGATGGCTTACGGGCCGAACATCGTCGTCGCGGATCGCTGGGCTATTATTGCTTACTTGCGCGCGTTGCAACGCAGCCAGCACGCGACGATTGCCGATGTTCCGGAAGATCATCGCGCGGAAATGGACAAACCGGCGTCACCGCCGCCGGCTAAAGCGACTCCTGCAAAATGAGCGAGCGTTTACATACGCCACCGATGCCGGAAGGCGAATATTTCGACAGCCGTCGATTTACAGGGCTTTCAACTCTCCTCGGTGTGATTGCCGTTGTGAGCCTGGTGCTTTGTCTCGTCGGCGCGTTCGTGAATCCGCATCAATTCAGTTACTCCTGGTTGTTTGCGTTTGCGTTTTTCTTTACGCTCTGCGCGGGCTGCTTCTTCTGGACGATCGTACACCACGCGACCGACGCTGACTGGTCCGTAGTTGTGCGGCGTCAATTGGAAAACATCGCTGTGTTGTTAGGGGTACTGGCAGTTCTTTTTATTCCAATCCTGCTGCTGCGCCGCCATCTCTACTCGTGGATGGACATTCCGCCGGGGCATGAGGCGATACTGGATTCCAAGCGCGCGTATCTCAATTTTCATTGGTTCTTCATTCGCGCGATCATCTTCTTTGGTTTCTGGATCGTTGCGTCACTATTGCTGCGGCGATTTTCTGCGCGCCAGGACAAGGACGGAAATCCGCTGTTCACGATTTGGATGCGCCGGGTGTCGTTCATTAGTCTGCCGCTATTCGCCCTTTGTCTCACGTTTGGCGCCGTCGATTGGATGATGAGCCTCAACTTCCGCTGGTATTCAACCATGTTCGGCGTGTACATCTTTGCCGGAACAGCGGGCAGTTCGATGGCATTGCTGGTGATTGTGATCACCGCTTTGCGACAAGCCGGTTACCTGAAGGGCATCGTCACGCTCGAGCACTATCACATCATGGGGAAATGGATGCTCGCGTTCTGCGTTTTCTGGGCCTACATCGGTTTTGGCCAGTACATGCTTATCTGGTATGCAAACATCCCGGAGGAGACCCAATTTTTCCTGACGCGGAATACGCAATCGTGGTGGGCGCTCAGCATGCTTCTGGTGATCGGTCGGTTCTTTGTACCGTTCGCGATTTTGCTATTGCGCTCGATTAAGAAAAATCCGCACCAGCTTAGCATCCTTGCCGGCTGGATGCTCCTTATGCAAATGCTGGACATCTATCTGATCGTTTTACCTGCGTTACACGGAACGGGCGTCGACGTAAGCATCTGGGATTTGGTTTGCCTGGTCGCGATCGGTGCCACGCTCAGTTTTGTTTATCTGCGACTGGTGCCCCGGACTTCGCTGTTCCCTGTCCGGGATCCGCGTCTGATTGAATCTCTCACCACCGTCAATTGAAATGGCCGACACACAATCAGCTCGCAGCATTGCCTACTCGCACGCGCCATTCTCCACGTGGCTCGCTATTGTATGTCTCTTCGTTTTATTCGGTCTCATCGTGCTCGCGGTGATCGGACCGTCGCCGCGCACAAGTGATTACGAAGAAACGCGCGCAAAAAAGCGCATGGAAAAGTTGAAGGCGTTGCACGAAGAAACCCAAAAGGACCTCACGACGTACGCGTGGGTCGATAAGAACAAAGGAGTGGCCCGAATCCCGATCGCTCGCGCGATGGAACTCACAGTTGCCGACCTGGCGCAAAAAAAGCCCGCGCCAGGCGGGCCGATTGTTACGCCGGCGGCGCAAACAGCGCCCGCCGCAGCGTCGCCGGCGCCTGCCGCTTCTCAGCAGCCAGGCGCAGCGCAGCCGGCTCAACCCAGTGCGCCTCCCGGATCTCCCGCCGGACAAGGCGCCGCGTCGCCTCCTCCAGCAACTCAACAATCACCACCGGCGCCCGCTTCTCCCGCACCAGCCACTACGCCATGAACACTGAGCACTTTCATCGTGCAAGCTGAATGAACACTACTGGAATTCCACTGAAAGACCCGGCGGTCTCCGCTGCTGCCGGCGATATGGAGCAGTTGGAGCGCGCGTATATCGACGCATCGACGCGCGTGCCAGTGCTGATGTTTTATACCTCGGCGATCGCATGGCTGATCGTGGGCACCGTTTTGGCGATGGTCGTCTCCTTCAAGTTGCACTCACCGGATCTGCTCGGTGGCATTAGTTTTCTCACGTGGGGACGGCTGCGCCCGGCTCACATGAACGTGATGGTTTACGGGTGGGCGTCAATGGCCGGGATGGGCACGGCCGTTTGGTTGATGGCAAGATTGTGCCGATCGACGTTGCGATTTCCACTGTTGATCGCCGCCGGCGGTGCATTCTGGAACGTGGGCGTGCTGATAGGCGTGGGCGCAATCCTGCTCGGCGATAGCACCGGCTTTCAATGGCTCGAGTTTCCGCGTTACGTGGCCGTCATTCTGTTTGTCGCTTACACGCTCGTAGCTTCCTGGGCGGTGCTCATGTTTCGGCATCGGCGCGGCGACCAAATTTACATCACCCAATGGTATTTACTCGGCGCGTTTCTCTGGTTCCCGTGGCTCTATGCGGCCGGACAGTTGATGCTCTTTGTCGTCCCGGTGCAGGGCGTCCTGCAATCGGCAGTGACCTGGTGGTACGCCAACAATCTGCTGTTTCTCTGGTTCGGCGCCATCGCTCTCGGCACGGCGTATTACATGATTCCGAAGGTAATCGGCCGTCCGGTTTACAGTTATCACCTGGCAACCATCGGCTTTTGGACTTATGCGCTTTTTTCAAGCTGGACCGGAATGACGCGATTGGTGGACGGTCCGTTCCCGGCGTGGATGATTACGGCGAGCATCGCCGCGACGATTTTGACGATGATTCCTGTCGCCACTGTGGGGCTGAATCATCATTTGACCATGCAGGGATATTTCCCGCTGTTGCGCTACAGCCCGACCCTGCGCTTCACCGTCTTTGGCGCCATGTCTTACACGGTCTTTAGTGTCATCGGCGTGTTGATCTCGCTCCGGTCGGTTGCGAGCTACGTGAATTTCACCCAGGTGAGCATCGCATATTCGCATCTTGGCCTGTATGCGTTTTTTACGATGACGATTTTCGGTTCGATGTACTACATCGTGCCGCGACTAGTTGGCCGCGAATGGCGTTACGGATCACTGATTAAACTGCATTTCTGGGCGTCGGCTTACGGCATCGGACTGATGACGCTCATGCTGCTCGCCGGCGGCTTTCTGCAAGGCGCGAACTTGGAAAACCCGGTGCTGCCATTCAGCGAAAGCATTGAAACAGCGTTGCCATATCTTCGCGGACGCAGCCTTGCCGGCATTTTGCTGACCGTATCGCATTTTATTTTCGCATATCACTTCGGTCTGATGCTTTTGGGATTGGGCCGCACATCGACTGTCCCGACATTTCTCAACCCGGTTGAAGCCGAGACATCCGGAGGCCATTGATGAAACGGCTCACTCCTCTCTTTCTTGAACTAGGGAGCGGCGGTCTCCACCTCGCCCGCCGAAGCCGCCGCGAAGGCGGGTCCGCCGAACTTACGCGCACATGAAAGGCCTCGCTCCTCTCTTCCTCGGAATCTTCGGCACGTTTGCGTTTTCGTGGATCGGCCTCACGGTCATTCCGACGTGGCAAATCGGACATCTCAATCCTGAATCCGACGAAGAGGGGACGGACATTTATCCGCGCCCGCAATCGGGAATGTTCAACCGGGGCGCGCACGTTTACGCAGCAAACGGCTGCGTCTATTGCCATAGCCAACAAGTCCGCGCCGACTACATCGCCGACGATATTGAGCGGAAATGGGGCAATCGCCGCAGCGCGCCGCGCGATTACATTTTCGATCGGCCGGTATTTCTGGGAAAAATGCGGATGGGACAGGACCTCGCAAACATCGGCGCACGCGCACCCGCGCCCGAGGAATCTCCGACGCCTGCAGGAGCAGCCAGTCCTGCGGCTCAAGGAGCTGCGGCTTCGCCGGCTGCTGCACAAGCAGCATCACCTTCACCGGCAGCCCAAGGAGCGGCGGTCTCCAGCTCGCCCGCCGAAGCCCCGGCGAAGGCGGGTCCGCCGTCTTCACCGGCGAGTTCGCCTGCAACAGCACCCGCCGGATCGCCCGGGAGTTCGCCTCCAACGGCGCCGTCTTCACCCGCGAGTTCGCCTGCAAAAGCGCCCGCCGCATCACCCGGGAGTTCGCCTCCAACGGCGCCGTCTTCACCGGCGAGTTCGCCTGCAAAAGCGCCCGCCGCATCACCCGGGAGTGCGCCTGCAACCGCAGCGTCGCCCGGGACTTCGCCTGCCAGCGCGGTTTCACCAAATGCATCACCGTCGCCGGGACAGCGGACTGGCGTTGCTTCGCCGTCACCCGGACAGGTGGCGAACACTACTCCGGGAGGGAGCAGCCCTGCCGCACCGAGTGCGCAAACTCCCGGCGCGCCATGGCCGATCCAGACAGCCGGTCTGCCGCCGATGTATTCTGCCGCGTGGCATCATGTGCATCTTTATGCGCCGCGCAGTATCAATCCTGATTCAAACATGCCGGCGTACCGTTTCCTCTACGAAAAACGACGAATCGCTGGAGAGCGTTCTGCAGAAGCGTTGCAACTTTCGGGTTCCGATGCGCCACCGCAGGGCTGGGAGATTGTTCCCACGTACGATGCAAAATGTGTTGTGGCTTATTTGATGGGGCTTAATCAATCTCATCCGTTGAAAGAAGCCAGATCAGTGGGAGGCGCACCTGCAACCGGGGGAGCTTCCTCGCCAGCTGTCCAAGGTGCTTCACCCGCTGCGGCAGCCGGAGGATCGCCTGCTGCCCCCAAGAAATAACGCAATGAACGACGAACCGAAAATGCCAGCACGCCCAGGGCAGGGAATGGATTACGGCGAACAGGCCGACGTGCAACAGGTACACGCAGCCGTGCAGCGCGAAAAACGCGAACCGCGAGTAGGCGCCGAACCGCTGTCAATCTGGCTGATCGCGGTCTACGGACTGGCGATTTTCTTTGGCGGCGCGTACCTCGGCCGTTACTCGGGAAATTTCACCAGCGGCGGACTCGATCCGATGGGTTCGCCGCCCGCGCCGAAGAAAGCAGTGGCAGGAGGACCGGCCGGCGGCGAGCAAGCTGAACTTTCGCCGCGCGATCGAGGCAAAAAGATTTTTGCCGCTAATTGTCAGACCTGCCATCAGGCTAACGGCCTTGGCGTGGCGGGCCAATATCCACCGCTTGCTGGTTCAGAATTTACGATCGGCGGATCGCGACGGCCGGCGATGATTGTCCTCAAGGGCTTGCAAGGCCCGGTCAAGGTTAAGGGCCAACAATATGGCACTGCCGTCATGCAACCGTGGGACAAGACGTTGACCGACCAAAAAATTGCTGACGTTCTCACATACGAGCGCAGCGAGTGGGGCAACAACGCCAGTCCGGTCACAGCCGAGCAAATTGCTGCGCTTCGCAAAGAACTGGCTGGCCACGCTGAATCGTTCACCGAACACGATATATTGGCCGTTCCGGATGAAGATCTTCCCGGTGGTCCAACATCTGCAGGCGGCGCACCGCCGAAACCCGGTGAAGCCGCAAAACCCGCCGCTCCTCCAAAACCGTAGCGCTAGCTTTCCGTTACAAGGCTTCGGCGAGCAACTCGGCCATGTGTTTTGGCTGGAGATTCGTTAGGTCGGTAATTTGATGGCGGCAACTTGTGCCTGACGCGATTACTTCTGTCCCCTGGGGGTGATTGTCGATTTGATCGAGCAAGCGTTGCGCGACTTGAACTGAGAGGTCGTATTTTTCTGCGAGCGCGCCGAATGCGCCTGCCATTCCGCAGCACGCTGTGTCTAACATAGTGGCTTTTCTTCCCAAACGTTCGGCCAGCGTGGCCATGAACGCCGGATTGAGAATCGATTTGGCATGACAGTGCGGGTGGATGAGGATCCCGCGACTGCGGGACTCGTGCTTAAACCGAAGCGCCTCGGGTTCTTTCGCCAGTAAATCGGCTACGAATTTCTCGAACAGGAAACAGCGTCCCGCGATGTTTTCTGCGTTTTCGATTTTCAGCTCGCGGTAATCTTCGACGAACATCGACCAGCAGGAGGGTTCGAGGAATACGATTGGAGTATTGCCTCCTTCGCTGAGGCTACGACGGCCAAGGGAGTGTGGGAGTGATGATCCACCTTCGCCAAGGCTACGGCGGACGAGTAGTTGAGAGATGTTGTGTTGTGCGAGTTTTGCGGCGGCATCGAGGTTTCCCTGGCTAAATGCAGGTCGCCCGCAGCAGCGCCGATGTTTCACGAGCGACACTTCAAAGCCGAACGCTTCCAGGACTTTCACAGCTGCAATGCCGATGTGCGGTTCGTGATAACGCACAAATGTGTCGTCCCAAAGAATGACCTTGCCGCGCTTCTTCTGTAGAAGCGGCGCCTCGCCGCTTTGCTTTTCAAAAGCGCGACGAGGCGTCGCGTCCACCCTTCGTGCGAACCATTTGTCGAAGCATTCACTTGTGTAATGGGGCAGCGAACGTCGTGCGGAGATTCCAATTGTCTTCTCCATTGCGATGCGCGTCGCCTTGGCATCCAGAAGCCGATTCGTGAGCCGCGGCATGAGACAGCCGAGTTTGCCTAACAAATCGACATTGCTCAAAATACGTTCACGCAGCGGCAGCCCATCGCGGCGCCATCGCGCGTGAAGCATTTCCGCCTTAAGCAGCGCCAGGTTCACGTTCGACGGACATTCCGGCGTGCAACCTTTGCAGGAGAGACAGTTGCTCAGCGCCGCGTCGAGCTCGGCGGATTTCAGTCCCGCAGTCGCGGGATTTGTTCGCAGTTCGAGCGCGGCACGAATGATGTTGGCGCGGCCGCGCGTGGACATCACTTCATCATGTGTCGCGATGAACGTCGGACACATGATGCCGCTCTGTTTGAGGCAGCCGCCGCAGCCGTTGCATTGCTCGAGGTTGCCTGTGAACGATCGGTCTTTGAATGCAAACGCGAGCACTGGCTGAAATGGAAGCTCGAGCGGACGCGTAAAATTCTCTCGCAAATGATTGTCGATTTTGTGTTGATGCCCGTCCGGCTCGGACCCATCCGCGAAAATTTTTCCAGGGTTGAAAACATTTTTGGGATCGAACGCGCGTTTGATTTCGCGCATCACGTCCAGCAACTGATTGCCAAGTTGTTCGCGCATATATTCGGTCCGCGCGATGCCAACGCCGTGCTCGGCGGAGAGCGAACCTTTGAACTGACGTACCAGCGCGGAAGTTTCGTCCGCGACTTGCCGGAATTTTTTCAGATCGGCTGCACTGTGCATATCGAGCACCGGTCGCACATGCAAGAGTCCGCTGGCGGCATGCCCGTAATAGCTCGCCGTCAGCTCCAGCGGTTTCATGATTGATTGCAAACCGCGCACGTATTCGGGCAATTGCGCGGGACGAACAGCAGCGTCTTCGATGAACGCGACCGGCTTCGCCGGCCCGATGCATCCTGTCAAAAGCGACAGACCGGATTTGCGCACGGACCAGACCATGTTCATTTGCGCCGGGTCGGTGAGAATCTTTGTGCGCAGTCCGATTTTTTTGGATTGTAAAACCGACAAACGCTCCGCGACGTCTTCGTAGAACTCGACGATCAAAATCGATTCGCACGGTTTCGATTCCAATTCGAGCAGATCACGCGCGGCCTGAAAATGAAGTTGACCTTTGGTTTGATCGAGCAACGGCCGATCGATGTGTTCGATCGCGGCAGGCTTGAGATCGAGAAGCTCAACCGTCGCCTGCATTGCTTCTGCTACCGACGCGAAAAAGATCAGACCCAATCCTTTCTCGCGGGGAAGGGGAGAAATCTTGAGCTCAGCGGAGAAGATGGCCGCCAGCGTTCCTTCGCTACCGGCCAGAATATTGGTCAGATCATTTGACACGCGCAGGAATCGTTCGATGCCGTAACCGGGCCAGCGTTTGATCAAACCGGGCGGCCAGCGTTCGGCCATTTCGGTGCTCGCCGCGCGAACGAGCTTCTCAATCTTTGCCCGCTCGCAGCCTAACGACTCATGGCTTCCTCCGATTTTTTCAACGCGGCCGTCAGCCAACACGATTTCCAGTGAAATCACGTGATCGGCTGTTGTGCCGTAAATCGGGCAACGCGCGCCGGACGAATTGTTGGCGATCATTCCGCCGAGGGTGGCGCGCGAACTGGTTGCGACATCCGGTCCGAAACAAAAACCGTGCGGCTTCAGAAACTGGTTGAGTTGGTCCAGCACAACTCCGGCCCCGACGCGGACGCTGCGTTTTTCGAGATCAAAATCAGTGATCTGTCGGTTGTACCGCGAAAAGTCGACGATTAATCCATCGCCAATCGCATTGCCCACCAAACTTGTGCCGGCGCCGCGAGGCGTAATGGAAAGACCTGCATCCGCTGTTGCATGAATGACAAGACTCGCCTGCTGCGCGGTTTTCGGAAACGCCGCACCGACCGGGTGTATTTGGTAAATCGATGCGTCAGTCGAGTAGAGTTGACGCGTCAGGTTATCAAAGCGGACATCGCAGCCAGTTTGCCTGATTTTCCTTTCGTGCGCGGCAGTCATCCCATCTTTGGTAAACTAACGCGTCTAACGCGCCGAGCGAGCGACAGTTCCATTCCCGTTCGGCAACATCTGATTCGAAACCGGAGAACGAAAGGCGCACAACGCGCTCGCCTCACCAAACAAAGGCCTGCGCGCTTTAGTTTACTTTTGTCGCGGTGACTTGTTGTCAGCCACGCCCAGAACCTTTGCGACCAAACGCTCAAAGCGTGGATCGGCGCGCAACGGGTCCCAGATCGGATCGAGCCTAAGAAGGGATAGCGTGATCGGCGCTGGGCCGTTAGGGCCGTAAACCAAGCTATCCCCGGGCACTTGTAACAACTGGCTGAGAGTTGAGATCGCACGGCTATTCTCGCCGAAGGTCGTCTGAATTAGCGCCAGGTTCTCTTCCAGGGCAGGTCCCTGCACTGCATCATTGGCCCTCGGCAAAAGCACGATTGCACGCTCAGCTGCCTTGAGGGCCGAGTCCTTCTCCCAAATCGCGGCATAAGCTTGAGACAGGTATGCCGCAATGAGAGCGTTGTCTGGTTGATCTCTGTACAGCCGTTCAAGTGTATTGCGCGCCTGTTCAGCTGTAACCTTTGCACCGGCCGTATCGCCAGCAACGCGCTGCGCAAAAGCAAGTGCCACCTGGTCACAGCTCTTGTCGTACTGAGAAGCAAAATGGAATTGAGCCAGTCGGGCTTGCAGCAATCGAACGGCCTCAGCGTAATTTCGTTCAAGTCTCAGCTGAGTGATCTTGATTCTGAGGCTACCCTCAGAAGGAGTCTGCTCGTTTATTCCTGATAGGAACCTGGCAGCTTCTTGGAGGTTACCCTGGGCCTGATAAATGCTGGCCTTTACCGCCAGCACATCTGAGTCGTTTGGCGTAATGTCCAGCGCTCGATCGTAGAGCTTAAGGGCGGCCGAGAACTGTCGACGCAGGAGGTAAGTCCAGGCTGTGTCGCTAAGTAATTCCACATTACATGGATCCAGGGCGAGGGCTTGCTCGAAGTAGGCAATGCTTTGATCCCAGTGTCCCTCGCGTCGGGTAACCCGACCGAGGGCCGTCGGCACTTCGCTATTGCCCGGTAACGTTTTGATGACGCGACTAAACGTGGCCTTGGCTAGCCCGTAATCATACAGCACCAAGTATTGGTAATAACCCAAGGCGAGCAGGGTTTCAGGAGAATCAGGCTCCAGTTTCTGCGCGTTCTCCAAAGCACGTTTCGCTGCCTGGCCTCGAGCGCTAAGAGTGGCGTCGTCTCGGTTAAAGTAGAGAAAGGCGTCGGCGCGAGAAAGGCGCGCCCAAGCGATCGCGAACTTGGGGTCAAGCTGCACCGCCCGCTCATAAAAACCGATGGCTTTTCGTGCGAGGTCGCGGATGAGGACGGCGTGGCGGCTACGTGCTTCAAAAGCTAGCCCGCGCAGGTATGCGTCGTAAGCCTCAGGGTCGTTTGTTGGTGTAACTGCTAACGCCTGTTCCTCGCGACCGGTAAGCTTCGCGTGCAACGACTCCGTTATTCGTTTCGCGATCTCGCTCTCGACTCCGAAGATGTCAGTCAACTTTCGGTCGTAGGTCTCTGCCCAAAGGTGGGAATCGGTTTGCGCGTTGATCAACTGCACATTGACCCGCACCTGATCGGCCGCTTTTTGTACGCTGCCTTCAAGAATGTGGGCTACACCAAGCTGTTTTGCGATTTCGGAGAGATTGCCAACCTTGCTTTGAAACTGCTGCGTGGACGTGCGCGAAATCACTTTTAAGTCGGCGACCTTAGCCAAGCGTGTCAGGATTTCCTCTTGAATGCCGTCGCAAAAATATTCCTGATCGCGCGCTGGGCTAAGATCGGCAAATGGTAGAACGGCGATGGATTTTTCAGTAATCGGCGCCCCGCTATAACGACGCTGATGTGAAGGGCTGATCGTCCGAACCAAATCTTCGAAGCGCGGATCGCCGCGGAGCGGGTCCCAGAAGGGCAGCAACTTTAATGCGCCGTAGTTAAGCGCCTGCGATGGAGTTGGCGCGCGCGCTCCGAGTTCCAGTTGCTGCAAGGCAAGGTCTTTCTCGCCTGTCCACGCCGCGATGATCGCGAAATAGACCAGCATCCTAGTTCCATTGATGGAATCCTTCTCCACGGGAAGAAGCTCGATGGCGCGCCGTCCTTCCTCCAAGGCCGCCTCCTTGCGTCCCAAAGCGGCGTCGATCAAACCAAGCACGCAAAGCGCAGGTCCATAATCTGGCTGCGCTTGCACGATCTTCTCCTGCTCAGCGCGAGCTTTGCTGAAAGCGGCCCACGCCTTCGCTTCATCTTTCATTACCCGCGGCAGTAAGCCCTCACCAAAGCTGCGTCTCAGAATAACAGCGGCGTCGACCCACCATGGACTATCGCCCAGCGCCACTAGAGCCCGCTCCGCAGCGACGCGATCATGTTCAGCCAGCGCGCAAACAAACCAGCTATCAGCGACTTGGGAGATGGCGCCCGGGTCCCCGGCGAGGATTGAGTCGATCGCCTGGTGCAAGGGCTTGGTGTCAGCCTTCCAGTAAAAGTCGACCAAGGCGCGGTTAACTTTGGTGGCGGCGTCCTTCGGAACAATGGTCAGCGCGCGATCCAGAATGGCCGCCTCTTCTGGATAGCGGCGCAGGAATTGAAAGCTGAGCGCGATCTGTTGCATGATGAAGTAATTGCGCGGATCAAGTTCGAGTGCCTTTTCCAGATAGCGCAGACCTTCTTCCTGTTGGCCGCGGCGACGCAAAATGTAGCCGGTCAATTCGGAGAGGCGGGGATCATTAGGTAAACTTCGCCGCGCATTTTCCAATTCAGCCAGTGCGCCAGCGTAATCGCGGGGGCCGTAATAGAGGTAGTTAGCCCGTGCCAGATGTGTTTCTCCGGCATCGGGTCGCAGCCGAATCGCGGCTTGAAGTGCGGCTTCCGCGGAGGCCAATCGGCTACCAGTGTGATCTAAGCCCAGTGAATAAAGGCGTCCGTGAGCAAATGCCAGTTGGCAGTAAGCCTCGAAAAAGGCGGGGTCGCGTGCCGCTGCCTGGTTAAGAAACTCAACTGCCTGCCGCAGGTTTTGTTCACCAGTGGGAATGAAAGATGTCGTGAGAAGTAGAGTCTTGGCCCGGGTGTAGAGGTCGAAGGCCGCCAGGTCGGCGGTGGGGGCTTTTTCAATCGCCGCCTTCTCGTTAGGCGAGAGCCTCGCTTGCAGTTGATCGGCGATGGCTTTGGCAATCTCGCTTTGGATGGTAAAGACATCGGCCAGGTCGCGATCATAGGTCTGCGCCCAAAGATGCGCGTCGGTCCGCGCATCGATCAGCTTCGCGTTCACCCGCACCCGATTAGCTGCGCGCTGTACGCTGCCCTCTAATAAATGCGCGACGCCGAGTTGCTGGCCGATCTTGCGCAAATTCCGTGCGACTCCGCTCTTGTATTGCATCACCGAAGCGCGGCTGATCACTTTCAGATCGCCGACCCTGGCCAGATTGGTTAGAATTTCGTCCTGGACGCCATCGGCGAAAAAGGCGTTCTCTTCCTCCTTGCTCAGGTTGCTGAACGGAAGCACTGCAATGCTTTTCTCGGGAATCACCAAGGCAAGGGAGGATGCGTTCTCGGTCAAAGTGTTCGTTACCGTTCGCGTCGGACGCGGGTAGATGAACAAGCCCGCTATGGCAAGTGCCACCGCGACGATCGCCGCCAGGAATGCTGCGATTTTCTTCCGCCGCTTCCAGCCGCTCGTAATGGACTCGTTAACCTCTTTGACCCGCCGCAGGTCGGCGAGCATTTCCTCCACTGACTGGTAACGGGCCCCTTTATCTTTGCGCAGGGCCTTTCGAATAATCTGTTCGAGGCGCGCTGGGACTTGGCGCGCTTTCAACGCCACTAGCGGTGGCTCCCTCTTGAGCACCGCGGCGATGCACTCGCTCGGTGTTTTACCTTCAAAGGGGGGCCTTCCGGCCAGCATCTCAAAAAGGACGACCCCGAAACTCCAAATGTCAGTGCGCGCATCCACTGTCTGGCCCCGCGCCTGTTCCGGCGACATGTAGTGAGCGGTGCCAAAAATGAGGCCGCTTGCCGTTTGGAACCCCGCGTTTATCCGCGTTTCGGCCTTAGAGGGCGCCTCTTTTTGTTCGCTCAGCTTGGCGATTCCAAAATCGAGCACTTTCACGTACGCATCCGGCCGCAGCATGATGTTTTCGGGTTTAATGTCGCGATG
>WNGA01003159.1_pt1 | contig 24769 bp, 21 predicted proteins | sample 5400061 | NCBI WGS metagenome assembly WNGA01 (sample SAMN13153366, study PRJNA577476) | soil metagenome | isolation source: 100 cm soil or saprolite under grassland replicate 2 | place: USA:California | collected 2016-06-15 | reverse complement strand
AGGTCCAGATGCAAGGCGGCGCCCGAGGGCCGCACGCGAGGCGTACTCTCTGTACGTTGAGCGTGCGGCCGAGGGCGCCAACGTCCTCGGAGGGGGGCTTCGCCCCCCTTCCGAGACCTCCCCCCAGGATTCGTTGCGCCGGCAAAGCCGGCGCTCGAAAGTGGAACACTCCTGCCTGATCGGCGATGACATGTGGCTCAGAGCGGCCCGAGCCTTACCGCCGACGCTTGGGTGTTCCGCTCCGAGCGCGGGCTTCGCCCGCGCCCCGAAAGGGGGAGGATTCGGAGGGGGCCGTCAAGGCCCCCTCCGAGAGAACGCAGCAGATGGGCCTTTTTCAGCAGCCTGCTAGTCTGGAGGCCCCCAAGGGACCGGCCTTGCCCAGCGGTTCCAGGAGGTGGTCTCGGAGATCGGCTTGCGCCGGCTCGGGCCGTACTTGACGGCCGGATAGCCGAGCGGGATGCAGAAGTGGAAGGTCATCTCCTTCGGGATGTCGAACATGGCGCGGAAGCGATCCATCACCTTGGCGTGCAGCGTCGTCGGGATCGAGCCGATTCCGAGCGCGTGAGCGGCGAGCATCAGGTTCTGGCAGGCGGGAATCACCGAGCTGGCCACGCCCGGCGGCACGGCGAGAGCGAAGACGATGCAGGGGACGTCCTTCATCTCGTCGGCGAGCCCCATGGCGGAGCGGTAGCTCTTGTCTTCGGGCGGGATGTCCTCCGGCTTGGTCCAGCGATGGTCGTCCCAGCGCTTGGCCCACCAGGCTTCGTGGTAGAGACGGCCGAACTCGCGGATCTGCTCGCGGTCGTTGACCACGAGGAAGCGCGCGATCTGGTGGTTGCCGCCGTTCGGCGCCTTGACGGCCGCCTCGAGGATCAGGCGGATATCATCGACCGGGATCGGGTCCGGCCTGAACTTCCTGACCGAGCGCTGGGTGAACATGACTTCGCCAATCGGCGTTGTCAGGCGATCGACGTTCATGAGGGAATCACCTCCGCCGCGTCCGTGAGCGGCTGGCCGACTCAGAAGAGGAACACGCCCTTGCCCGTGGTCTGAGTGTCGAAGAGCCGATAGGCCTCCGCCGCCTCCTCCAGCTTGAACCGGTGGGTGAGCAGCTTCGTGAGCGGGATGCGACGGTCGGCGATGAAGCGCGCGCATTCCTCCTGGCCCACGGTGCTGAACGTCCACGAGGCCAGTATCGTGAGCTGCTTGCGGATCAGGTCCTGGCTGATGTCGAAGGTCGTCGTATTGCCTTCGCCCACGAAGCAGACGCGGCCCCACGTGGCGGCGCTCCGCACGGCAGCCACGCGCGCCTCGGGGCTGCCGGCGCAGTCGAGTGCCGCCTCCACGCCAAGGCCGTGGGTCAGCTCGCGCAGCGCCGCCACCGGATCCTCCTCGCGCGGATCGATGACCGTCTCCGCGCCGAACTCCTTGGCGAGCCGGCGTCGCTCGGCGGCGATGTCCACCGCGATCACCCGCGCGCCCATGGCCGTGCCGAGCTGCGTCGCGCTGAGCCCCACGGGCCCCTGGCCGAAGATCGCGAGAGTGTCGCGTCCCGAGACGTCGAGCCGCTTCAAGGCGCCGTAGGCGGTGCCGGTGCCGCAGGAGATGGCCGCGCCCTCCTCGAAGGAGAGCTCGTCGGGCAGCGGCACCAGCGTCCGCGCCGGCACCTTGATGAAGGGCGCGTGCGCGCCGTGGCCGGTCATGCCGTAGACGACGATGCCGTGGTGGCAGAGCTGGGACCAGCCCACCCGGCAATGCTTGCACTGCCCGCACCCCCAGTAGTGGTGGATCATGACACGCTGGCCGGTCTTTGCCTCGGCCGGGATCACCCCCGGGCCCGCTGCCGCGACCACCCCGCAGGGCTCGTGGCCGCCGATGACGGGTCCGCCGCTCCCGCCCAGGCCGAGCGCCTTGGCCGCATTGCCCGAGGCACGGTAGGGGTGCAGATCGCTCCCGCACATGCCCGAGGCCTTGATGGCAACGAGGACCTCGCCGGGGCCGGGGGTGGGGTCAGGGAACTCGCGAAGCTCCAGCTTCCGGTCGCCGAGAAACACGACTCCGCGCATGCTGTCTCCTCCGCCTCACGCGATCGGGTAGTTGGAGAAGTCCACCGCCTTCTCGGTGATGACCTCGAGGAGGGCGGGGATGCCCTCCTGCGTCTTCACGATGGCCCGCTTGATGGCGGGCACGATCTCACCCGGCTCGGTCACCCGTTCGCCGTAGCCGCCGAAGGCGCGCGCCATGTCGGCGTAGTTCCCGCTGATGTCGGTCGAGCGGTACTTCTCCGTCGCCACCGGCATCACCTTGAGCTCGATGGCCATGGAGAAGTTGTTGAGCAGCACGGACAGGATCGGGATGCGCTCGCGCACGGCGGTCTCGAAGTCCATCCCGGTGAAGCCGATGGCGGCATCGCCCCAGAGGTTGATGCAGAGCTTGTCGGGCTGGGCGAGCTTGGCGCCCATGGCGTAGCCGAGGCCGGTGCCGAGCAGGGTCGTCTTGCCCCAACCGATGTAGGTCATCGGCGCGGTGGTCTCCCAGAAGGGCGAGAGCTGATCCCGGGGGCTCCCGGCGTCGTGGGTGATGATGGTGTTGGCGAGGTCCACGGTATGCATCAGGTCCCAGATGACGCGGTAGGGCGAAAACGGCGTGGCGCTCGAGGTGAGCCGCGGCATCCACTGCTGGAGCCACTCGGCCTTGAGCGACGCGATCTCCTGGGTCACCACCGCCCGGCGCCCGCGGGGCCGGCCCCCGAGCCGCTCCTTCACTTCAGCCAAGAGCGCCGCCAAGGTGAGGCCGGCGTCGCCGATGAGGGCGTGGTCGATGGGAATGTCCTTGGCGAGGTCCGCCGCGTCGAGCGTGGCCTGGATCATGACCTTGCCCTTGGGCATGGGTACGCCGTAGTTGGTGGTCGCGAAGCTGCAGCCGATGCCGAAGATGACGTCGGCATTGGTCAGGAAGTGATGGAGCTGCTTGGAGATGGAGCGGCCGCCCGAGCCGAGCGAGAGCGGGTGGTTCTCCGGGAACGCACTCTTGCCCTGCAGGCTCGTGGTCACCGGCGCCTCGAGCAACTCCGCCAGCTCGCGCAGTGGATCCCACGCGCGCGCGTAGTGCACGCCCTGGCCCGCGTAGATGACCGGGCGCTGGGCGTCGACAAGCACGCGGGCCACCTCGGCGACCGCCTGCGGGTCGGGGGCCGTACGTGTCCTCAACGCCGGCTTGTAGGCCAGCGGCTCCGGCACGTCTTCCTGGAAGATGTCCAGCGGCGTCTCGACCAGCACGGGGCGCGGTCGGCCGTTCTTGACCTGGGTGAAGGCGCGCCGCATGGCGTTCGGGACCTCGCCGGCCAGCGTCACCTGCTCGCACCACTTGGTGACATGCCGGTAGTTCAGCGCCGAGTTGAAGTTGGGCGCGACATTGGTGAGCCGCCGCGGGTAGCCGCCGGGCAGGACCACGATGGGCACCGAGTCGGCGTAGGCCTGGGCCACGCCGCCGAAGCTGTTCTCGGCGCCAGGGCCGTGCTGCATGGCAAAGACGCCGATCTTCTGGCCGGAGGTGACCCGGCTCACCGCGTCCGCCATGTGGAGCCCGACGCGCTCCTGGCGGACGATGATGGTGCGGATGTCGGCCTGGGCGGCCGCCTCGATGATGGGGTTGACGGGGTAGCCGATGAGGAAGGTGACTCCCTCGCGCTTGAGGATCTCGGCGATGGCAGCGGCGGCCTTCATGTCGGATCTCCTTGTTGAGAAGTTCGCCTCGGGTGACGGGGCCACGGCCCCACGACGTCCTGCGCAGCTGGTACGGCGGTTCGGGTCCCACCCGGAGCTTACCTCAGTCCGTGAGCGAGAGAAAGGCCGCCACCTCGAAGCTACTGTACCGCCCGCCGACCTCGGCGAGCTCCCGTCGTGTCCCAGCAAATCCGTCGACTCGCGGCGCCGGGCGGGGCGGGGGGCCCCTCCGCGGAACCGTGGCTTCTGCGCGTTGCCGGAGGCGAACACCTCATCTCGTGGCTCCTTACGAGTGCCCGATGCGGGTTGCGACTCAGCGTGTTCCGCGCAGGGGCCCGCCGCTCCGCCCGGCGCTTTGTCCACAAGCTTCTGGGCCAGGACACGAGTTGTTGCCCTTGCCATGGAGGCGATGTCGCGATACTTAGAGAAAGACCAGTGGTAGAGCGGCAGAGCGACCCGCGCCGACCACACCCATCAAGGAGAGGAGACATGAACGAGCCCAACGGCGCCGTGAAAGAGGCGCTCCGTTATCTCGAGATCCACTTCGAGGACTTCAAGCGCACGCTCGCGGACCTGGCTCGGATCCCGAGCATGTCCGCGGACGGGTTCCCAAAGGAAGAGGTGCGCCGCTCGGCCGAGGCCACCGCCGAGGCGCTGCGCCGGGCCGGCGTCGAGCACGTGCAGGTGCTCGAGATCCCCGGGGTGCATCCCTACGTCTACGGAGACTGGCTCCAGCGCCGGGGGGCGCCGACGATCCTGCTCTACGGCCACCACGACGTGCAGCCGCCCGGCCGTCCCGAGAAGTGGCTCTCGCCGGCCTTCGAGCCCACCGAGCGGAACGGCCGCCTCTACGGGCGGGGCACGGCCGACGACAAGGGCGGTGTCATGGCCCACGTCGCCGCCGTCGCCGCGTATCTGGAAACGGCGGGATCGCTCCCGTGCAATGTGAAGTTCCTCGTCGAGGGCGAGGAAGAGATCGGCTCCCAGCACCTCGGCGACTTCCTGGCCAAGTACCGGAAACTGATGGCCGCCGACTTCATCGTCCTCTCGGACACGGCCAACTTCGACACGGGCGTCCCGGGCCTGACCTATCAGCTCCGCGGCATCTGCCAGGTGGACGTGGAGGTGCAGTGCCTCGAGCAGCCAGTACACAGCGGGGCCTGGGGCGGGCCGGTGCCCGACGCGGTCCGCATCCTGTGCCGGCTCATCGCCGACCTCGAGGCCAAGGACGGCTCCATCGATGTCCCGGGCCTCTACCGCAAGGTCGCCAGGCCGAGCGCGAGGCAGCTCGAGCGTATCCGGCGGCTGCCGTTCAGCGAGGCCCACTTCAAGCGCGAGGCCGGCATGCTGCGGGGCGCCACGCTCGGAGGCGAGCGTCGCTACTCCGTCTACGAGCGGCTCTGGACGCGGCCCGCCCTCACCGTGATCGCGCTGGAAGCGCGGCCCTTCCTGGGCTCGTCCAACCAGATCATCGAGGCGGCCCGCGCGCGGCTCTCGCTCCGCACCGTCCCGAAAATGGACGCGCGGGAGGCCGGCCGCCTCCTCGTCCGACGGCTCACGCAGAAGCCGCCCCGGGGCGCGAAGGTCACGGCGCGGCTGACCGGCGCCACCCCCTGGTGGACGACGGATCCCGAGGGCCCGGCCTTCGAGGCCGCGCGCCGGGCCCTCAAGGCGGGATTCGGCGCGGACGCCGCCATGATCGGCTCGGGCGGGACCATCGGCTTCGTCCGCCCATTCGCCGAGCTGCTCGGCGGCGCGCCGTGCCTGCTCATGGGCGTGGCGGATCCCGCCTGCCATGCGCACTCCGAGAACGAGAGCCTCCATCTCGACGATTGGGCCAAGAGCATGCGCTCGGCCGTCCACCTCTACGACGAGCTGGCGCGCCCGGGCCCGGGACGCCGCGGTAAACCCACCTGAGACACGAGGGAGAATCTGCCCATGCCTATCCAGACCAGGTATCTCTTCAGCGCGGCCATGGACGTGGAGCCCGAGAAGGAGACGCTCTTCAATGAGGTCTACGACAAGGAGCACGTGCCGCTGCTCCTGACGGTGCCCGGTGTCGTCGCCGTCGCGCGCTTCAAGAGCCGGCCCGTGACCATGGTCATGGGCGGGGAGCGCCGCACCATGGTGATCGAGAATGAGCCCCGGTACAGCGCGCTCTACGAGGTTGAGAGTCCCGAGGTGCTCCTCGGCCCGGCCTGGGCCAAGGCGGTGGATCAGGGGCGCTGGCCGGGAGAGGTGCGGCCGTACACCAGGAACCGCCGCCACGTGATGTTCGAGCGGATATAGTGCGGGCAGATGGCTATCGCCCGACGCCCGCGGTCTCATCCACATGGGCGTCTTCGCGGAAATGCGGCATGACATCGCGCGCGAACAGCTCCATCATCTCGAGCGTCTTCTCGTGGCTCCCGCCGTTCATGCCGGAGCACACGATGCCGGCCCTGAGCTCGTCGGCGAAGACCTTGAGCTTGTCGCGTACCGTCGCCGGGCTGCCGACGATGATGTAGCCGCCGTCCTCCAGATCCTCGAAGCTGAGCTCCGTCGGTGGCTTCGGCCGGTTGGCGAGCACCCGCCTGAGCGACAGCTCCGTCACGTAGCCCGGCGGCAGGTAGAAGGGCTGGCGCATCCGGAGCCCGACGTGGTAGACCCAGAGCACGTTCCGCCGCGCGATCTCGTAGGCCTTGGCGTCGCTCTCGGCGACCACGATGGGCAGGTTGACGGTGAGCTGGTAGCGGCTGGCCGTGTACCCGTAGCGCTCGCACGCCTCGCGGTATTCCCCGTAGATCTGCGCGATCCGCTTGATGGGCGTGAAGACCATGAGGTAGGGGAAGCGGCGCTTGGCCGCCCACTCCACGGTCTCCGTGCTTCCCTGCGACGGGCACCAGATCGGCGGGTGGGGCTTCTGGAGCGGCCGCGGCCAGGGATTGACGCAGGGGTAGCGGTAGAAGCGCCCGTCGAAGGGGAACGGCCCCTCCTCGGTCCATGCGCGGATGATCAGCTCGGCGGCCTCGTAGAAGCGCTCGCGCGAGTGGGTGGGGTTGACGGCGAGCGAGAAGTACTCCGGCCCGATGCCGCGGACGAAGCCGGAGATCACCCGCCCGCCCGAGACCACGTCCAGCATGGCGATCTCCTCGGCGATGCGCAGCGGGTTCTCCCGGAGCGGCAGGCCGTTGCCGAGGATCGCGATCTTGGCCCGGCTCGTCCGCCGAACCAGCATCGCCGCCATCACGTTTGGGCTCGGCATGGTCCCGTAGCAGTTCTGGTGATGCTCGTTGACGCAGAGGCCGTCCCAGCCGAGCTTCTCGGCGTACTCGAGCTGGTCCAGGTACTGGTGGTAGAGCCCGTGGCCGACCTCGGGATCGTAGTGGCGGTTGGACAGCGTCACCCACGACGAGGGCTCGTCGTGGTCCATCACGTAGGGCATCAGGTGGAAGTAGTAGAACTTCACCGCGCGGGCTCCTGGCGGGCGCAGAACTCGACGACGGCGGCGGCGACGGCGGCGGGCTCCTCGAGGTGGGGGACATGGCCAGAGTCGCTGAAGGTCACGAGCTGCGCGCCCGGGATCGCCTTGGCCCAGACCTCGGCGCAGGGGAGCGGGGCCACGCGATCGTGCAGGCCCCAGCAGAGCAGCGTGGGCACCGTGATCCGCGGGAGCCGGCGCCTCAGCAGCGGGTCGTAAAGATAGGGATTCCACGCGACGCGGGCCAGCGCCGCGTTCTGCCGGTAGAGCTCCGCCAGCGTGTCGATGGATTGGTCCGGGGGCGCCAGCGCCAGCGCGGCCTCGGGCTTGTGGAAGATGGTCGCCACGATCTCCCCGAGCTCCATGCCGAAGAGGAAGGGGTAGATCCAGCCGTCGACCTTGATGCCGACCGGATCGATGAGCACGAGGGACCGGAGACGATGGGAGGCCATCACGGCGATCTCGGCGGCGATCCAGCCCCCGAACGAAGCGCCGACCAGGTGCACGCGTTCGAGCCCCAGCTCGTCCAGCAGATCCAGGTAGTGGAACGCGAGATCGGAGATGTGCTCGATCCACTCGGCGGCCGGAGAGCCGCCGTGGCCCGGATGGCTCGGCATCTGCACCGTGAAGGGACGGGCGAGCGCGGTCTGGAACTCGAGCCAGCGCCCGGCGCCTCCCGCGCCGTGGAGGAAGAGCAGCGCGGGTCCGCTTCCCTCCGTGAGGAGGTGCACCGGGGTCCCGCGCACCGCAAGCTGTCGCTGGACGCTCACGCGATCGTCCCTCGTGTTCGTTGCGTGGAGGGCGACCGGGGCCAGCGGGTCCGACAGGCCGCTGATCTAGCGCCGGCTTGGAGGCTGTGAATGAATCGACGAGTCGCCGTATTGAGGCGCGGGAGGGAACCTGCTTGACCTGGCCGCGGTTCGAGCGCCGGCTTGGCCGGCGCAATCGATTCCTGGGGGAGGCATGGGAGGGGGCCGTCGAGGCCCCCTCCCATGATCCCGCGCACCGCAAGCTGTCGCTGGACGCTCACGCGATCGTCCCTCGTGTTCGTTGGCCGTCGAGGCGCCCTCCGATGATCCCGCGCACCGCGAGCTGTCGCTGCGCCGCCACGCGCGCTACTTGTCCAGCCATGCCATCATGAGCCGCCCGCCGTAGTCGTGACCGATGTTCGGGGCGAAGTTCTTCACGTAGGGCTCCCAGGCCGAGACCGTGCTGACCGACGAGTCGTAGTGGTAGTAGACCTGCTCGGCCAGGTAGCGCTGGATGTCATACATGATCTCGCGCCGCTTGCCGACGTCGAACGTTCGCCGCTGCAGCCGGATCATCTCCGTCAGCTTCTGGTCGTTCACCCCCGAAGCGTTCAGGGGCTGGCCCGGGATGTGATTGAGGTACAGCGTCAGGTCGGCGACGGGGGTGCCGCCCCGCAGGCTGTGGGCCGCCTTCTCGAACTTCCCGAAGATCGTTGTGGCCATGAAGGCGGCGAACTCCTTCTGCCTGAGCTCGGTGTCGATCCCACCCGCTTTCCAGTTCTTCATGTTGACCTGGAGAGCGTCCACGTAGTCGGGACTCCAGGAGAGCGTCGCCTCGAGCGGGACCTTCACCCCGTTCGGATAACCCGCCTCGGCCAGGAGCCGCCTGGCCTCCGGGATGTTCTGCTCGTAGAGCCGCCGCCCCTCCGGAGAGAGCTGGTCGATCGGGATCGCCCACTCTCGAAGCGCGGCCGGGATGGCCGGGTTCGGCACCCCGTGCCCCAGCGACCAGGCATTGGTCTCCAGGACCTCTTTCCAGTTGTGGGCGAGCGCCAGGGCCCGGCGAACCCGCACGTCCTTGAACGGCTCGCGGTCGAGTTTCATCGCGGTGTAACCGCCGAAGAGCACGACGAAGTCCTGGGTCTGGAGGTTCGGCTTGCGCCGGCGGGCCACGTCCAGGTCGAGCCGGCGCACGCACTGGCCGTACTCGGGAGCGAAGTCGTACTTGCCGGACAGCCAGGCGGCGAGCCGCGACGAGGGGTCCTCGTCGACGGCGACCTCGACGCCGTCCGCATAGGGAAGGCCGGAAACGAAGTAGTTGGGGTTCCTCACGAAGGTCAGGCGCACGTTCGGCTCGTACCGCTCCAGCATCCAGGGCCCGGTGCCGACGCACGCCTCGGCCCGCTTGAGGTCGCCGAACTTCTCCACCGCCTCCCGTGGAACCACCCACATGACGGTGGTAGCCAAGTAGTCGAGCAACCAGGCGAACGGCTCCGACAGCGTGAACTTGACGGTGTAGGGGTCCAGCGCTTCGATCTTCTCGACCTGCTCCAGCATCGAGCGGTTCGGGTTGCCTTTGACTGTGAGGAAGCGCTCGTAGGTGTACTTGACGTCCTCCGCGGTCAGCTCGCGGCCGTTGACAGGGGGCTTGTTGTGCCAGCGCACACCCTTTCGGAGCTTGAAGACGTACGTGGTCTCGTTGGGCTGCGCCCACGACTCGGCCAGGTCGGGCTCGATGGGCATCGTCCCCGGCTTGACCTGCGCTCCCGATCTGACCCGAACCAGGCGGCTGTGAGTGAACGACAGGTTGGTGGCGATCCGGTGATGGTTGACGACCAGATGGGGGTCGAACCCGGATGCCGCTTCCTCCCCCCGGATGTGGAAGACCCCGCCCCGCTTGGGTGTCTGCGCGTCGGCCGGCGCGGGATCGAGCCAGTCCGCCGACCCGCCGGCCGTGGCCGCTGCCACCGCCCCGCCGCCCAGCCTGAGCATGTCCCGACGACTGATGTCCATCGCGATCCTCCCCGCGCGCCTCGCCGCGCCAGTTGGTGATGTGCGGCCTGAGCCGGACTCGCGCCCCCCCGGCCCGGATGCCGGTATCAGAAGCTCACCGGCAGCGCCTTGAGCCCGCGGAGCACCTGGGATTCGCGCCACTCGGGATTCTCGATCGCGAGCCCGAGCTTGGGCGCGCGCTGGAGCAGGGCCCCGAGGGCGATCTGCCCCTCGAGCCGGGCCAGCGGCGCACCGAGGCAGAAGTGGATGCCGAAGCCGAAGGCGATGTGGCGGTTGTCGGGGCGAGTCACGTCGAGCCGGTCGGGATCGGGGAACTGCGCGGGGTCACGGTTCGCAGCGCCGATGAGAGTCACCACCATGGCCCCCTTGGCGATCTTGCGGTCGCCGATCTCCACGTCCGCGTGCGCGAAGCGCGAGGTTCGCTGGACGGGGCCGTCGTAGCGGAGCAATTCCTCCACCGCGCTCGGGATCAGCCCGGGACCGTCGCGAAGCCTCTGGAGCTCGGCGGGATGGCGGAGGAGGGCCAGGAGGCCGTTGCCGATCAGATTGACGGTGGTTTCGTGGCCGGCGATGTAGAGGAGGATGCAGGTGGCCAGGAGCTCGCCCTCGGAGAGCTTGTCGCCCTGCTCCTCGGCTGCGATCAGGAGGCTCAGGAGGTCGGCCCGGGGATGCTTGCGGCGCTCCGGGATCAGGCTCCCGAAGTACTCGCCGAGCGCCCGCCGCGCCGTCCTGCCGTGCCGCACGATTTCCGTATCCGAGGGGAGCCCGATGGCGTCCAGGCTGCGCGCGATGTCGGCCGACCACTGCTTGATCGAGTCGCGATCCCCTTCCGGCACGCCGAGCATCTCGGAGATCACGGTGACGGGGAGCGGGTAGGCGAGATCGGCGATGACCTCCATCCCCCGAGCGTCCTGGACCCGGTCCAGAAGCTCGGCGACGATCTGTTGGATGCGAGGCCGCAGGCTCTCGACCACTCGCGGGGTGAAGGCGCGGTTGACCAGGGACCGCAGCCGTGTGTGATCGGGCGGGTCACGGAAGAGCATCGACCGGGGCATCCGATCTCCCTCGACGGCGCTTCCGTAGACCTGCTCGAGGAAGCCCTCGAATCCCGCCCGGCCGAAGCGCTGGTCGCGCAGGACCATCACGCAGTCGTCGTAGCGCGTGAACACCCAGAAGCCGAGGGGACTCAGGTGGACCGGGTCTTCCGCGCGCAGCCGGTGGTAGAACGGATACGGGTTCGCGTTGAACTCGGGGAGGAACGGGTCGAACAGGATCTCCGCAGCAGCCATGGTGCGGTCGATGGTAGACGAAGGCCGCTCGTGGAGCAAGCGGCGCGGTACAATGTCCGCGTGTCGCGTCGCGCGCTGCTTGTCCCGCTCGCCGTCCTACTCCTGCTCTCGCCCGTCGCCGCCGAGACACGGAGCGCGGTAGTCCCGCCGGGCGCCCTTGAGCTCATGGCGCACGTGGCCGCGCTCGCCGCGCCCGAGATGGAAGGGCGCGCCTCCGGCACGGCCGGCGGCGAGCGGGCCGGACGCTACATCGCCAATCGGCTCGCGGCCATGGGGCTCCGGGCCGGCGGGGACGCCGGGAGTTTCTTCCAGTCTTTCGTGGTGTCCACAGGCACCGCGGTGGGACCGGACACCGTGCTGGAGCGACTCGGGTCCTCGGCCAACCCCATGGAGGTCGGCCGGGACTGGATGCCTCACGGCGGCTCTCTGTCCGGCGAGGTGAGCGGGGAGGTGGTCTTCGTCGGCCACGGCGTGGTCGCTGCCGACCGAGGCTATGACGACTACGCGGGCGTCGATGCCCGCGGCAAGATCGCGCTGGCGCTCGACGGGGCGCCCGCCCATCTCGCCGGTCTCCGGCCGTCGCGGCTCGAGAAGCTCATTGCCGCCCGGCGGCATGGCGCGAGTGCGCTCCTGATCGCGGGCGACTCGCTCCCGCCGCTCGGGGCCACCGGGGCATCGGTCCGTCTCGTATCCGGGGCGGTCACCCGCGCCGCCGCCGACCTGCTGCTGGAGCCGTCGGCGAAGACGACGGCCCAGCTCCGCGACGCGCTCGCGGGCTCTCGGGTCCCGCTCTCGTTCGCCACCGGCGTCGCGGCGCGCATTCGCGTCAACCTCGAGCGGGAGGACCGCCGCGCCGCCAACGTGATCGGGGTCTTGCCGGGCACGGACCCCGGGCGGGCCTCGGAGGCGCTGGTCCTGGGAGCGCACTACGACCATCTCGGGCGCGCCGGCGGCTCGGTGCATCCGGGCGCCGACGACAACGCTTCCGGCACCGCCGCTGTCCTCGCGCTGGCGCGGGCCTTTGCGGCGGCCGGCGGGGCGCCGCGCACGCTGGTCTTCGCGCTCTTCTCCGGCGAGGAGGTGGGGCTCCTCGGCTCCGCCCACTACGTGGGCCATCCCGCCGTGCCCCTGGACCGCACGGTCGCCATGCTGAACTTCGACATGGTGGGCCGGATGCGGGACCGGCGGCTCAACGTGGGAGGCGTGGAGAGCGGCACGGGGCTGCGCGCCCTCGTCGTGGAGGCCGCCGGGGGCGAGGCTCTCGACCTCGCCCTCCACGACACCCCCTTCGCTCCCTCGGACCATACGCCCTTCTACTCGGCCGGCGCGCCGGTCCTCTTCTTCTTCACCGATGCGCACCACGACTACCACACCCCGCGGGACACGGCGGACAAGATCAATGGGCCTGGAATGGCGGAGGTCGCCAGAGTCGCGACCCGCGTCGTGGCGGGGCTGGCCGGCGAGGCGCGGCCGACCTATGTCAAGCTCTCGCCCCCGGCGCCCACACGGCGCTTCAGCGGCGCGCGCGGCAGCGCCTTCCTCGGCGTCTCCGCCGACATTCGCGGCGAGTCCGATGGCCTCCGGCTCGCGTCGGTGCTCCCCGGCACCGCCGCCGCCCGCGCGGGCCTCGAGAACGGCGACGTGATCGTCCGCCTGGGCGATCAGCCCATCGACAGCTTCCAGGACCTGAGGCGCGCGCTCGAGCAGACGCGCCCGGGCGACGCCGTCGGCGTCGTTTACCTCCGCGACGGCGAGGACCATCTGGCTAGGGCGACCCTCGACGCGCACCCGTGATCTGCGGGCGGGAGCACACCGCGGCTGTCTCTACCGCATGAGGCGGTCCGGTCCGCTGCCGCGAGGGAGAGGAGGCGTCACCGCAGCTCCCTGAAGAAGGCGCGGATATCGGCCGCAAGCGCCGCGGGCTCTTCGAGAGCGGCGAAGTGGCCGCCCGAGGGCATCATGGTCCAGCGCTGGACGTTGTAGGTACGCTCGGCCCAGGCGCGCGGCGGGTGCAGGATCTCGCGCGGGAAGGACGCATAGGCCGTCGGTACCTCGATGCGCTGGTTATCGGGGATGGGCCAGGGGCCGTGACGCCGCGCGAAGTAGGGCCAGAAGGACGAATTGATGGCGCCGGTGAGCCAGTAGAGCATGATGTTGGTCAGCAGCACGTCCTTCGTGAACCGCCGCTCGACGTCGCCGCCGCAGTCGCTCCAGGTCCGGAACTTCTCCACGATCCACGCCGCGAGCCCCACGGGCGAGTCGGTGAGCCCGTAGGCGAGCGTCTGGGGCTTGGTCCCCTGGATCCACTGGTAGCCAGTCTCCTCACGCTCCCAGAAGCGAAGCTCCTCGAGGTACGCCTTCTCCTCGTCGGTCGGTTCGGCGGGCGCCGCGAGGTCGCGTCTCAGGCCGAGCAGGGTCAGGTGGATGCCCGCCAGGCGACCGGGGTAGGCCAGGCCGAGCCGCGACGTGATGAACGCGCCCCAGTCTCCGCCTTGAGCGCCGAAGCGCTTGTAGCCGAGAACGTCCGTCATCAGCCGGGCGAAGATATCCGCGATCTCGGGGATGCCGAAGCGCGGCTGGTTGGGCTTGAAGGAGAAGGTGTAGCCGGGGAGGGAGGGCGCCACGACCGTGAACGCGTCGGCGGGGTCGGCGCCGTAGTTACCCGGATCGGTCAGCATCGGGAGGAGCTTGTGGAACTCCCAGACGGATCCGGGCCAGCCGTGGGAGAGGAGGAGCGGCAGGGGCTTGGGCCCGACGCCCCGGAGCGTGACGAAGTGCACCTCGAGGCGGCCCATCGGCACCGTGAACTGGGGCAGCGCATTGAGCCTCGCCTCGTGAGCGCGCCAGTCGTAACGGTCGCGCCAGTAGGCGACCAGCTCCTTCATGTATGCCAGATCGGCACCGTGGCGCCAGCCGCCGTCGGGGATCTCGTCCGGCCAGCGCACGTTCGCCAGTCGCCCGCGCAGATCGGCGAGCGCGTCGTCGGGCACCCGGATCTTGAACGGCTCGAGCGCGATGCGGCTCATGCTCGGCTCATCCTCACGAAGGCCGCGATGGCCTGGCCGATTTCGGCCGGAGAATCCTCCTGGATGAAGTGGCTGCCCCTGACGGTGATCTCCCCCTGGTTGGGCCAGCGCCGGCAGAACTCGCGTTGCGCCCCGGTGAGGATGATCCCCGGATCGGCATTGATGAAGAGCTTGGGGATGTCGCTGCCGGCGAGCCACCGGGCGTAGGCGTCGGCGATCGCCACCACGTCGGCCGGCTCGCCGCCGACGGGAATCTCCCTCGGCCAGGTCAGGGTCGGCCGCCGGGACTCTCCCGGCTCCCGATACGGACGGCGATACACGGCCATCTCCTCCTCGGTGAGCCCGCGCAGCACGCTGGCAGGGAGGATGCGCTCCACGAAGACGTTCTTGTGGAGCACCATCTCCTCTCCGGCTGGGGAGCGCATGGCCCGGAAGATCTTGCGCGCCGTCTCGGGCCACTCCTCCCAGGTCACCGGCCGGACGAGCGCCTCCATGTAGACGAGACCGCCCACGCGCTCGGGGTGGCGCCGGGCCCAGTGAAAGCCGAGGGCCGAGCCCCAGTCGTGCATGACGAGGGTCACGTTGTTCCCGAGCCCGAGGGTGTCCAGCCAGGCATCGAGGTAGCGCGCATGATCGACGAAGCGATACGAGCCGGCCGGCGCCTTGCCCGAGTCGCCCATGCCGACCAGGTCGGGCGCCAGGCACCGGCCCTCCGGCTCCACGTGGGGGATGACGTTGCGCCAGAGATACGACGAGGTCGGATTGCCGTGGAGGAACACCACCGGATCGCCCTGGCCCGTGTCCACATAGGCCATCTCGGTGTCGAGCGCGCGGGCGCGACGGCGCGGGTACGGATCCGCGGCAGAGATGGGCGGCTGGCTCATGAAGTCACCTCGTTCGGCCGAGCGGGAGGGCGGTGATCACGGCACCAGGCCACGGCTCGAGGGTACCCCAAACCGGCGCCGAGGTCACCCGCCGGGAGGTGGCTGTTCACTCGCGGGATGGACTGGCCGAGGACGAGGGCCACGGGCATTGCGCACGCCCGGACGCCGTGGAGGCAGATCTCGGAGGTACCCTACGGGACTGTGATTCTGACGAGTGAGGGACCAACACCCAAGCACTCCCAACCACTGACGGCTACGAGTGCGAGATTGCCGAGGGCCTGGGCTGCCCAGGCGGCCAGCGCAATCCAGGCGCACCAGGGGGCACCATAACGGACCAGCCACGGCGCGAGAAGGTCGCCGAAGGTTCCCACGAACGCCAGAACAAGGACAGCCGCCTTCAGGCGCTCGGGCGTCGAAGTGGCAACGAACAGGTGGGCGAGGATCAGGAAGACGACCGCCATCACGAAGGCGTGGGCATGGCTCACCTCGAGGAGCTGCGTGAAGGTTTTGGGGAAGGCCATCACCTCGCCACGCTCGCCACCCCGGTAGTACGTGGCCACCGCGCTCGGAGTGACTCCGATGCGGCCGATCTGGAAGCCCAGCTGGCTGAAAAATCCGAGGCCGGCCAGGATGAGGAATCCCCCGTAGATGAGACGGAGCGAGCGTGGCGCGCGCCGCAGGGAGAACTGGCCTTTGGCGAATTCCCTCATGAGCGGATCTGGATTGCCTTCGCGCCGCCGGCGCGCCGCAACCGGAAGCCGGGCGTCGTGTACACGCCGGAGCGGTCGATCCAGCAGACGTCCACAGCCAGGGTCCGGGAGATCTGGCGCAGGGAGTTGCGACCCAGCACCAGAAGGGCGGTGGAGATGGCCTCCGCCCTGGCCGCGGAGTGAGCGAGCACCGTGACCTGAGCGAGGGCGGGGACCGGCCGTCCGGTTCGCGGATCGATGATGTGACTGAACGTTCGGGATCCGATTCTCAGAACCTGGCCGGTGGTGGCGGAAGTCGAGCAGGCCCGATCCCGCGTCAGCCCCGGCGCCTCCGTGGCAGGAGCGCTCTGAGCAGCGGGCGGTGACGGCGGCGGGGGCGCGGCCTTTGACTGCTCGAGCTGTTGCTTCAGGGCGCGCATCTCCTCTTCCAGGGTCTTGAGCTTCTGCTCGATCTCCTCCGGTGACACGGCGCCAGCGAGTGACACCCAGCCGAATCCCACGACTGCAAGCAGCGCGAACGCAACAAGCCTCGACCCTGTGATTCTGGCCACGAGCGCCTCCCTGTTGACGCGGGCTCGACGCCGGCGTCGGGGTCTATGGCTGGCTGCCTAAAGCGGAGGCGCTTATCGGTGGCTGGCTAGATGAAGGATTACTTGGTCAAGACCAACTTATCCGCTTTGGTGATTCGCAGCCGATACTCCTGTCCGCGATGGACGATCATGACCTCCCGCTCCCCGCGGAAGAACGCAGCGCTGTCGAGCCGTCGGCGCGCGATGGAGCGCGTCGACTCCCCACGGGGGCCGGCCGGGGGCGCCATGAAAGTCCCGCTCATCGGTCGCCCGTTCTTGCGATCGTCTCCGGCGTGACGTGTCGGACCCGAGTTCGGCCCGAGCCGCTCACGGCCCTGGCTCTCGTTGTCGAGCGCTGACCACGATGCCCGCCCCAGTGCCGGTCCACACGTAGGCGGCCAGGCCGGGCTGCCCGACCTTTCGCAGGTACGCGAGGAGGATGCCGGTGATGAGGAACGCCTCGAGTCCCTCACGGATCGTGATGAGTACGCCTGCCGCCATACCCTCTCTGCTTTCCTTGTCGCGCTCCGGCACTTAGGCTAGGCTAACATAAATAGTATGTCAAGGCTTATTTTATGACTCAGGCTGGACGCTGTCTCTCCATCGAGTCGCCGTGAAGCCATTGCCCTTGTGTTGGGTCGAGCTGTACAAGACCATGATCACCTCGGACGCGCGCGGCTTGGTTCTCGTGGACCACGATTCGATCTCGAAGCCCTGAGAGAAGGGCTGCGCGACCTCGGGATACGCTGCGCGACGTTACGTGGAAGGCCGGAACGTCACGCGGGAGCGGCCGTAGGAGGAAAGTCCTTGCGCTCCTCCGGTCGGTGCGGTAGGGGTTCGAGTCGGAGAGGATTCCAGGGGGCTCGATGCTGATCCGGTTCTGGGGCACCCGCGGCTCGCTCGCCAAGCCGGGGCCGACGACGCTCCGCTATGGCGGCAACACGTCATGCGTCGAGGTCCGCGCGGCGGACGGCACCCTGATCGTGCTGGATTGCGGCACTGGCGCCCACGCCCTCGGGCTGGCGCTGGCTTCGAGCGGCCGCCCGGTGCGCGGGCACTTGATGATCACGCACACGCACTGGGATCACATCCAGGGATTTCCCTTCTTTGCGCCCCTGTTTTGTCGCGACCACGAATGGGACATCTACGCTCCCGGCGGGCTGGGCCAGCACCTGGAACGAACCCTGGCGGGACAGATGGAGTACACGTATTTCCCCGTGACGCTCGGGCAGCTCGCGGCCACGATCCGCTACCACGATCTCGTCGAGGGCAGCTTTGCGGTCGGCGACGTGCGCGTCATCACCACTTACCTGAATCATCCCGCGCTGGCTTTGGGCTATCGCCTCGAGGCCGGTTCGGTCTCGGTCGTTTACTCGGTCGATCACGAGCCTCACGCGCCCCTTTTCCCCGGAACCACCGATCCTGCCAGCGGGAGTGCCGGAGCCGGCCCGGTGCACGGCGAGGATCGGCGTCACGTGGAGTTCCTGGCCGGCGCGGACCTCATCATCCACGACGCGCAGTACACTCTTGACGAGTACCCGGAGAAGATCGGCTGGGGCCACACGCCGGCTGAATGGGCGGTGGACTACGCGCTCGCCGCTCGCGCGAAGCGCCTGGCGCTGTTTCATCACGATCCCCTTCGCGACGACGATGCGGTCGACCGGCTGGTGGAGGTCTGCCGACGGCGGGCGGCGCGTGAGGCAAGCGGGCTCGAGGTGTTCGCCGGCGCCGAGGGGCAGGTGGTGGAGCTCAGGCAACAGGGCGGGGCGACCCATCCGGTGAGATCGACAGAACCCGTGGCGCAGCGCGTGGGACCGGAGACGGTCCTCGTCGCCGATGACGATCCCACCATCATGAAGCTCCTGACCGTCAGCCTGGAAGCCGATGGCTTCCGGGTGTTGACGGCGAGTGACGGGGACACGGCCTTACGCCTGGCGCGCGCGGAGCGGCCGGCCTTGCTGTTGCTGGACTGGCAGATGCCAGGGGCGAGCGGCGTGGAAGTGACGCGTGCGCTTCGCGACGACGTGGATCCGCAGCTGCGTGACGTGCCCGTCGTGCTGATCACCGCCCAGGCGGGCCCCGAGAACACGGCGGCGGGCTTCGCGGCCGGCGTCACCGACTACCTGACCAAGCCATTCCGGCCGGCGCACGTGCGTGCCCGGGTGCGGGCCTGGCTCCTGCGGCGCGGGGCGAACCCGTGAGCACGCGCGACGCCGTCACGCTTCCGACGACGGCCGGCGCGGGCCCGAATCCCCGGCGGCTCGCGGCGTTGAGGGCCATTTCGCGAGTGACCAGCCTCCTCGTCATCGTGGCCGGGGGCGTCGCCCTGCTCGGGTGGCAGCTCGGCATCGCCGAGTTCAGCAGTTTCCTTCCGGGCCGTGTCGCGATGAACCCCCTGACCGCGGTCGGGTTCATCCTGGCGGCCGGCTCGCTTTGGCTGCAGCAGGCGCGTCCGGCCGAGACCGTTCAGGGGGCCCGCCTCCGGCGAGCCGCCCAGGTCAGCGCCGGTCTCGTCATCGCCATCGGCGTGACCACGCTGATCGGGTACGCCATCGGGGACAACCTCGGGCTCGACCAGATCATGTTCCGAGACCGGCTCGGCACCAACCGGATCGCGCCCAACACCGGGCTCAACTTCCTGCTGATCGGCGCGACCTTGCTCCTGCTGGACTGGGAGCCTCGTTCCGGATCGCGCCCGGCACAGCTCATCGTCCTCCTCCCGACCACCCTCGCCCTGACGTCGGTGCTGGGATACGCCTTCGGGGTGGGTGAGCTGTACGGGGTGTCCCGCCACATTCCCATGGCGCTACCCACCGCGATCGCCTTCCTCGCCCTCGGCGTCGGGAGCTTGTGCGCCCGGCCCGACCGGGGGCTTGTCTCGGTCGTCACCAGCGACCACGCGGGCGGCGTCCTCGCGCGCCGGCTCCTGCCGGCGGCGATCCTCATCCCCGGCGTGCTGGGCTGGTTCAGGCTCCTGGGCCAGCGGATGGATCTCTTCAGCGCCGAACTGGGCCTGGCGATCGTCACGGTGGCCAGCATCGTCGTCTTCGCCGCGCTGGTTGGGATCACGTCCCGATCGCTCGATCGAGCGGAACGGCGGCGAAAAATCGGCGAGCGTCGACTCGCCACCCAGTACGCGACGACCCGCATCCTCGTCGACTCGAGGACTCTTGACGAAGCGATGCCCCGGATTCTTCAATCGGTCGGCGAGAGCCTGGACTGGGTCATGGGCGCCCGGTGGACTGTCGATCCGGACCACCACGTCCTCCGCTGCGCCGAGCTGTGGACGGCCCCCTCCTGGGCGCTTCACGAGCTCTTGGAGGCCAACCGGCGTACCGCGTTCCCGCCCGGCGTCGGCCTCCCCGGCCGGGTGTGGAGCGAAGGCCGCGCCGCCTGGATCCCCGACGTCGCCACGGATCGGAACTTCCCACGGGCGATCTACGCGGGCAGGGACGGGCTCCATGGGGCGTTCGGGTTCCCCATCGTCGGCCCCAACGGGTTTCTCGGCGTGATGGAGTTCTTCAGCCCGGAGATCCGTGAGCCCGACGAGGATCTGCTCCGGATGTTCGACGCGGTGGGGGGCCAGGTCGGGCAGTTCATCGAGCGGAAGCGGGCCGAGGCTCTACTCGAGCGCGCCAAGGTCGCGGCCGAGACGGCGACCCAGGCGAAGTCGGAATTCCTCGCGAACATGAGCCACGAGATCCGAACGCCGATGAATGCCATCATCGGCATGTCGACACTCCTGATGGACACACGGCTGGACGACCCGCAGCGGGAGATCGCCGAGACGATCCAGGTCAGCGGCGAGCATCTCTTGACGATCATCAACGACATTCTCGACTTCTCGAAGATCGAATCAGGGAAGCTGGAGCTGGAGCAGGCGCCGTTCGATCTGGCCGAGTGTGTCGAGGAAGCCGTTCAGCTCCTGGCATCCAGAGCCGCCGCAGGAGGTCTGGAGCTCACCTACCACCTGGACGACACGGCGCCCCCGACGCTGATCGGAGACATGGCCCGCCTTCGGCAGATTCTCGTCAACCTCTTGAGCAATGCGGTCAAGTTCACGCCGCCGGCCGGAGAGATCGGGATCATGGTCTCGTCCCGGCCCGTGGAGGGGTCGCGTCGGGAAGTGCATGTCGCCGTCCGCGACACGGGGATCGGGATCCCGCCGGAGCGCTTCGATCGCCTCTTCAAGTCATTCAGCCAGGTGGACGCCTCGACGACACGGCGTTATGGCGGCACGGGTCTCGGGCTCGCCATCTCGCAGCACCTCTGCGAGCTGATGGGGGGACGCATCTGGGCCGAAAGCGAGGCCGGCAAGGGCTCGACGTTTCACTTCACCATCGTGGCCGAGGCCGCTCCGACCGCGGCGCGAGCCGCGAGCCGGAGCGGTTGTCCCGAACTGGCGGGCAAGCGCGTGCTCATCGTCGATGACAACCGGACGAACCGGCGCATCCTGAAGCTCCAGACGGAGCGGTGGGGGATGTTTGCCCGGGAGACGGGCTCGCCGCGCGAGGCGCTCGAGTGGGTTCGGTCGGGTGACCCCTACGACGTCGTCCTCCTCGACTACCAGATGCCCGACATGGATGGCATCACGCTCGCCGGAGAAATCCGCGCCCTGGGCGGTAGCAAGTCTCCGACCCTCGTCCTCCTGTCGTCTGTGGGCCAGTCGCTTCCCGCCGCGCACCAGAAGGCCGGCCTCGCCGCCGTGCTGTCGAAGCCGTTGAAGCTCTCGCTGCTCTACGACCGCTTGCTCGAAACCGTCGGGCCGGCCGGAGTGATGTCGCGCGCGGCCGTCTGTGAGCCGCTCGAGAAGGCCGTGGCGCCCACGGCTCCATTGCGACTTCTGCTCGCCGAGGACAATGCCATCAACCAGACGGTGGCCCTGCGCCTGCTCGAGCGATTGGGCTACGCTGCCGATACGGCGGCCAACGGTCGGGAGGTGCTGGATCGCCTCGGCCGGCGGCCCTACGACGTGGTCCTGATGGACGTCCAGATGCCCGGGATGGATGGGCTCGAGGCGAGCCGCGCGATCTGCGCGCGCTGGCCGCCTGGCGGCCGCCCCCGCATCATCGCCATGACGGCGGAAGCGATGGAGGGCGACCGCGAGCGATGCCTCGCGGCGGGGATGGATGATTACGTCGTGAAGCCGATCCGCCTCGATGAGTTGAAGCGAGCGCTCCAGCGGTGTGCTCCTCTGACGAAGCCGCAGAGGGCGGACGAGGAGCCAGGCCCCGCGAAAGATACCAATCGGACCCCGCTCGACCGCGCGGTCCTGAATGATTTGCGCGAGGACCTGGGCGATGCCTCCGCCCTGCGCGCGGTGATCGGGGAGTTCCTGAACGCGACCCCCTCGATGCTCGCCCAGTTGCGCGATGCCGCCGCCCGCGCAGACACCGCGGCGGTTCGGGCCCTCGCCCATACCCTCAAGGGCACCAGCGCCACCCTGGGAGCACTTGCCCTATCCGAGCAGTGCGCCGAGCTCGAAGAGCTGGCTCGAGCCGGACACGGCTCTGACGTCGTCGAGCGGGTGAGGACGATCGAGACTCACTATGCCGCGATCGATCGGGCCCTGAGGGCCGAGGTCGGCGAGTCTCCGTCCTGACACTCCGTTGCCCGGGGGCAAGGAGCGTCAGGCCCCCGTCGCCATGCTCGACGGTCCGCCCACGGAAGCCGACGGCGACAGGATCCGATCTCCCGAGGCCTTGCGGCAACGCGGGGTCACGGGACAGGCGCAGCGACCGAGAAAATGACCAGCGTGGCCGACCCGACGGGAGTCCTCCAGAAGCGGGTCGCGTTCCCCGACGTCACGGCCACGTACTGCTCGTTCGGCGACTAAGAGATCAACGAGGGGTCGTACGCAAGAAGCGATCGGGTGACAGCGATTGCCGCGGATCGCAGAATTCTACGGGATCGTGGTCTACATGTATTACCGTGATCACGGTGTTCCTCACTTTCATGCACTCTATGCCGGGCAGGAGGCTGTGATCGCGATTGAGGGGTTGCGGCTACTCGAGGGGCGTCTGCCGAGACGGGCCCTTGCGCTTGTGAGAACATGGGGCAGACTACATCGCGAGGAGCTGGAACGCGACTGGGAATTGGCACGGGCTAACCGCCCTCTGCGGCGGATCGCTCCTCTCGAATAAGGAGCCCAGGGAGATGAAGTGGCGGGTCGTGAAGGCTGAGGTGTCCGGAGCGCATTCGCTCGATCTGACGTTCAAAGATGGCACGCGGAAGCAGGTCAATCTTCTGCCATTGCTGGAGGGCCCGGTGTTCGAGCGCCTCCGGGACCCGGCTTTCTTTGCGCGGGTCCTGCTCGATCCTGTGGCCGGAACTGTCGTGTGGCCGAATGGAGCGGACATTGCTCCCGAAACGTTGTATGAGCTCCCGGCGCAGAGGAAGAACCGCGCGGCTCGACGATCGCCGAACCACGCGCTCCAACGGACCGGGGCTCGCGCTGCTCGCCCCGGCCGCTGACCGCCACCGTTGATGTGACTTCAACTGTATGATGTCTAGAACGCCGAATCCCCATGGAGCGGCCCGCGGCGGGATTGAGTCCAACCGGTTCTATCCGCCGGGGACAATGCTGGCGGCGAACTCCGCCCGCGCCGCCCGACGGATAGGATCGCATTCGTTCGGCGACTTCATGGAAGGCTCGTATCACGTAGGCGTCGACGGATGCCGCGCGGGATGGATCGCGGTCACCCGGAGTCGTGGCAGGCTCCAGCACGCGCTCTTTTCGACCATGCGGGAACTGATGGCGGCCTACGAGGACGCGGAACGGATCCTCGTAGATATCCCGATCGGGTTGCCCTGGAATGGCGTAGCGACCCGGCCCTGCGGTCGGCTTGCTCGCTCAGTCCCCGGTGCACCCCGACGGGGGGGGGTCAGCGCCGCGTCTCGAACCTGAAGCTCGGGACAGCCCACCCCTCCCCCCGGGGGCTTGGCCGTCTCGGCGCCACTTCGCCGCTACCTCACCGACCCACCCACCGAGGGCCACTTGACGCAGCACCTCATTGGGCAGACCCTGGGCACGAGCAGTCTGCCTCCGCTCCAGGCTGCCAGGTGATCGGCAGTCTTCCCTTCAACGGTCGTTCTTCAGAAGGAGGAGTCCCATGAGAATGGCGAGGCGTGCGTCCCTGGTTGTCGTGACGGTGTTGCTGTTCGCGTCTGTCCCCGTTGGCGCCCAGCAGCCGGTGGCGCCGCCGCCGCCGCAGGTCCCCTACGGCGCCCCGATCGGCCTGGAGCAGGCCAAGAAGGTGCTCGCAGGCGCCGAGGCGGAGGCAGTGAAGTACAAGTGGAACATGGTCATCGCCGTCCTCGATTCGGGCGGCAACCTCGTCATGCTCGAGCGCATGGACGGCACGCAGTTGGGCAGCATCGAAGCCGCCAAGGACAAGGCGTACTCGGCGGTCCTCTACCGACGGCCCACCAAAGTGTTCCAGGACCTCGTTGGACAGGGCGGCCCCAACCTCCGGCTGCTGAAACTGAGCGGCGCCAGCCCACTCGAGGGTGGGATCCCGCTCCTGGTGGACGGGAAGATCATCGGCGCGGTCGGCGTGTCCGGCGCTGCGTCCGAGCAGGATGCGCAGGTCGCCAAGGCCGGCGCCGACGCGTTGACGAAGTAGGAATGCGTCCGGCGGGCCGGCGCAGCAACGGCCGGCCCGTCGTGACTCCGGCTGCGCGCCCGGGGCCCACGCACCTACGACTCGCAAGATCTTGTACGGTGTAGAGCTAGGCGGATAAGCCGGACCGCGGTAACGGGCGGGCTAACAGCAGGCTCGAGTGGGCTGGCTCGGCGCCGGCCGCTCAGCCTGATCGCTAGGCGGCGAACTGCACAATATGAAGCTACTCGCCACGGCGATGGGCATAGTCATCGCTGCCGTTGGCGTTGTTGGTATTGCAGCTCCGTCGGTCCCGCTCGAGTTCGGGCGGTCGCTGCAAACGCCGAGCGCACTCTATCTCGTTGCGGCCGTACGCGTCATTTTCGGCGCGGTACTCTTGTGGGTTGCGGCGGCGTCGCGCATGCCAAGAACCCTTCGCGTCATCGGCATCGTCATCGTCGTCGCGGGGCTGCTCACACTGTTCTTCGGCGTCGACCGGTCCCACGCCATGCTTGGCTGGTGGTCGCGTCAAGGGCTTCTGTTCATGCGGGCCTGGGCTGGCGTGGCTGTCATCCTCGGTCTCTTCATCGTCTATGCCGTCACTTCTCCTCGCCGCACCGCCGGCTAGACCGGCGTTCAAGCGGACCGTGTTTGGCGGGCGTCCTTCGGCGCCCGCCGCCACGGCCGGTGAATTTGGCTCGTTGGGCGGACCTAGGAGACTCGGAATGACGACAGCCTCTGTT
>WNGA01010037.1_pt1 | contig 24776 bp, 27 predicted proteins | sample 5400061 | NCBI WGS metagenome assembly WNGA01 (sample SAMN13153366, study PRJNA577476) | soil metagenome | isolation source: 100 cm soil or saprolite under grassland replicate 2 | place: USA:California | collected 2016-06-15 | reverse complement strand
TGTTCCAGGCCAACCAGGGCTCGCTCGACCCGCACTTCGCCGCGACCAACCAGGAGATGCTCGTCATCCGCAACATCTATAACGCGCTGCTCAAGTACAAGCCGGACAGCGCTGAGCGCACTGGTGATCTGGCGACTTCCTTTGATGTTTCGCAGGATGGCTTGACGTATACCTTCAAGCTGCGCCAGGACGTGGATTGGCACAAGGGTTTCGGCCACTTCACCGCGGCGGATGTCAAAGCGTCATTCGATCGGGTCAAGAATCCAGACACCAAGTCGCCGTTCGCGGGCAGCATTTTCATGCTCAAAGAGGTGCAGGTCGTCGACGACTACACCGTGCGCATGATCCTCAACGAGCCGTATGCGGCGTTCCCGCACCTGCTGACTGACTATCGGGCTGGGCCGATTGTGAACATCAAGGCGGTCCAGCAGTTCGGCAAGGACTACGACTGGAATCCGGTCGGGACCGGCCCCTACCAGTTCGAAAGTGGCGTGCCAAAGAAGGAAGCCATCCTGACCGCCAACGACAAGTACTTCGGCGGTGCGCCCGCGATCAAGCGGGTTGTGATGCAGACCGTGCCTGACATCAACGCGCAGGTCCTGGGTCTGGAAAACGGGCAGTACGACATGCTGTTCCTGGCGCCCGATGATCCCGTTGTCGTCAAACGTTTGGAGGACAAGGGGTTTGTGCGCAGCCTGTACTCGCGCAACTTGCCCAGCCAGTTGTTGATGAACGTCACGGTCAAGCCCTTTGACGATCTGCGCGTGCGGCAGGCCATAGCCTATGCCGTGGATCGTCAGCAGTACATCGATCTTGCTTTGCCGGGTGTCGCCAAGCCTTGGTACTCGCCTGTACCTGACGGGTACTCATACGTGGCTTCTGATGTGCCGCGCTACGAGAAGGACATCGCCAAAGCGAAGGCTTTGTTGGCCGAGGCTGGGTATCCGAACGGGCTCGATCTGACGATGAACGTGTACGACGTGCAGAAGCTGGCTAGCGAGGTCCTTGCTGAACAGTTGAAGCAGGCGGGCATCCGCGTCACGCTGGAGGTCCTGGACCAGCCGACGTTCATTGGCCGCGTGGTGCAAGACCAGGGCATCAACTTCGCCGTCCACTGCTGTGTGCGGCAGCCTGACCCGGACATCATCTTGTCGGACATGTTCAGTCCCAAGCTGCGCGGGGCCATCTACATTTCGCATGCTGACCTGGAGCCACAATTGTCCGTGGCGCGCCGCGAGCTGGATGTGAAGAAACGCGAGGCGCTCTACGCGGAGCTCCAGAAGAAAATCGTCCAGGAGGTCCTGGAGATCCCGCTGGCGATGGTGCAGGACCGCTCCGTGCACGTTTCGTCGCTGAAAGGCCTGCCCAAGCTAGAAGCACTATGGGGCTTCGACTTCACCCGCTTCTCGTTCCAGTAACTCGACTCGCATGTCCGCGCGCCGGCCTCAGCGGCGCGTGCCGCGCGCTGCCATCCGGCGCCCAGCGGGTCAAGGAGCGGCATGTGGCCAGTTGGCGGTCGGCGCCCGACTCGCAGTGGGCCACCCGGCGCAGGTGTGCCGCCCCGACTCGCAGGCGTCCAGCCAGTCGGAGGTTGCCGTCGGGGTCGGAGGTTGCCGTCGGGGCCGGAGGTTGTCGTATGCATCCCTTGGATGGCGCCGACATCGGAGGGCGGCGGCGTGCGTGGGCCATGAGGCGGTGAGGCCTTGAAGCGGCTGGCGCAGCGGTTGCTGTCGCTGGTGCCTACGACCGTGGGCGCGTTGGTGCTTGTTTTCCTTTTAATGCGTGTGCTGCCCGGCGATCCGGCGGCGGCGATGTTGGGGACCAACGCTACCGCGCAGGGGGTGGCCGACCTGCGGGCGCAGTTGGGGCTCGATAAGTCGTTGCCTGAGCAGTTCCTGGATTACGTGTGGGGTTTGGTGAAGCTGGACCTGGGTAGGTCCTTGGCGCTCAGGGCGCCGGTCACCACGTTGCTGGCGCAGGCGCTGACGCCCACGTTGTTGCTGACCATCGGCGGCACGCTGGTCAGCGTGCTCATCGGCGTGCCGCTCGGCATCATCGCGGCCATCAGGCGCGGCCGCTGGACGGACTACTTGGCCAGCACTGGCGCCTTGCTCGGCATCTCGGTACCGGTGTTCGTCTGGGGCGTCCTGCTGCTGCGCGCCTTCAGCCTGCAGTGGCCAATCCTCCCGTCGGCTGGCGCAGGCACCACACCAGTTGAAGTCCTCAAAGCGCTGATTCTGCCAAGCATCGCGACGGGTTTCTTCCAGGCCGGCCTTGTCGCCCGCATTACCCGTTCGAGCATGCTGTCCATCCTGTCGAATGATTACGTCCGCACGGCCAAGGCCAAGGGCCTAGCAGCCCCAGCAGTCATCGGCAATCACGCGTTGCGCAACGCACTCATACCAGTGATCACGGTCATCGGCTTGAACCTGGGCACGCTGCTCGGTGGCGCCGTCGTGGCCGAGACCGTCTTTACCAGGCCAGGCCTGGGCAGACTTATTCTCGATGCCATCGCGGCGCGCGACTATCCGGTGATCCAGGGGGTGATGATCGTCTCAGTGGTCTTCGTGGTCGTGCTCAACTTGTTCATCGACCTGCTGTACGGCGTCGCCGACCCGCGAGTGCGCGCTTGAGCAGGTCGGCGTCCGATCATCGGCGCGTCGTGCGTCGACTCAGCGCGACGGTCTTCGGCAACCCGTTCGTCGGCGTCAGCCTGAGCTTCATCGTGCTCATCACGCTCTTGGCCATCGTGGTCCCGAGCCTGCCGCTGCCGGAGCCAACCGAGCAGTCGGTGCTGTTTCGGCTGAAGCCGCCCTCGGCCGAGCATGTGCTCGGCACAGACCGACTGGGCCGCGACATCTTGAGCCGGATCCTGTGGGGTGCTCGGCTGTCGCTCCTCGTCGGCGTCGGCGTCGTGGCCATTTCAGCGACCCTGGGCACCCTGTTGGGCATCGTAGCCGGCTACTTCCGAGGCTGGCCCAGCGAGCTCGTGCTGCGCCTGACCGACATCCTGCTCGCGTTCCCGCCGCTGATCCTGGGCATGGTGACCGTCACCATCCTGGGCAACAACCTGCTGACGGTCGTGCTCGCGATCAGCGTCGGCGTCGTGCCGCGCTTCGCCAGAGTCGCGCGAGGCACGATCCTGGCCATTCGCGAGCGCGACTACGTGGAAGCAGCCCGAGCCCTGGGCGCATCGACCCCGCGCATCGTCGCTCAGCACGTGCTCTTGAATGCCGTCGATCCACTGATCGTGCTGTGCACACTGCTCGTGCCGACCGCGATCCTCACCGAGGCGCTGCTGAGCTTCCTCGGACTGGGCATCACCGAGCCGACGCCGACGTGGGGCAACATGATCAACGCCGGTCAGCTGGTGCTGGTCGAGGCGCCCTGGTTGAGCATGTTTCCGGCACTGGCCATCGTGCTGACCGTGCTGGCATTCAACCTGCTGGGGGATGCGATTCGCGACGCGCTCGATCCAGCCGTGCGCGACGTCGGCGCACCGGTGCCATCGCTCGACGCCACCGAGCAGGGCGTCAGAGGACACACGCGCTCCGAGCCTGCGCCGGTGCCAGGCTGAACGTCACCAAACTAGTCAGCGCTGCCATCCACCAGTGCCCCTCACCGCCGCCCTGTCCCCGTGCGCGGGGCGCGGCCGTTGCGGGAGGGGGCGGCCGAGCTCAGATATCCTCGCGCCATGCGCGCACTTGTCGCCAGCGGCGATAGCTCCACGCCTCTGCAGCTCGAGGACGTCGACGACCCGCGGCCAGCAGCTTCCGAGACGCTCGTCGACGTCCGAGCAGTGTCGATCAATCGGGGCGAGCTGCGCCTGTTGGCCAGCCGGCCCAAGGGCTGGCGGCCTGGCCAGGACATCGCCGGTGTCGTGAGCCAGCCGGCATCGGACGGCAACGGCCCACCGTCTGGCACACGCGTGGTCGCCCTGGTCGATCAGGCTGGCTGGGCCGAGCGCGTCGCCGTGCCGCGCGGGCGGCTGGCGATACTGCCGGAGGGTATCTCGTTCGGGGCAGGTGCCACGCTGCCCGTTGCTGGACTGACGGCGCTGCGTACGCTGCGGCTCGGCGGCATGCTGCTCGGCAAGGCGGTGCTGGTCACCGGCGCAAGCGGCGGGGTGGGACACTTCGCGGTCCAGCTGGCGGCTCGCGCGGGTGCGCGGGTGACGGGTGTCAGTCGCCAACCGGAGCGCATGCGGGCGCTCGAGGAGTCAGGCGACGTGCGCTTGATCGCGGCCATCGGCGACGCCCGGGGCCCGTTCGACCTGATCCTGGAGTCTGTCGGCGGCGCCTCGCTGACGGCGTCGCTGCGCCTGGTCGCGCCCGACGGCACGGTGGCCCTGTTCGGCAATTCGTCAGGCGAGGACAGCACCGTCAGCTTCGCCAGCTTCGCCGGTCGGCCACGCGCGCGCCTCTATGGATTCTTCGTCTACGAGTCTGGTGAGCCGCCCACGTTCGGCTCCGACCTGGGCGTGCTGGCCGGCGAAATCGCCGCCGGCCGGCTACGGCCACAGGTCGGATTCGAAACCAGCTGGCGCGATCCGCTGGGCGCACTGGAGGCCTTGCGCACGCGAAACCTCGACGGCAAGGCCGTCCTGACCATCGACTGACGCCTACGGCGCGGTCTTCGGCGCGAGTGAGGCGGCCCGCTCGGTGAGCTGCACCAGCTCGCGCACGGCGGCATCGCTGCTCGAGCCGAGGCGCGTGTTGGCCGCCCGGGCGACGTCCTGGAGTGAGATGTCGCGCGCCCAGTAGCTGTGGCGCAGGACGTCGGCGAAGCCAGCCACCGTAGCGCGGCGACAACGTATTGGGGTCCGTGCGGATGGACTCCGTGGTGAGCTCGCGGGCCTGCTCGATTGACTGCTTCCGATCCGGCGTCTGGTAGCGGATGTGGACCGTCGCGGCGGTCGTGGGCGGCGCCGGCACACGGGAGGGCGTGGCACCCGGGCTACACGCACTGGAGAGCAAGATGGTGGCGCCTAGCGCCGCTACCAGGACTGCACGCAGGGATGTCACGGGCAGGGCTCCTCTGAATCAGCGGGTTACGGTGCGCACACCAGAGAAGATGTCGCCTGGCGCAAAATGGTTCCCGTGAAGCCAATGTCTGGGCGACTGCTGCGCTGGACGTCGGGCGCCGCGACGCTGGGGATGCTGCTCGTGCTGGTCATGGGCGCGGCGGTGACGAACACCGGCTCCGCCCAGGGCTGCGGACGCTCCTGGCCGCTGTGCAACGGTCAGTTCGTGCCGGAGTTCACTGTCGAAGCGGCGATCGAATACAGCCACCGGGCGGTCACCGGCGTCGAGGGCGTGCTAATCCTGGCCGTCGCGGCGGCGATGGTAGCGCTGTGGCGGCACGACCGCGAAGTCCAGGTGCTCGTGCCGCTCATGCTGGGCAGCCTGGTGCTGCAAGCCGGCCTGGGCGCGGCGGCGGTCATGATGCCTCAGTCGCCCACGGTGCTCGCCTCGCATTTCGGCATTTCGCTAGTGGCCTTTGCATCGACTTTCCTGTCGACGGTGGTGGTGTTCGAGCGCACCGGCGATGGCGCGTCCGCCGCCGTCCAGACCGACACAGGCGCGTCGGGACACCGCGGCGCGGTGGTCGCCGTCGGCGCGTGGGTGCTGGTGGTCGTCTACCTCGGCGCATACATGCGCCACGCAGGCGTGAGCCTGGCGTGTCCGGACTGGCCCTTGTGCAATGGCCATGTGATCCCCAGCCTGGAGGGTCCGACAGGCGTCGTCTTCGCCCACCGTCTGGCGGCGCTGTTGGCGGTGCTGTTACTGGGGTGGCTCAGCCTGCGCACGCGCGGCGTAGCGAGCCTCGGTCCGGTTGCCCGCGCCGCCTTTGGGCTGTCGCTGCTGCAGGCGCTGAGCGGCGCGCTGGTGGTGATGACGCGGCTCGGGCTGTTCAGCGCGCTGGGGCACGCGGCGATCATGGCGCTGTTGTTTGGCGCGCTGGCGCTGCTGGCGCGCCGGGCGCTCGTCGCGGCGCGAGGTTATACGTATAACGACCAGCCTCGCAGTGAGGTTATACGTATAACGCCGTAACGAGCTTCGGCCGACTCTAACAGAGTATCGCCCGGTCTCGCGCGATCATTACGGCTGTGACTCAACCCAGGCGCGTGGATGCCGATGATCAGCCAAGGCGTGAAAACGTACATCGGGCAAAAAGGTCGAGATCGGACCGTACGACTGTGGGTCGAGAACTACGGTCGACGCGCCCCACTGGCCGGCGCCGACATTGCCGCACGCATTCTCAGCGACGTCTACGGCGCTCGAATGGTCGAGGACGATTACCGCTGTTACCAGGAGTTCCGCGATAGCGTCATCACCCGCGGTTGGATGACGCGAGGTGGTCGCTGACCGGATCAGACGTACGCGAGTGGAAGGAAGCCTACGGCCAGCAGGCGACGCAACCCACCGATCAGCACGACGGCGCAGCCACTGACGCGTCGAAATCGGACGAGGCGCAATACGCGCTGGTGTCGTGGGGCACGGGCATCACCCGCGCGCGGCTGTTGCACGTCACCTCGGGCGTGCTGCTGCTGGAAGGCGAGCAGGCACCCGGCAAGCCGCTGCCACCGGGCACGCCGGTGCGCGTTGGCCTGCCAGGGACGCCCCACATGGTGCCCGGTCGCCTGGCCGCGTACGGTCACCTGAGGTGGGCGTCGCCTTCTGCGGCGGCGCCCTATCGTTTCGCGTCGACTTGACGCAGGCGCACTAGGTACCTTCACGGCGACGCTGGCAGTCGACGCACAGCGTGGCCGCCGGGCGGGCCGCCAGGCGTTCGGCAGGAATCTCACGGCCGCACTCCTGACACATGCCATAGGTGCCGGTCGCTCGCGCGCGCTGCGCTTCCTCGACCTGGGCAACCTCACGTTCGAGCATGCGCTGGGTTGTTTCCTGCAGCTCGCGCTGGTAGGTCATGTCGGCCACGTCGGCTGGGTGCTGGCCGACCATGCTCAATTCACCGCTCATCTCGCGCTGATCGCCCGAGAACGCGGTGTCGTGCTCGGACTGGCGGAGGTCCTCGAGATCCTGAGCACGACGCGCCAGTACGTCGTCCGTCGCGTTAGGTTCAGACGTCATTGTCGTCCTCCGTTTCGAGCCTGGCTGGCAAGCTTCGCATGTCATGTGCCAGGCTGTCCGCGCTGCGTGCTGCTGCGTGTGCCTCCTGAGCCCACGTGCTTTCCTCGCGCTTCGCGCGCCATCGGCCCCGGAGCGGTTGGCCGGGCGGCGGGCGACGGCTCGTTGTGCCGTGGGCGCCGTGGCTAAAGCGTTACCTGGCGTTTCCATGACGCCTGGCGTAGGCTGAAAGGACACCTACACACTTCTCGCTTCCGTGGAGGACAAGCGCAATGTTCCAGTTCTTATTCGGTGTTGCATTCGGCGCCGCCGGCTACTGGGCCTGGCAATCGTTTGGTCGCGATCTGCTCGGCATGGGCGGCGACCAGGGTGAGACCAGCTACGGCGGATTCAGCAATTCCAGTAGCTTCGGCTCGACGCCGAGCACGTCAATCGGCACCGGCAGCGGCACCAGCTCGACTACTTCGCCGTCGCCCACTGCCTCGACCAGCACCGGCTCGGTCGGCTCTGGCAGCGGCTCACCGAGCACCAGCACCTAGAGGTTGTAGTCCCGCATTCGTGGTGGGCCAAGGTGTCTGAGGCACACGAGGCCCGCCGCGAGTTGGGTGTGCTCGTCGGCGGCGACGAGAACGATATCGACCTGCCGCGCGCCGCGCTGCTGGTCGCGAGCGAGGAATACCCAGATCTCGACCCAGCGCCCTATCTGGCGCGCCTCGATGCGCTCGCGGTCGTCCTGCGCGAGCGCCTGGCGGGCGAGCGCACGCCGGATCGCCAGGTAGCCGTGCTGAACGCGCTGCTCTTCGGCGAGGAAGGCTTTCGCGGCAACACGGCGCACTACTACGACCCGCGCAACAGCTACCTGAATGACGTCCTCGATCGACGCCTCGGCATCCCGATCACGCTGGCGCTGATCTACGTCGCCATTGGCCGCCGGGCTGGGCTACCGCTCTGCGGGGTTGGCATGCCGGCCCACTTCGTGGTTGCGTACGAAGCGCCGAACCGGCTCCTGATCGATGCCTTCAATTGCGGCCGAGTGCTGAGCCTGGCCGACTGCCAGGAGATGCTGCGCCAGGCCTATGGCGCATCGGCCACGCTCGAGCCAGCCCATCTGGAGGCGACCTCACCGCGCTTGATCCTGGCCCGACTCATTACCAACCTGAAGGTGGCATATCAGCGCTCGGGTGACCTGGTGCGGGCGCTCCGCGCGTCGGAGCAGCTCTCACTCGTGCTGCCAACGGCAGCCGAGCTGCGCGACCGCGGGCTGCTGCGCTACCGCCTGGCCGATCTTTCTGGAGCGGCGGCTGACCTCGGGCAATATCTCGAGTTCGAGCCCGCGGCACCCGACGCAGAAGCGATCCGCCGTCAGCTCGGGCTCATCCAGCAACTGTACGAGCGACGCAATTAGTGACCGCCAGCCGCTACACGGCGGTAACGATCGATCACTTTCAGCACCCGCGCAACGTCGGGCGCATGGCCTCCGCTGACGTTGTCGGCCGCGTGGACGACTCCGCCTCCGAGACCACGGTCATGCTGTATGTCAAGCTGGCCAAGGGTGTGGTGAGCCGTGCCACCTTCAGAACCCTGGGCTGCAGCGCGTGCATCGCCGCCAGCAGCGTGGCCACGGAGCTACTCCCAGGCCGAACTGATGGCCTGACGGCAGATCTCATCGACGAGGCATTGGGCGGCCTGCCCGCGGACAAGCGCTACTGCGCCGAGCTGGTCGCCGAGGCCAGTCGACGTGCCCTAAAAGCTTAGGCTAGGCTTCGGTCGGCAGGCCGGCGCCGCGCCAGGCTTGCATACCGCCTTCGAGGTTGAAGACGCGCTTCTTGCCGACGGCAGCGGCGAGCTCGGCCGCGACGGCGCTGCGCTGGCCAACCTCGCACACGAACACCACATCGTCGGCGGTAATCGCCGCCTCCGGCTGGGCGATGATCTTGCGCAGCGGAGTCAGCGTGGCGTTGGGGATGTGGTCTTTGGCGTACTCCCACTCCTCGCGCACGTCGACAATCGTGAGCTCGCCGCTACCGACGCGTTCGCGCGCTTCCTGCGGATTGAGTCGCCCAAATGGCTCGGCAGGCGCTTGTCGGTGGGTCATGTCTGAATCCATCCTCTCCCCGGCACAAGCATACTCAATGCAGCCTGGGTGGATTGTTCAATCCCTGTGGAGAGAGTCAGGAAGGCTGCATTGAGATCTCGCAGAGTGGACCAGTCGGGACGGACACCGGCGTCGGCGACGGTGCGTTGACGTCGAAGGTGCTCGACTTAGGCGACGCGCTGCGGCGCCATGTGCCAGACGGTGCGGCAGTGGCGCTGGGGATGGCGCTCGAGTCGCTCATCCCGTTCGCCGCCGGTCACGAGCTGATCCGCCAGCGGCGATACGACCTGGAGTTGATCGGGCCGATCTCGGACATGCTGTTCGACCAGCTCATCGGCGCGGGCTGCGTGCGTCGGATCACGGCGGCATGGGTGGGCAACGTGAGCGCTGGCCTGGGCCACAACTATCGGCGCGCGATCGAGCACGGCGTCCCGCGCCCGCTCGAGCTCGAAGAGCACTCGAACTTCTCGGTCGGCCTCGGGCTCCAGGCCGCGGCGATGGGTGTGCCCTATCTACCCACCCGGACGCTGCTCGGCTCGGACCTGGCCACGCACAACCCGCGTCTCGAGCGCGGCCCAGACGGACTGCTGCACGTCCTGGCTATCGAGCCGGACGTGGCGATCCTCCACGTGCAGCGGGCAGACGGCGAAGGGCATGCCCACTGCTGGGGAAACCTCGGCTTGGTGCGAGAGGCCGGCTTGGCCGCGCGCGCGGTCATCCTGACCACCGAGGAGATCGTGCCTACCGAGGTCATCCTGAGCGATCCGAATCGGATCCTGCTGCCGCCGCAGCGAGTGAGCGCCGTGGTGCACGTGCCAGGCGGCGCCTATCCGTCGCCGGTGCAGGGTTACTACGGCCGCGACCACGTCCTGTTTGCTGCCTACCACGACCTCTCGCGGGAGCGCGCGCGCTACCTGATGTGGCTGCAGGAATGGGTGCTGGATGTGGCGGACCGGGCTAAGTATCTGGCCAAGGTTGGTCGGATCGACGGACTCCGGCCGACCGTGCGACGCCTGGCGGCCGAGGTGGACTACGCGTGACCGACTACACGCCGCAGGAGTTGATGGTCGTCGCCGCGGCGCGTGAGATCGCCGACGGCGAAATGGTCTTCGTCGGCATGCGCCTGCCGCTGCTCGCGTTCAGCCTCGCCAAGCGCACCCACGCGCCCACCGCCGTCGGACTGTTCGAAAACGGGCTTGTGCGCGACCGCGTCTCGCCGCCCGATCTATACACGATGAGCGATGCGCCCAACGTCGCCCATGCCGCCTGGGCGACCGGCCTGTTGGAGGTGATGGGCTTGCTGCAGCGCGGCGACGTCCATCTCGGTTTCATCGGCGGTGCCGAGGTCGACCGTTTCGGCAACATCAATACGACGGTCATCGGCGCGCCCGATCGCCCGCGCGTCAAACTGCCCGGCAGTGGTGGCGGCGCCGACATCGCCTGCCTCGCCCAGCGGCTGGTTGCGCTGATGGAGCATGAGCCACGGCGATTGCGGGCGCGGGTCGACTTCGTCACCTCGCCTGGCTTCGGCGACGGCTCACCCGCGTGGCGCGCTGCGCAGGGACTGGTGCGCGGCGGACCGTCCGCTGTCATCACCACGCTGGGTGTGCTGCGCTTCTCAGCCGAAACCCATGAAGCGTCTCTGGCCTCGTATCACCCGTTCACGACGATCGAGGCAGTCCAGGCGGCGACCGGCTGGCCGCTAGCGGTTGCGCCCGACTGCGCGCCGACGCAGGCACCGAGTGATGACGAGTTACGCCTGATTCGTGAGGCCGACCCTAACGGCTTCTGGACGCGCTAGCGAGCACATCGGCTACTTCAGTGTGGCCGCGTTCGCGGGCGACCGCCTCGGGCGTCCGTCCCTGATCGTTGGCGACCGTCGGGTCTGCGCCGTGCTGGAGCAGCAACGACGTCAGTTCGAGCAGTCCGACGTAGGCCGTGGTGTGGAGCGGCACGGCGTGGCCGGACTGGCGGGCATTGGCGTCAGCGCCGGCCGCGAGCAGCCTGCGTGCAAGATCGGGCTGTGGCCCGGCGAGCGCCGAATGCAGCGGCGCGACAACAAGAGAGTTGCGCGCAGGGCTGTTCACGTCGGCGCCGTGCGCGATCAGCACATCGAGTGCTTCGGCCTGGCCGAAGAACGCGGCGAGGCCGAGTGGCTGGAACCCGTCCGCTGCGTAGGCGTTCGCGGCTTGCCCATCGCTGCGCAGGATGTCCGCGATGCGCGCGGCCCGACCGGTGGCGGCGGCCTCGTGGATGCTGAGTAAGGCTTCGGGGATCCGCGTGAGCAGCGCCTGGGCGATCTCGGCGTGATTGGTATAGAGCGCCCAGAGGACGGGCGTCAGGCCGTCGGCGTTGGGTGTCTGCGCCAGCGCGGGGTCGCTGTCGATCAACTGCTGGACCCGTTCGATGTCGCCGTCGCGAATGGCTTCGAACATGCTTGACCCCAAGTTAGTTAGCATTGCTAAATATTAGAGCGTGGCCAGCAGGCGGTCAATGATGTCCAGCGCCTGCGCCAGCGTTCGTTGCTCGTCCGAGGAGAGCTGCTCGATCTGGCGTTCCAGCGCACGGACGCGCAGCTCGCGACCGCGCGTCAAGACCTCGCGTCCGCGGGATGTCCATTCGACCCACACCACTCTGGCGTCTTCGCTGTCGCGCGTGCGGGTGACCAGGCCGGCCCGCTCGAGCTCGACCACCAGTCGACTCATCGTCGGTGGTCTGACTTGCTCGGCCGCGGCCAGCTCGCCCAGGGTGCGGCGTCCGCCCAGCAGGATCGACAGGGCCGACAATTGGGCGGCGCTGACGCCCGTTTGTGGATCGGTGCGGCGCACGCGACGCAGCAAGTGAATCGCAGCCGAGTGCAGCCGATCGGCGAGCCGCCCGGGGGCGCGGTCGGCCACGGACCGCGATGCTACCATGGGCGGCTTAATGATCTTCGTCGACTATCTTGGACCTGCCGATCTGCTGGCGCAGGTTCGCGAAGTCGTCCGCCGCGAGGTCGGCGCGGCGATGCGTGTGCCGCCCGATCAGGTCACCGTTCGACGCATCGCCACCGACGATGCGCGCGCCGACGTCGAGCTGTGGGTCGAGCTCAGCACCGACGAGCAGCTGTACCGCCTCGGCCGCGACATCGCCCAGCGGGTGAGCTCTGGCCTGCGTCCGGACGGCGAGGGGCCGAACGTATGGGTGATGTACCGAGTCGTGCCACTCAGTCATGCGTTCCTGAATGGCCAGGTGCGGGGGCGCGGCACGCCCACGTTCGACTAAGAGAGCTATCGATGGCGGCGCTGATCATCCCGCTGCGTGAGCTGGACCGCACGATGTTGGCGGTGGCGGGCGGCAAGGGCGTAAACCTGGGCGAGCTGTTGCGGGCAGGTCTGCCCGTCCCTGACGGCGTGTGCGTAACGACCGAGGCGTATGCGCTGGCGGCGCAGGCTGCCGACCTGGCGCCACTGCTTTCTGCACTCGCGGCCGCCGACGCGGACGATGTTGCCGAGGCTGCCGCCAAGATCCGCGCTAGGCTGGAGCAGACACCCGTTCCCGAAGACATTGCGCAGGCCGTACGCGTGGCGGTTGAGGGGCTCGGCGCAACGACGCCGTTGGCTGTCCGATCTTCGGCAACTGCCGAGGACTTGCCGTTCGCCAGCTTCGCGGGCCAACAGGACACCTTCCTGCGCATCCAGGGCGCGGACGGGACGATCGATGCGCTGCGGCGCTGCTGGGCGTCGCTGTGGACCGAACGTGCGGTGGCCTACCGCGCCCACCAGGGCGTCGATCAGCATGCCGTCAAGTTGGCCGTGGTCATTCAGCGGCTGGTCGACGCTTCGGTCGCCGGTGTGTTGTTCACGGCCAATCCGTTGACTGGTCGACGCGGTGAAGCTGTGATCGAGTCGCACCCGGGCCTCGGCGAAGCGGTCGTCTCAGGCGCCGTCAACCCGGACCACTACGTCGTCGATACGGCCGCCGCTCGCGTCATCGACGGCCCGCCGAGTGGCAGCCTCACTACCTCGCAGCTGCTGGCGCTCGCGCGACTGGGCCAGCAGGTGGAGACCCTGTTCGGCGCGCCACAGGACATCGAGTTCGCGTTCGACGCAGACGACACGGCCTGGCTGGTCCAGTCGCGCGCGATCACCACGCTCTACCCGCTGCCCGCAACTGACTCACGCGAGCTGCGCGTATACCTGAGCTTCAACGTTGCCCAGGGCGTGTTCCGACCGCTCACGCCGCTGAGCATCGACGCCTTTCGGATTTTCGGCAACTCGCTGGCGGCGGCGATCGGTGTCCGCCGCACAACACCCCTGCTACAGCAAGCTGGCGGACGGTTGTTCCTCGACCTGACCGCCGCCCTGCGCTCGCCATTGTGGCGACGGGTGCTGCGACGCGTACTCGGCGCGGGTGAAGCGCGCAGCGCCGCGCTGATCGAGAGGCTAATCGACGATCCGCGTCTGGCACTGGTGCGCACGAGTCGACGCAAAACCGTCGCGCCCATTCTGCAAACGTTTCGCCGCACGCGTTTGCCGCTGCGCATTGCCGCCGCGCTCATCGCACCGCAACACGCACGCGTGGCAGTCTGGCGGCTACGGGACCAGATTTACCAGGCCGGACGCCTGCCCGACGCGGCCACGGCCGCCGAGCGGGTGGACGCGGCCGAGCGGCTGCTGGCCGAATGGCCACCGCGGTTCGTGCCCGCCGTGGCGCCGATGCTTATCAGCGGCGTGGGCGCTTTCGTGCTCGCCGAGCGACTGCTGGGCGATCTCGCCTCACGCGATGAGCGCGATGCTGTGCGTCGGGCGCTGCCATTCAACCCAACGACCGAGATGGATCGCGCGCTGTGGGCGCTCTCGCGCACGCTGCGCGGTGATGCCGCTGCCCATCAGGCGCTGCGCGACCGGCCCGCCAATGCCCTCGTCGCCGATTTCCGAAGCGGGACGCTGCCCACGGTGCTGCAGCAGGGCTTGACCACGTTCCTCGAGCAGTACGGACATCGGGCTATCGCCGAAATCGACATTGGCGTCCCACGCTGGTCAGACGACCCGACGCCCGTGCTCGAGAGCCTGGCCAGCTACCAGGCCATTGACGATGGGCCGCTCTCGCCCGAGTCACAGTTCCGCGCTGGCGCCCTCGAGGCCGACCGGACTGTCACCGCATTGACGCGCCGGGCGGCCAGCCGCGGCCGAGTGCGGGCCGTTGTAGTCGGGTTCCTGCTGCGTCGCGGTCGCGCGCTGGCTGGCTTTCGTGAGATGCCCAAGTTCCTCGTCGTGCTGCTGTTTGCGCGCGTCCGAGCGCTGCTCCTGGCGGCTGGCCGCGATCTCGTTGCGCGTGACACGATCGATTCGGCCGACGACGTGTTCTTTCTGTCGTTCCTCGAGCTGCGCGAAGCAGTCGCCGGTGGTGAGGTGCGCGGGCGAGTTGAGGAACGTCGCGCGCGCTACGCCGAGGAGCTGCGGCGGCGGCACGTGCCGCGACTGCTGCTGTCAGACGGCACCGAGCCATCGCTCCCGGTGGACGGCGTGGTCGAGGACGGCGCGGTCCTGCGTGGCACGCCCGCGTCGGCTGGCCAGGTAACCGGCCGCGCACGGGTGATCCTCGATCCAACGGGCGCGCGGCTGGAAGCCGGCGACATCCTGGTCGCACCCTCGACTGACCCTGGCTGGACGCCGCTGTTCCTGAGCGCGGCCGGCCTGGTCATGGAGATGGGCGGCGCCATGTCGCACGGGGCGGTCGTAGCGCGTGAGTACGGCATTCCAGCCGTGGTCGGCGTACCTTCAGCGTCCGAGCGGATTCAGGAGGGTGAGCAGATCACCGTCGATGGCAGCCACGGGACGGTATCCCGTTTGTCATCCTGAGCGCCGTTGTCATCCCAAGGCGAGGAACGAGGCGAGGGATCTCGCGGGCATGTCGCTCGGTGCGAAATTCAGACAGGCGAGATCCCTCGCAGGCTCGGGATGACAGGCTTTACTAGCGCGGCGGCGGCTTCGGCGCTGGCTCGGGTGCGAGCGGACGCTTCGGTGCATCGGCCGACACATCCGGCAGTCTGAAGTAGCGGCGGAAGATGCGCGCGGCGATGGGTGAGGCGTCGTCGGTGCCGCCGCCGCGCTCGACGAACACTGTCACCGAGATCTCAGGGTTGTCCGCGGGCGCGAAGCCGGTGAACCAGCCGTGGGTTGGCAGGTTCTTCTTGGCATCGAGCGGACCCTCGAACTCGGCGGTGCCAGTCTTACCCGCCAGGCGCAGTCCAGGAATCTTGAACCACTTCAACCACGGACCCTCGAAGCCCCACTCCATGGCCTCACGCATCGTGGCCAGGTTGTTGGGATCGACGGGCACCGTCCGTCCTTCGGGCGCGAACTGCTTGACTACGTTGCCGTCGGCGTTCAGCTCGGCGCGCGCCAGATGCGGCGGATAGAGCGTGCCGGCATTGGCAATGGCATTGGTCACGTTGGCCACTTGCAGTGGCGTCGACAGCACGTCACCCTGGCCGATACTCATGTTGTACGTGTCGCCCTTGAACCACGGCTGATCCTTGTGGAACTGCTTCCAGGTTGGATCAGGGATGGTGCCGTCCTGTTCGCCGCGGATGTCGAGGCCGGTGCGGGTGCCGTAGCCGAAGGCGCGCGCATAGCGCGCCAGGCGCTCGACGCCGAGCCCTTCGAAGACGGTGCGGTTGCCTTCTGAAAAGCCGCCGCCGAGCCAGAAGAAGTAAATGTTGGACGAGTTGGCGACGCCCTGCAGAAAAGTTTGGGGGCCGTAGGCGTTGTTGTCGTTGAAGGGCTGGCGCACGCCTGGATACTCGTCCGACTCGACGTACATGACGCCTTTGGAATCGATCACGGTGTCGCGATTGGCGACGTTCTCCTGCAGCGCTGCAGAGCCGGTCACTAGCTTGAAGACGGAGCCCGGCGGGTATTGGCCCGAGAAAGCGCGCGGGAACATTGGCGTACCGGTTTTGTCGTTGAGGAGCTGATTCAGATCGTCCTCGCGTGATGGGTCGCCAATGATGTTGGCGTCGAAGCTGGGTGTATTGACCATGGCCAGGATCTCGCCGTTGCGCGGGTCCATGACGATGGCCGCCCCGGCTGGCGCGTTGCGCAGCCCCTCCTGGAGGATGCGCATGACGTCGCGCTGGAGGTCGAGGTCGAGCGTAAGGACCAGGTTGTTGCCTGGCCGGGCGTCCTGGCGCCTGAGCTCGCCGATCTCCTGGCCGGTCACCTCGACCTGGTAGGTGCGCTTGCCGGGTACGCCGCGCAGGTCCTTTTCATAGGCTTGCTCGACGCCGGCCGCGCCGAGGTGATCGTCCAGTCGGTAGCCCTCTTCCTCGAGGCGGTCAGCGTCTTCGGCGGAGATCGCGCCCATGTACCCGATCAGGTGCGCGATCAGCGTGCCCTCGGTGTACTTGCGCGTTGACTCGACGCCGATCTGCACGCCCGGCATCTCGATCTGGTGCTCCGAGATGCGCATGATCGCGTCGCGGTCGACGTTCGAGGCGACGGCGATTGCGTTGAACGGGTTGTAGTCCTTGCGCTGTTGGCGCGCCTCGACAGTTTTCTGGATGTCGTCGGGCGGCACCCTGAGCTCGTTAGCGAGCCGAATGATGATCTCTTGCATGCGCCCCTTCGGCACGTCGGCGGGCGTGATCGAGATCACGAAGATCGGCGCATTCGTCGCCAGGAGTGTCTTGTTGCGGTCGTAGATGACGCCTCTTTGCGGCTGAATGACCGCGTAGCGCAGCCAGTTCTGGGTCCCTCGGTCGTTCAGGATGCGGTTGTCAACGACCTGCAGCCGCCACAACTGCGCCGTCAGCATGCCAAACAGCACGATCACGGCCGCTCTGAACAGCCACGTCGCCGTCCGCGGCCGCTGCTCGGGTGCCTGCTGGGGCTCGATGCTCGATAAATTCGGCGTCACGCTCGCGCTCATTCTAGTTAGGAAGAGCGGTGGGTGCGGGAACCGCCGCGCGCTTCAGTAGAAGCGGCTGTTCTTGCGGCCTAGGGTCTTCGAGGGCGGCGGAGGAAGGCGGGCACGTCCCAGTCGTCTTCGCCGGAATCCGTCGGAGGGGGCGACGACGAACGGGGCGGGCGGGCGGAGCGATCTCGTCCTGCTGGCGTGGATGAATGACCGCGCCAAAGTAGATATTCGCGTCCGGGTCGACAGCGGACTGGATCGTCTCAGCGGCCTCGGTCACTTCTGCCAGGGTCAGATCAGGCCCACCCGAGACGTTCAGCAAGACGCCCTTGGCGCCATCGATCGACACGTCGAGCAGCGGGCTGGAAATGGCGGCGCGAGCGGCTGCAACCGCGCGACCTTCGCCTCGACCCTCACCAACCGCCATCAACGCCGTACCCGCGTTCTGCATGACTGCTTTGACGTCGGCGAAGTCGAGGTTGATCAGGCCGGTCATGGTCACCAGATCGCTGATGCCCTGGACGCCATGGCGCAGCACCTCGTCGGCCATGCGGAACGCCTCGAGGATGCTCATGCCGCGATCGCCCAGTTCGAGCAGCCGATCGTTGGGGATCACGATCAGCGCGTCCACATTGCCGCGCAGACGCGCCAGGCCTTCCTCGGCGGTGCGTCGACGCTGAAAGCCCTCGAATGAGAACGGCAGCGTCACCACGGCGACCGTCAGCGCGCGCGCTCGACGCGCCATATCGGCGATCACCGGCGCCGCGCCCGTACCGGTGCCGCCGCCCAGGCCCGCGGTCAGGAAGACCATGTCCGAGCCTTCGAGCGCGTCGGTCAACGCATCGCGGCTGATCTCGGCGGCGCGCTCGCCTTGATCGGGGTCACCGCCCGCGCCCAGACCCTTGGCGCTCCGTCCGCCGATGGGAATCTTGCGCATGGCCGACGACATCTGCAGCGCCTGCGCGTCGGTGTTCACGGCGATGAACTCGACGCCGTGCACGCCCGCTTCGACCATCCGATTGACGGCGTTGCTGCCCCCGCCACCCACGCCGACGATGCGTACTTCAGTGAAGCCGCGGGCCTGCGACTCGCGCGGGGCCTCCATGATCTGCGGCACGACCGATACCGACCGCGTCAAGTCGGCCATTCTGTCGGGGTTAAAACCTCCGCGCTGACGTCCGTTAGGCATAGCGACCGTCAGCCACGTCTGAGCACCTCGTCGGCCAGGGTCAGGTAGATATCGACGGCGCGTTCGGCGCCCTGATAGTGGAAGACCGACGTTCCTGCCGAGCCGGCTTCGAGAATCTTGCTATTGGTGCCTACTTCGGTGCCGAACACCCGCACTCCCCAGCGCTGGCGCAAATATTCAGCGACCTGCCGCTCTTCTTTCAGGCGGCGGTCCATCTTACTCAGCAGGATACCCAGAACCTCGAGTCGAGGATTCAGGTACAGGATCTCTTCGATGCTCTCCTCGAGCATCTGCAGCCCCTGCAACGAGAAGAAACGCGCCTCAGTAGGAATAATGACTTTGGTTGCGGCGACCAGCGCGTTGATCGTGAGCACGCCGAGCGACGGCGGCGTGTCGATCATCACGTAGTCGTAGCTGCCCTCGACGGCAAGCAGTTGGTCGCGCAGCCGCAGCTCTCGGCCGAGCTTGTTCATCAGTTGTGCCTCGGCGCTCGCCAATCCGACCGCGGCGGGCACGACGGAGAGTGATCGAGTGTGCGCTGCGCCTTCGGCTGCGCCATTCGAGACGGCGACTACAGGCAGCGGCACACGTCGATCGAGCAGCGATTCGGCCACGGTCTGCTGGACGTCCTTTTCCAGGCCGAAGGCGCTGGTCAGGTTGCCCTGCGGATCCAGATCGACCAGTAAGACGCGCTTGCCGCGTAAGGCGAGGGCCGCGCCAAGGTTGGCGGTGGTGGTGGTTTTGCCCACCCCGCCCTTCTGATTGGCAACGGCGATAACGGTCGCCATGCTGGTTTGTCGAGAATCCCCTAGCGACTCGGCGAGCGGCGGCATCCCAACCGCACCTACTTCGCCTCCATCTTCTCCGAATTCCCCGAACACGATGCCTTCTGATCGTCCCGATTCCGTCACGACCTGCCAGGGTTGCGGCGGACGCAACGCTGCGTCGAACACTGAGTGTGATTGGTGCGGTCGCCCCTTCATCTCCAAAGGTGGGCGTTTGCGGCTGACGGTGTGGCAAGTCGTGAGCAGTCTGTTCCTGCTGGGCCTGATTGGCGCAGTGGCCGCGTTGGCCGTGCTCAATGCGGGGCGCAACCTGCCGCCCGTGCGCGTGGTCGCCGCCAGCACGGGCACGCCCCTGCCCACAATTCAGCCGACGCCCGCGGTGACACCGCGGGTAACCGCACCGAGCCCGCCCACCGCGACCCCTGTGCCCGTGGTGAGCGCGCCGACGCCCGCGGTCGAAGTGCCCACGCCTGAGCCAAGCCCGACGCCGCAGCAGCAAGCCGCGCGGGTCGCCAATACCAGTGGCCAGGGTGTTTCGGTTCGACTCGAGCCCGGGCCGCAGGCGCCGCGCGCAGGCGTGCTGCGCGAAGGCACGACCGTGCGTCTGACCGGCAACGACCAGACGGTCGCCGCGCGCCCGTGGCGCGAGATCGAAACCGAGGATCACCGCCTGAAAGGGTGGGTCTCGGCAGATTTCTTGCAACTGGTGGCTGGTGCCCCTTGATCAGGGGTCAGGGATCAGGGTCAGGGATCAGGGTCAGGGATCAGGGTCAGGGATCAGGGTCAGGGATCAGGGTCAGGGATCAGGGATCAGGGTCAGGGATCAGGGTCAGGGATCAGGTCAGACCCTCCCGACAACTGACCCCTGACGCTGATCCCTGGTCTATAATTGGTCCTCCGTCGCCTGGGTCGCATGCCGCCTTCCAACCCCCCGCCCGATCGCTTCCAGCGCGAAATCGACGACATTATTCGTCTCGCGGAACGGCGCCTCGAGAAGCAGTCGTTCAGCCATCGGATGCGTCGCTCGACGCGACGGCTAGGAGGCGCTATGGGCGGTTTCGGACTGCGTTTGCCACCCGCGGAGACGCTCGGCGGCCTCGGTTTGGCGTTCCTGATGGTGTCGTGGTTCCTGACCCTGGGCCTGGTGCCGATCGCGATCGCGCTGCGCCTTCAGCCGTGGATCGCAGGCATTGGCATCATCCTGTTGGTGCTGGCGATTCTCGCCTCGATCATGCGCTCGCGCAGCAGCACTGGCGTCGGCGGTGGCTCAAAGATGTGGCGCGGCGAACGCATCACCTACGGCAGCCCGTATGGCGAGAGCTTGCTGAACCGCCTGCGGCGCATGCTGCGCGGCCGTTAGCGGCCGCGTTCCGTTACAAAGCGCGCCAACGCGTCCAGCGCGTCACGTTCTGTCCCGCTGGGCAGCACCTCGAGCGCCTCGCGCGCGCGGGTGACGAGCGCTTCGGCTTCGCCATACGCTGTGGCAATCGCGCCGCTTTGCTGAACCAACCGGATCTGGGTCTCGATATCGTCGGATTCGAAGGCTGAGCGGTAGTGGCCGTCGACTTCGCCGCCGTCGCGCAACAGGATGACCGGCAGTGTGATCGTCCCCTGGCGCAGGTCGCTGCCGACGGGCTTGCCAAGCTCCTGCTCGGTGCTGGTGAAGTCCAGGATATCGTCGACGACCTGAAAGGCGAGCCCCAGATTTTCGCCGTAGCGCCGCAAGCCGTCCACCTGCGGCGGATCGAGCCCGACGAGCAGACCGGTGCCCTGGCACGCCAGCACGAACAAAGACGCGGTCTTGCCCCAGATCGTACGGAAGTAATCGTCACGCGACAGCGTCTGCCAGGCGTGCTGCCCGTTGAGCTGACTGTTGGCCTCGTCGATCTGGCCGCGCGCCATCGCGCCGAGGGTTTCGGCGAACAACCGCACCACGCGCAGGTCGCCGGTTGCGACGCATTCGTGGGCGGCTTGCGCGAACAGATAGTCGCCCACCATCACCGCCAGCGCGTTGCCGACGCGCGCGTAGAGCGTCGCCGAGCCGCGTCGCGTGTCCGCGTCGTCGACGATGTCGTCGTGGACAAGGCTGGCCGTATGCAGCAGCTCGACCCCGACGGCCATGTGGTTCAGCGTGTCGCTATCGACATCCCCGAGTCGGCCGATGACCAGCGCCAGTGCCGGCCGCAGACGCTTGCCGCCACCGGGCAGCACCGTCGAGAGCATCGGACCCATCACGTGATCGTCCGTATTCGACAGCTCGGTCAGGGTCGCCTCGACGCGATCGAGACCAGGCCGCACCAGCGCCAGAATGGCGCGGATGGCGTCCGATTGCGAGGAGATGTCGCTGGTCGCGCTCATGCGACCGCCTCGACCACGCGCACGAGTGCTGGGAACACGCGCAGACTATTCGACCAGAGCCGGTCCCGCAGGTCCTGACCGGCCAGCTTGGCCAGAAGCTGGAACGTCTCGGCAAGATAGGCCGGCTCGTTGCGTTGGCCGCGGCGGCTGGCCGGTGGCAGGTAGGGACAGTCCGTTTCGATCAGCAGGCGTTCCGTGGGCACGCTTGGGACAACGCTGGGCAACGCGCTGTTGCGGTATGTCAGCGGGCCAGCCAATGAGATGTAGTAGCCCGCGGCCAGCATCCGTTCCGCGTGCGCGATGTCGCCGCTGAAGCAATGCAGCACGCCGGCCACCTGGCCCGCCAAACGCCGCCTGGCTGAGTCCTCCAACGCGACGGCGACATCGGCATGCGCATCGCGCGTGTGGACGATCACGGGCAGACCACGCTGCTCCGCCAGACGCAGATGCCATTCGAAGGCCCAGCGCTGGCGGTCGTGGGGCGTGCGTTCGCGGAAGTAGTCGAGGCCGGTTTCGCCGATGCCGACGACCAGCGGATCATCGGCAAGCCGTCGGACGGACTGGAAGTCTGCCTCCGTGGCTGCGGCCGCGGCGTTGGGATGGATGCCCACCGTCGCCACAGCATTGGGCAGCGCACGCGCCAGGTCGATCGCGGCACGGCTCGAAGCGAGGTCGTAGCCAACCATGACGAACGCGGCGACGCCGGCGTGGGCAGCACGCTCGAGCACCTGCGATCGGTCCGCGTTGAACGAGCGATCCATGAGGTGACAGTGCGTATCGACCAGGCCGCTCATGATGTTGTGCCGATGACCAGGGTGAACTCGCCGCGCGGTGCATGCTGCTCGAAGTGAGCGAGCGCTTCGGCGGCTGTGCCGCGGAACACTTCTTCGAACTTCTTGGTCAACTCACGCGCCACGGCCATGGGCCTGCTCGGCCCAAGGGTCGCAACCACGTCTTGTAAGGCCTTCTGGACCCGATGTGGCGACTCAAAGAACACCAGTGTGGACCCTTCGCCAGCATGCTGCGCGAGCACCTTGCGTCGCTGCGCGCTGGTACGTGGCAGAAACCCATGGAAGCAGAATGCATGTGTCGGTAGACCCGAGGCGACGAGTGCCGAAAGCACCGCCGAGGCGCCCGGGATCGGGACCACCCTATGACCAGCGCTCACGGCATCGCGGATCAGCGGAAAGCCAGGATCGGAGATGCCCGGCATGCCTGCATCGGTCACCACGGCCACATCGCCCTGTTCTAGCCGGTCGACCAGGCGGGTGCGCCTGGACGCCGAGGTGAATTCGTGGAAGCTGACCAGGGGCGTGTGGATGTCGTGGGCACGGAAGAGCGTGCGCGTCACCCGCGTGTCCTCGGCGGCTACAAGCGGCACCTGGCGCAGGATGCGCAGGGCGCGCAAGGTGATGTCTTCGAGATTGCCAATCGGCGTCGCCACCACGTACAGCGTCCCCACGTAGAGCCTATTCGCGCGCCTGAGTCAGGTCGTTACACATTTCAGATGTTACCGAATTATACGATAGGCGCGACTCAGCGTGCCGGCGGAGAGTGATTCGCCCCGACACTGCTGCTAGTATCAAGCATGGACCCCTGCGGCGAGAGGTGGACCCCGATCGGGAAGATCCGCCACCGCCTGTACTCCTGGCGGGTCGAGCGCTCCGCTCGGCCCGCCCGATCGAAAGCGCTGACTGCGCCCCGAGAGTGTTTCACTCCGGGGCGCTTGTGTATCCAGGGGAGTGCGTATGGCCACCACCATCGGTGAGACGACGCTGCCGCAGCTCGATGCCTTCGATTCGGATCTCTACCCACCCCAGCCGACGCGTCTCCGACCGGCCTATGGCTTCGACGATGTTGCGATCGTGCCGGGCGTCGAGACGATTCATCCGCAGGACGTCGACCTCAGTTTCGAACTAGCCGGTCATCGCTTCCATATTCCGTTCATTGCGTCGGCGATGGATGGCGTCGTCGACGTGCCATTCGCGGTGGCGCTGGGTCGGCTGGGTGGGCTGGCGGTGCTCAACCTCGAAGGACTCCAAACGCGGTATGAGCGGCCGGAAGAGCCGCTCGCCGAGATTGCTGCCGCGCCACGCGAGTCCGCAACCGAATTGATGCAGCACCTGTATCAAGCGCCGATCCGTGATGACCTGGTGACCCGCCGCGTCGCCGAGATCAAAGCCGCGGACGTGGTGGCCGCGGTCTCCGCGACACCCAGCCTGGCCGAACGGCTCGGACCGGTGGCCGCATCCGCGGGCGTCGACCTCTTCGTTGTCCAGTCCACGGTCACCTCCAAACGTTTCAGAGCGCATGACGGGATGCCCACGCTCGACTTCAGCCGCTTCTGCCGTGGTGTCGGCGTACCGGTCGTCGTCGGCAACTGTGTCAGCTATGCCGCGGCGCTCGAGTTGATGGAAACCGGCATTGCTGGCCTGCTGATCGGCGTCGGGCCGGGCGCGGCGTGTACGAGTCGCGAGGTCCTCGGCATCGGCGTGCCGCAAGTAACCGCGACCATGGATTGCGCCGCCGCGCGTGACACATTCGCGCGGCGCACCGGACGCTACGTGCCGATCATCACCGACGGGGGCATGCGCACCGGTGGCGATGTGTGCAAAGCGTTTGCGAGTGGCGCGAACGCGGTCATGATCGGCTCGCCTTTCGCGCAGTCGGAGGAGGCACCCGGCCGCGGCCATCACTGGGGCATGGCCACTCCGCATGCTGGCCTACCGCGTGGCACGCGCATTCGCGTGGGCATCAGCGGTTCACTGGAGCAGATTCTGTTCGGTCCGACGAGCCTGACCAACGGCACCCAGAATCTCGTCGGAGCGCTGCGCACCTGTATGGGTGTGTGCGGCGCGGCCACACTCCACGAGATGCACCAGGTTGACCTGGTCATCGCGCCCGCGATCAAGACTGAAGGGAAGTCCTGGCAGCTCCGCGGGGAGTGAGGAGTGGGGAGCGGGGAGTGAGGGACAGGCCTTCTGGTCGGCGCGTCGCGGCCTCCGACGACGTCGAAGTCGGAACATACCTGGAGATTGCGGAAGCGCAGGCAGCGACAGACTCGGGCGCCTCCTCACTCCCCATTCCTCACTCCTCACTCCCCGAGCGCGACACCGTCGCGATCATCGACTTCGGCTCCCAGTACGCGCAACTCATTGCTCGCCGCGTCCGCGAGCACCATGTCTACTGCGAGCTGATCCCACACGATGCGCCTGAGGAGCGCATCAAAGCGCTCAAGCCGAAGGGCTTCATCCTCTCGGGCGGACCGGCGAGCGTCTATGCGCCCGGCGCGCCGTTGCTGCCACGCTCCGTGCTCGATTCAGGCATGCCCATCCTCGGCATTTGCTATGGCATGCAGG
>WNGA01010250.1_pt1 | contig 24783 bp, 23 predicted proteins | sample 5400061 | NCBI WGS metagenome assembly WNGA01 (sample SAMN13153366, study PRJNA577476) | soil metagenome | isolation source: 100 cm soil or saprolite under grassland replicate 2 | place: USA:California | collected 2016-06-15 | reverse complement strand
CACCCACAAACGCCCACCAAACGGCCTCGCGCGCGCCGGCGGCGACCGACCAGGAGGCGGCCACCAGCACCGGGAGGTTGGGACGCGCGCCGGCAATGGACACGAACGGCACCACCGATCCCTGGAGGAGCGCCGCCGCGAGCGGGATCGCTATGGCGAGCGCGACGCGCACGGAGCCCTCCTCTGGTAATGGCGGAACGCGGACGCCGTCACGACGCTACGCGCCGCGCCGTCCTAGGGACGCGCTCGCCCCGGTACGCGCGTCGGCTCGATCGTCTCGCCGCCCGCCTCGGTCGCTTCGGCCAGCTCGACCTCGAGCTGCGGGAAGGGGTCTTCGTCGCGCAGCTTCGCGCCGACATAGATGAGTACCAATCGGAGCGTGGCGGCGAATGGGACCGCGAGGATGATGCCGAGCAGCCCGAAGACCGCGCCACCGGTGAGGAGCGAGAAGATCACGAGCGCTGGATGCAGTCGGACGGCGCGGCCAATCACCGTCGGGATCACAAGGTAGTCCTCGGCGTGACGCAGGATCGTGTACATGATCGCCACCACGGCGACGTAGACCAGCTGTGACCACCCGAAGGGATTCGGATGGCCGAGTGCCACCAGACACGCGATCGCGCCGGCGGTGATCGGGCCGACGAACGGGATCGTCTCGAGCAGACCGGTGAGCACGCCGAGCAGCACGCTGTACGGAACGCCAAGGAGCGTCAGCGCGATCGTCGTGACCGTTGACATGAGGACCACGAGAAAAAGCTGCCCGCGGATGTAGCGGCCGAGCATGACGTTCGTCTCACCGAGCACCTGCACGATCTCCCGCCGTTGACGGCCCGGCAGGTTCCGTCGGACGAACTCGTAGAGCCTCGGCGCGTCACGAAGCAGCAGGAACGTCGCGATGAGGAAGACCAGGAACTCGAGCAGGAAGTGCCCCAACGCGATGGCGAAGGGCAGCGCCGTGCGCTGGGCCATCGCAGCGAGCTGCCGTTCGATGTCGTCGACGTTCGGACCGATGAGGCTGGCGCCTAGATCACCAAGCCCGACCTGATCGAAGGTGTTCGAGACGGTTTCCTGGACGTTGGCGAGCAGGACCGGCCAGTTCTTCTGCAGGTCACCCGCGTTCTCGGCAATGCGTGGGATCACCAGACGACCGCCGCCAAAAATGATAGCGAGCAGAGCGACGAAGACGGCCAGCGCCGCCGCGGTGCGCGGAAGAGCGAACCGCCGTTCGATCGCACCCACAACTGGTAGCAAGATGTAGGCGACGACGAGGCCCCAGATGAACGGCTGAACGACCTCGCCCGCGCGCCAGAGGAGAAGGATCGCGAGCGCGGCAAACGCCACCACGACCGCACGTTTTGTGGTTACGCTCCAGCGAGCTCCCATCCCGCCCCGAATTATCACGCAGGGTTACGCACCGATGCGGCCCTTCGGGCACATGCGACGGAACCGCGGACAAACCTCCGCTCGTAGAGCGCGTAGAGTGGTCTATCGCAGGACGCGCAGGAACTGATACGAGACGGCGCTGGGCCGTTTCAGATACAATCAGAGGCACGAACGGCCACGTTTTCGTGCCCAGTTTTCCCTAGGTTCTGCGGCGACGTTCCACGTGTGACAAAGGGGCGAAATGACGGTCCTCGTGGTGAGCAATCAGAAGGGTGGAGTGGGGAAGACGACCACTGCCATTAGCCTCGGCGCCGCCATGGTCGAGCGGGGCCAGCGGGTCCTAATCGTGGACCTCGACCCGCAAGCGAATGCCACGAGTGGACTCGGAGTCAGCAAGGAGCGGGCGAATGGGATCTATGGCGTGTTGCTTCGAGAACGTCCCCTCGCTGACGCGGTCGTGCCCACGGCTGTCCCCGGCCTCGACCTCATCCCGTCCGGTCCCGAGATGGCCGGCGCCGAGGTGGAGCTCGTGCCAGTGATGGCCCGCGAGTACCGTCTTCGTAAGGCGCTCCGCGAGGCGGGCGGCTACGACACGGTGATCGTCGACTGCCCGCCCTCGCTCGGTCTGCTGACCGTGAACGCGCTGGCCGCGGGTGACAGCGTGGTCGTGCCGGTCCAGTGCGAGTATTACGCGCTCGAGGGCCTGGCGCAGCTGCTCGACACGATCGAAGCGGTCCGCGAGCGGCTCAACGAAAAGCTCGAGGTCCTCGCCATCGTCCTCACGATGGAGGACCGGCGGAACCGCCTCTCGATGCAGGTCATCGACGAGGTCCGCAAGCACTTTCCGAAGCTCGTCGCCCGCGCTCGGATCCCGCGCACGGTCCGGCTCGCCGAGGCGCCCAGCCACGGCAAGCCCATCAGCGTCTACGACCCGCAGTCGCGCGCAGCGAAGGCGTACGCGGAGCTCGCTCGCGAGCTCATGACCAGACTCAAGGCGCGCGAGCCGATCGCGCTCGCCGGGGCGATTGCCTGATGGCACGAACCGGTCTGGGACGTGGGCTCGACGTGCTTCTCGGGCAGGCGCCCGCGTCCGCGACCGCGCCCGTGCAGTCCGTCGGCGCGACAGAGATCGCCCTCGAACGCATCCGGCCAAATCCCCAGCAGCCGCGGAACAACTTCGACGCGGAGGGGATCTCCGAGCTTGCCGCGTCCATCAAGCGGCACGGCGTCTTGCAACCAATAGTGGTTTCACGCGAAAGCGATGGCTACGAGCTCGTCGCGGGCCACCGTCGAGTGCTCGCCGCGCGCGTCGCGGGCAAGACGACGATCCCCGCGGTGGTCCGCGACGATGTGCGCGACCGTCTCGAGCTCGCGCTCGTGGAGAACCTGCAGCGCGCCGACCTCAACGCGATCGAGACCGCCCGCGCCTACAAGCTCCTGATGGAGACCTACGACCTCACGCAGGAGCAGGTCGCCGAGCGGGTAGGGAAGTCACGTTCGCAGGTCGCGAACATGCTTCGCACGCTCACCGCCCCGCAGCCGCTCCAGGACGCCGTGATGGAGGGCAAGATCAGCGAGGGCCATCTGCGTGCCTTGTTGTCGCTACCTCTTTCGGATGCGCTAACGGCGCTCGCCACGGTCATCGCGCGGCAGCTGTCGGTCCGCGACGCCGAGGCGCTCGCGCGAAAGATGGTCCATCCGCCCAGGCGTGGGCGTACGCGGCCGCGTCTCCGCGGCGGCGACCCGGATCTCGCGCAAGTTACGAGCGAGCTCCGCGCTGCGTTGGGTACGAAGGTGGAGGTCCTGCGCGGCCGCAAGGGCGGTCGCATCGCGATCGATTACTACTCCGACGAGGACTTCGAGCGTCTATATGAGCTCCTAGTCCGCGCCGGTCGCGCATAGAGGAGAGCACGTGCCGGTCAAGAAGGACGACGACGGCGTGAAGACGCAGAGCGGCACCAAGACCCTGAGCGGGAACGGAAGCAAGCCGCCCACGTCGTACAGCGCGAAGGACATCCAGGTCCTCGAGGGACTCGAGGCGGTACGTCGCCGTCCCGGCATGTACATCGGCACGACCGATATCCGCGGGCTGCATCACCTCGTGCGCGAGATCCTCGACAACTCGATCGACGAGGCGATGAACGGGACATGCGATCGGATCGACGTGTGGATCCACAAGAACAACGACATCACCGTCGCCGACAACGGCCGCGGCATCCCGGTCGGGCCGCACCCGACGCAGCGCGATTCGCGGGGGAAGCCGATGGACGCGCTCGAGGTCGTCATGACGATCCTGCACGCCGGCGGTAAGTTCGGTGGCGCGGGCTACAAAGTCTCCGGCGGACTGCATGGCGTCGGCGTGTCGGTCGTGAATGCGCTGTCGGCGTCGACGCTCGTCGAGGTCCACCGGGACGGCAAGGTCTACACGCAGAGCTTCGAGCGGGGGAAGCCGGCCGGGTCCGTACGGACGACGACCAAGCCGCAGCTGCCCGCGCCGCAGCCGCTGCCGTGGACCGAGCCGGAGAAGATCACCGGCACTGTGACGCGCTTCACGGCGGATCCCCAGGTGTTCCCGGTGATCGAATGGGACACACAGGTCATCGAGCAGTGGCTCCGCGAGACCGCCTACCTGAACAAGCGGCTCTTCCTGTCACTGCACGACGAGCGGAGCGAGACCGAGGCGAATTATTACTTCGACGGCGGGGTGGTGTCGTTCGTCCGCCACCTGAATCGGTCGCACATCGCCCTGCACGCGAAACCCGTCTACGTGGAGAAGACCTTCGAGAACGACACGGTGGTGGAAGTGGCGCTCCAGTACAACGACAGCTTCGTCGAGAAGGTCTACACGTTCGCGAACAACATCAACACGATCGACGGCGGCGCGCACCTCACCGGTTTCCGGAACGCACTCACGCGAACGATCAATGCCTATGCACGCAAGAGCGGGCAGCTGAAAGAAGCCGATGTGAATCTCACGTCGGAAGACGTGCGTGAAGGCCTCACCGCTGTCATCAGCGTGAAGATCAAGGAGCCGCAGTTCGAGGGTCAGACGAAGACGCGTCTGGGCAACGCCGAGGTCGCCGGCCAGGTCGCCGCCGCGGTCAACGACGCGCTCGGCCAGTATCTCGAGGAGAACCCGGGCGACGCGAAGCGCATGGTCGAGAAGTGCCTCACCGCATTCCGCGCGCGCGAGGCCGCGCGCAAAGCGCGCGACGTGTTCCGCAAGGGCGCGCTCGACGGCTTCTCGCTGCCGGGCAAGCTTGCGGACTGCTCGGAGCGCGACCCGGAGAAATGCGAGCTCTTCATCGTCGAGGGCCCCTCGGCCGGCGGTAGCGCGAAAGGCGGCCGCGACCGTCGCACGCAGGCGATCCTGCCGCTCAAGGGCAAGATCCTGAACGTCGAGAAGGCCCGCGCCGACAAGATGCTCGGTAACGAGGAGATCAAGACACTGATCACCGCGTTCGGCACGGGCATCGGCGACTACTTCGACATGAAGAAGCTGCGGTACGGCAAGACGATCCTGCTGTGCGACGCGGACGTCGACGGCTCACACATCCGCACGCTGCTGCTCACGCTCTTGTACCGGCATTTCCGGCCGCTCATCGAGGAGGGCCGCATCTATATCGGCCAGCCGCCGCTGTACCGGCTGCAGCTCGGCAAGGACATCCGCTGGGCCTACTCGGACAACGAGCGCGACAAGGCGATCAAAGAGCTGAAGCAGCAGGCGAAGACCAAGCGTGAGGACCGCAAGAAGGCCGCCGGCGAGAAGGCCGACGCGGAGGGCGGTGACAAGGCAACCTCGCGCGCGCGACGGCGCGCGGCTGAAGCGACCGTCGATGCCGATGCGGAGGCTCCCGTGAACAGCGATGAGGGCACCGATGACGGCAAGGGCGGACGCGAGCCGGCGATCGCGCGGTACAAGGGTCTGGGTGAGATGAACGCCGAGCAGCTGTGGGACACCACGCTCAATCCCGCAACGCGCACCCTCAAGCAGGTCACGCTGGAGGACGCCGAGTCGGCCGACCTCGTGTTCGACGAGCTCATGGGCAGCGAGGTCGAGGGCCGTAAGAAATGGATCATGGCCAATGCGAAGAAGGCTGCGCTCGACATCTGATGGCGAGACTCTCCGAGCTGGGCGTCGATTTCCAGCACTGGTGCTTCGCCTGTGGTCAGCTGAACGACAGCGGGCTGCACCTCGACTTCGACGTTTCACGTGGGCGCGCGGAAACCACCTGCACGACGCAGCGCAGGCACCAGGGGTATGACGGTACGGTGCACGGCGGGATCGTCACGGCGCTGCTCGACGAGACGATGGGCTGGGCGATCTTCCATCAAGGCATCTGGGGCGTCACCGCGCGTCTGAACATGACTTTCCGGCAGCCCGTGTCGGTCGGTGAAGAGCTGCGAGTGGTCGGCGAGGTCGTGCGCGAGCGAAGCCGCTCGATCGAGACGCACGGCACGGCATCGCGCGCCAGTGACGGTGCGGTGCTCGCCGAAGCGGACGCGGTCTTTCTCCTGATGCCGGACGAAAAGAAGCGCGAGCTCGAACGACGTTACTCGCGGACTGATGAGGCATTCGCGCGCGTCCGCGCCGCGGTCGCCGCCGAAGAGCGGGTGAGGGAGCACGGCAGAACGTGATCGACGAACCGAAGAACGACCGCGTCGTAGGCATCGAGCTCGAGCACGAGATGCGCCAGGCGTATCTCGACTACTCGATGAGCGTCATCGTCGCGCGTGCGCTACCCGACGTGCGCGACGGACTGAAGCCCGTGCAGCGCCGGATCCTCTTCACCATGCTGGAGGAGGGCCTGCGGAACGATCGTCCATTCCGCAAGTCGGCGAACGTCGTCGGCGTGGTGATGGCGAAGTACCACCCGCACGGCGATGCGCCGATCTACGACGCGCTCGTGCGTCTCGCGCAGGACTTCGCAGCGCGCTATCCGCTGGTGCAGGGACAGGGGAACTTCGGCTGCTTCTCGGGCGACACGAAGGTCGAGCTGTACAACGGCGAGCAGAAGACGCTCGCGGAGCTCGTCGACATGGCGCACCGCGGCGCGCGAGTCGATGTCTTCACCGTGGATGCGCACCGCAACGTGCGCATCAAGCCCATGCGCGCGCCGCGCCTGGTCCGCCGCAACGACCCCGTCGTGAAGGTGACCTTGGAGTCCGGCGTCGAGATCGTCTGCACGCCAGACCACCGCTTCATGCTCCGCGACGGCATGTATCGCGAGGCGCAGCAACTCAAAGCGAAGGATCAGCTGATGCCGTTTGCGCGCTCGTCGATCCCCGAGCGCCTGCACCGCACCGGCGCATTCCCGATCCCGGCCAGCCTTACGCAGAAGGTCGCGAAGGTCGAGCCGGCCGGCCGCGCAGACGTTTATGACCTGACCGTCGACATCACACAGAACTTCGCGCTCGCGGCGGGCATCTTCGTCCATAACTCGATCGACGACGACCCGCCAGCCGCGATGCGCTACACCGAATCGCGGCTTTCCGCGATCGCGCACGAGCTACTCGCCGACATCGACAAGGACACCGTCGACTGGGTGCCGAACTATGACAGCCGGCACATCCAACCCGTCGTGCTGCCCGCGCGCATCCCGAACCTGCTCGTCAACGGCTCCGCCGGCATCGCGGTCGGCATGGCGACGAACATCCCGCCGCACAACCTGACCGAGGTCGCCCTCGCGACCAAGCGCCTCATCGACGATCCCGAGCTCACTACGGACGACCTCTGCAACACGATCCTCGGCCCCGACTTCCCCGGCGGTGGTCTGATCTACCGCTTCGAGGAAGAGAAGAACGTCGAGACGGGCAAGGCCGAGCGCATCGATGCGATCCGGCGGGCCTATGCCAACGGCCGCGGTCGCATCCTGATGCGCGCTAAGGCGCACGTCGAGGACATGCGCGGCAGCCGCCAGGCGATCATCGTCAGCGAGCTTCCGTACGCCGTGAACAAGGCGTCGCTCATCGAGAAGATCGCGGATCTCGTCCAGAACAAGAAGCTGGCAGGCATCAGCGACATCCGCGATGAGAGCGACCGCGAAGGCATGCGCATCGTCATCGAGATCAAGCGCGACGACAGCCCGGATCGGGTTCTGAACAACCTGTTCAAGCACACCGCGATGCAGTCCGCGTTCAACCTCAACATGCTCGCGCTCGTCGACCAGGAGCCGAAGACTCTGTCCCTCAAAGAGGTGCTGCAGCACCACATCGATTACCGCAAGACGGTGATCCGTCGCCGCACCCAGCACGACCTTACGAAAGCGAAGGAGCGCGCGCACATCCTCGAGGGCTTCAAGATCGCGCTCGACCAGATCGACGAGGTCGTGAAGGCGATCCGTGCGAGCAAAACGCCGGAGACCGCGCTCGCGAGCCTGCAAGAGAAGTTCGGCCTCAGCGAGCTGCAGGCGAGGGCGATCCTCGAGATGCAGCTGCGCCGCCTCACCGGTCTCGAGCGTCAGAAGATCGACGAGGAGTACCAGGCGACGATCAAGCTCATCGCCGAGCTCGAGTCCATCTTGGCCAGCCCGCGCCGCATCCTCGGCCTCATCAAGACCGACCTCGACGAGCTCACCGCGAGGTACGGCGACGAGCGGCGCACGCTGATCGCCGACGATCAACCGCGGCAGTTCACCGACGAGCAGCTCGTCGCCGACGAGGACGTCGTGATCACGCTGTCGAGCCGCAACTACGCCAAGCGCATGCCGCTCTCGACCTATCGCGCCCAGCATCGCGGCGGCCGCGGCGTCATCGGGATGCAGACGAGGGACGAGGACGACGTGCAGCATCTCGTCATCGCGCGCAACCACGACAAGCTGTACGTCTTCACCGACCGCGGCCGCGTCTTCGCGCTCAAGGTCTATGAGCTGCCGGACGCCAGCCGTACCGCGAAGGGCACGCCGATCCAGAACATCCTCGAGGCGATGCAGCAGGGCGAACGCGTCTCGGCGCTCGTCGCCCTGCGCGATACGACCTCGGCCGAGTTCCTGATGATGGCGACGCGCAAGGGCTTCGTGAAGAAGACAGCGCTTTCGGAGTACGCGACGGTGCGCCGGGCCGGCCTCATCGCGATCGCGCTCCGCAAGGGCGACGAGCTCGCGTGGGTCGCGGCCTGCGCGAAGGACGACCGCGTCATCCTGGCCACGCGCAAGGGCAAGGGCATCTCGTTCAAGGCCTCCGACGCGCGGCCGATGGGCCGCTCGACCCAGGGCGTGACGGGCATCCGCCTGAGGAAGGGCGACGAGATCGTCGGCATGGGCATCGCTCGCCAGCGCACCGAGGTGCTGTCCGTGACGGAGAACGGCTACGGCAAACGCACCTCGGTCGACGAATTCCCGACCCAGGGCCGCGGCGGCCAGGGCGTCATCCTGGCGTCGCTCGGCCCAAAGACGGGCGGCGTCGCGGCGATGCAGATGGTCGACGAGGGCAGCCAGGAGATTCTCCTCATCTCGACCACCGGCGTCGTGATCCGCACCCCACTCGACCAGATCCGTGTCCTCGGCCGGCCCACCATGGGCGTGAAGGTCATGACCACCGGCGACGCCAAGATCGCGTCCATCGCCACGGTCCTCGCGAGCCTGGGACCTGTCAATCGCGCGTACGAATTCGGTCGCAGCAGTACCGATCGCGCCCATTTAGCCGTTGTTTCGACGCATGCAGCCCGATATGGTCTCCCCGACAGTTGAGGAACGTGGCGTCGCTTGTCCATCCGAGCGAGCAGGCAGGCGCCCTGGGACCGCGTTCGTGAGAGGGAAGGCATCGGGTTGATCGCGCTCGACGACGTCAGCAAGCGCTACCCCAACGGAACATTCGCGCTGCGCGACGTGGACCTGCGGGTCGACTCAGGCGACTTCATCTTTCTCGTCGGTGCGTCCGGCGCCGGCAAGTCCACGCTCATCCGGCTCCTCATCCGCGAGGAGCTCGCGACGACCGGTCGGGTCGTCGTCGACGGCGAGGACGTCGGACGCATGCCGCGCTCGCGCGTGCATCGGCTACGCCGCAAGGTCGGCGTCGTGTTCCAAGACTTCAAGCTCCTGCCGCGGAAGACCGTCGCCGAGAACGTGGCGTTCGCGCTCATCGTGACCGGTCATGAAGGACGCCTCGTTCGCGAAGAGACCGAGCGCGCCCTCTCGCTCGTCGGCCTCACCGCGCGGCGCGATCACTTCCCGAGCCAGCTCTCCGGCGGCGAGCAGCAGCGCACCGCGATCGCACGCGCGCTCGTAAACCGGCCGCGCATCCTCATCGCCGACGAGCCCACCGGCAACCTCGATCCCGTGACGAGCTGGGAGATCATCAAGTTGCTCACACGCGTCAACGAGCTCGGGACGACGCTGGTCATGGCCACGCACAACGCCGAGATCGTCAACGCGCTCCGCCGTCGCGTCGTGCACCTCGATCACGGCATGGTCGTGCGCGACGAGCGCGAAGGCCTGTACGCGGCATGAGGCGCATCGGTTACGTGCTGGGCGCGGCGGGCCAGGGTTTCTGGCGCAACCCGGTCATGAGCCTTGCCTCGACATTCACCGTGACACTCATGCTGCTGCTCTTCGCGTTCTTCCTCACGGCCGACCGCGGTCTGCAAGCGGCCGTGGGCGTGCTCGAGTCGAAGGTCGAGCTCGCGTCCTTCCTCGATGACAACGCCAAGGTCTCGGAGATCCTCGCGCTGAAGGCGCGGATCGAGGGGGACCCCGCGGTGTCGCGCGTCGAGTACGTCACCAAAGAGCAGGCGCTGCAGCGCCTCCAGGACATCGCAGAGCGGCGCAAGGATTTCGTCCTCGCGGACGTCGACGCGAACCTGCTTCCGGCTTCGCTCGAGATCAAGCTCTCGGATGCACGGCAGGCCAAGCGACTCGGTGACGAGCTCCGCGCCGAGATCGGGGGCGGCGTCGTCGCCGACGTCATCGACAATCCGCAGGTCGTCGACCAGCTGCTCACGATCACGCGCGTCCTGTCCGTCGGCGGCATCGCGATCCTCGCGATGATGCTGTTCGTGGCCCTGTTCGTGATCGTGAACACGATCCGCATCGCGGTGCACGCCCGCCGGGACGAGATCGAGATCATGCAGCTCGTGGGCGCCTCGGACGCCTTCGTGCGCTGGCCGTTCATCCTCGAGGGGATGCTCGTCGGCGCGCTCGGCGCAGTCGCCGCGCTCTCGATCGTGTTCGCGGCGTCGGGGCCCGTGACCGGCGCGATGCTCGATTTCCTGGTGACGCTGCCGATCTCCCTCGGCCCCCAGTTCGCGTTCCAGCTTGCGGCAAGCGTGCTGGGCGTGGCGCTCCTCGTGGGCGCGGGAGGGGCGACACTGTCCGTGCGCTCCCACCTCGCCAAATGACACGGCGTCGCGCCTTGACCGCCAGCCGCCCCGAATGGGACCATGCGCCCGGCATGGGAACTCCCCGGGATCGCCGGGGAGGTGGGTGGAGGAAGAGCGGACTGCGCGCGACCGTCGTCGCGCTGGCGGCACTCGCCCTCTTCGTTGGCCAGCAGTTCCCCGCCGCTGCTGACGATCCGCTCCAGGAAGCGCTGCGCCGCAAGGAAGCCCTCGCGCGCGCCGTCGCGGTCTCGCGCCAGAACGCCGAGCGCTACAAGCTGGCCGCGAACCAGTTCCAGTCCGCGGTGGATTCGGCGAACGCGCGCATCTCCGACCTCGCCCAGAAGCAGGCGTCGGCGCAAAACGAGGCCGAAGCGCTCGGGTACCAGATCCAGATCGCCGAGGAGCAGCTCGCCCTCGTCGCCTTCCAGCTCGACGAGACGAAGGCGCTCGCGGACTCTCTGAACGCGCAAGCGGCGGAACAGCAGCGCCAGCTCGTCGCGCGCGAAGACCTGTACGCGAAGCACCTCGTCGTGACATACCGGCAGGCGCTCATCAGTCCGCTCGAGATGCTCCTCTCATCGCGGACCCTGACCGAGTTCGCGAACCGCGTGCAGCAGATGATCTTCGTGAACCGTCAGGACCAGCAGCTTGCGAACGAGATCCGCGGCCTCCGCGCCGACACCGCGGCGAAGCTCGACGAGTACTGCGCTTCGGCCTGCTCGAGCTTTCAAGTCGCAGGCGGTCGGAGCGCTTGGCGCTGCGAACCGCGAGACCGCCGACCTCAATCGAAAGCTCGAGCAGGCCGAAGCGCAGTACGCGCAGCTGGCGTCGCAGCTCGCGGCGAGGAGCGGTCTCGGGGCATTCAACGGCGCGAAGCTCGCGATGTGGCCGCTGTCCGGCCCCATCACCTCGGGCTTCGGCCCACGCTGGGGCGGCTTCCACAACGGCCTCGACATCGCCGCGCCGATGTACACGCCGATCCGCGCCGCATCGTCGGGCCAGGTCGTCACCGTCGGCCGCCCCTACGTGGCGTACGGCGACACCGCGGTGGTCGTGATCATCGCTCACGGCTACAACTTCTCGACGCTCTATGGCCACCTCGACGACAGCCGCTGGCCACCGGTCAGGGTCGGGCAGTTCGTGGCGGCCGGCACGATCATCGGCTACGTGGGCATGACGGGCTGGACCACCGGTCCCCACTGCCACTTCATGACGATCGTGAACGGACAGGCAGTCAACCCGCGGCCCTACCTCCCCTGAGCCTGAACTAGCAGCTCCGTTCGCTGGCTTTTTCAACTGCGACCCACCTCACATTGACGGCGCCTCGGCGCGCGTGTGAGCATGGACGGCGAAAGAAAGGAGGTGATGTGGAGTGGGTGATGCCTATGGGAAACCAAAGACCCAGGGGTGCTCACTTCGGCCTTTCGTAATGAAACCAACTGAGGTGATCGCGACCTAACCCGCGGTCTTTGGAGACCCGGTGACAGCGGCGGCAGCAATGCCGCCGCTGTCTCTTTTTGTCGGTCTGTACGCTCTCGACATGCCTGATCGGAGATCACCACCCGCGGTCGCCGCGCCGGAAAGGAAGCCGCGCGATCTGCAGCTCGCCGACAATCGGAAAGCTCTCTTCGACTACTCCAGAAGGGCTACACGCTGGTCCCACTACGCATGTACACGAAGCACGGCCGCGCGAAGGTCGAGATTGGGCTCGCGCGTGGCAAGAAGCGCTACGAGAAACGCCAGGTGATCAAGGAACGGGAGGCCGCCCGCGAGATGCAGGCGGCCATCCGTCGCAGGATCTAGTCGCCGAACGCGGGCGCGCCCTCGCGAACTTCGTCGGTGCTCGGCCTCTCGCGGGCCTTGAGCGGCACTTCCCTCAGGAAGAGCGAGACCACGACGGCGACGCTCACGACCGCAGCGGCATAGATGAACACGTCGTGGAGCGAGAGTGCGAGCGCCGTACGGATCGCCTCGAGTACCTGATCGAAGAGCGGCTGGGCCTGCGGCGGTAATGCGGCCTTCGTGGCCGCGATGCGGACCGGATCGAAGATCGCCTGCGCGCTCCCGCCGCTGGGCAGCGACGCGGCGAGCTGCGGCGGCAGGTTGAGCGCGGCGACCTGGGTCTGGATCCTCTGCGGGAGCTCGTGCGAGACGACGGCGCCGAGGATCGCCACGCCGACGGTTCCGCCGACGTTCCGCCAGAACTGGATCTGGCTCGTCGCGACGCCCAGGTACTCGCGCGGAAGCGCGCTCTGGGTCGCGTTGATGTACAGCGGCATCGCGACGCCCATGCCGATGCCGACCATGATGAGATCGCGGACGACGTCGATCTCGGGCGTTCCGACCGTGACGCCCGACAGGCCGTACAGACCGAGGACCATGACGATCAGGCCGATGGTCCCGATGAACCGGTAGCGGGTGACGCGGATCATCAGCTGCCCGGTCACGATGCTGGCACCGATGAGGCCGACCATCATCGGTGTCGCGAGCAGGCCTGAGTTGGTCGCCCCGATCCCCAAAACGCCTTGATAGACCAGGCCGATGTAGACGATCGCACCGAACATGCCGAAGGCGATGAAGAAGCCAGTGATCGACGACACCGCGAAGGTGACGTTCTTGAACAGGACGAACGGCACGATCGGGTGGGCGACGCGCTGCTCGACGATGAAGAAGATGACCGCCATCACCGCGGCGAGGCCGAGGAGACCGAGCACCTCTGGCGAATTGAAATCGTGGTCACGCGTGATCGAGAAGCCGACGAGCAGGGGGACCAGCGTTGCGGCGAGCAGGCCCGCGCCGAGGAAGTCGATGTCCCGCCACGAGGCGTCGTGCTTGGTGCGCGGCATCGTGAGGAACACGACCGCGACGGCGAGGATGCCCACGGGGATGTTCACGTAGAAGACCCAGCGCCAGCCGACGTTGTCGGTGAGATAGCCACCGATGGTCGGGCCGACCACGGACGCGATGCCGAAGATGCCACCGAAGACGCCCTGGATGCGCGCGCGGGTCCGCGGCGGGAAGAGGTCGGCCAGCGACGCGAACACGCTCGCGAAGAGCACGCCGCCGAACAGGCCCTGGACGCCGCGGAAGATCACGAGCTCGACCATGTCCTGCGCTTGGCCGCAGAGGGCTGAGGCGAGAACGAATCCGATCATGCCAGCGAGGAGGAACGGCTTGCGGCCGAACAGGTCGCCGAGCTTGCCCGCGATCGGCGTTGTCGTGGTCGACGTGACCATGTACGCGGTGGCCACCCAGGCGAAGTACTCGAGTCCGTTGAGCTCTCCCACGATGCGCGGGAGCGCCGTCCCCACGATCGTCTGGTCCAGTGCCGCGAGGAACAGCGCAAGGCCGACGCCGATCGACGCGAGAATCCGGGCTGTGCGGTCCATCTCAGCGGGCATCTGCGTTCTCCTTGTGGATGATGCGGCGCAGGCTGCGCCGAGGTGATGAAGTGGCGATGAAGGGGCGGCGGAGGACCCTGGGAGCTTCTCCGTCCGCCGTGGCAAAGGCGCCGTACAGATCCGCGAACGTGGCGCGCAGGCGGCGCCGCTGCGGCGGCGTGAGCCGACCGAGCACCTGCGCGAGATTGGACGAAGCGGCGAGCTCGTAACGGTCGCAGACGCGGCGGCCCTCGGCGGTGAGCGCCAGCACGACGGCGCGGCGATCGTCAGGATCCGTCTCGCGCCGCACCAGGCCCTCGCGGACCAGGGCTTCGACGAGCTCGGTGACGGCGCCGGCGCTGAGCTTCAGCTGTTGTGCGACGAGTCCGGCGCGCACCGACTTGTCACCGATGACCCAGAGCAGCCGCCCACGCTCGGGGGACGTCATGCCGCATTCCTGGGCTGCCTGCCACGCGACGCGGCCGAAACGCGGCATCACCGCGAGGACAGCGCGGGCCAGGGAGAGGTCGTCGTTGGGTGTAATTTTGGTCACAGTTCCTTCGGTCCCTGAATAGTTCGGAATCCGAAGTATCTCCTCGCGGGGGGGTCCGCGTCAACCTCCGCGAGCGTATCCCTGGTCACGAAGCGGTCTAGCCGCCGGCAGACTCGACCCTTGGTTGCTCGAGATCGGCGGAGAAGAACGTCCTGCCACCGCACTGGGCACAGCTCGCCGGCGCTGCCGCGCCGTGCGTGATCGTGCCGCACGACTCACATCGGAAATGACGCTGTCCGCCGGCGGCGGGGATCACGGCGGGCGCCTCCGCGAGGAGCTGCCGGATACGCCCAAGCTCGTGCGCGACGGCGATGGGCTCGAGGCCCGCGCCGGATTGGTCGGCTTCGATCAGTTTCTGCATGAGCGCGTCGATGCGGTGCATCGCGTCTTTCATCGTGACCTCCGCTGCGAGGTTGGAGGATACGTCTCACGCCGGAGTCCCGCGCTGCGTTCTAAAGTCGAACGATGCCGTACCTCGTGTTCATCGCCTGCTGCCTCATCTGGGGTAGCACCTTCCTCGCGATCCGCATCGGCAACGAGACTGTGCCGCCGATCTGGGCCGCGACGATCCGGCTGGCGCTCGCGGCGCCACTTCTAGCCGGGGTCGTCCTCGCCACCCGGCAGCATTTCCCGCGCGGACCAGCGCTGCGCGGCGCGGTCCTGTTCGGGTTCTTCAACTTCGGCGCGAACCTGTCGCTCCTCTACTGGGGCGAGCGGGTCGTGCCGAGCGGGATCGCCGCGGTCTTGTACGCGACCGTGCCGCTCTCGACGGCCCTCATCGCGGCCGCGATGGGTGTCGAGCGCCTCGTGCCGCGCAAGGTCATCGCCGCGGTCGTGGCGATCGTCGGCGTGGCGATCATCTTCGCCGGCGAGCTGAAGCTCGACGTGCCGGTGGAGGGACTCATCGCGGTCTTCCTGGCCGCCACGGCCGCGTCGCTCTCGAGCGTGTTCCTGAAGCAAGCACCTCAGCCCTCGGCCTTCGCGGCGAACGCGGTCGGGGCGGCGGCCGGCTTCGTCGTCTGCGCCCTCGTGAGCATCGCCCTGGGAGAGGATCACGCGCTCCCGACCACCTTCGCGGGATGGTGGCCGATCGTCTATCTCACGCTCGCCGGGTCGCTCGGCGCGTACGTCCTCTTCACCTGGCTCGTCCAGCGCTGGTCGGTCACGAACGCGAGCATGATCGGCGTCGTCGTGCCGGTGCTCGCCGTGATCCTCGGCGCCGTCGCGAAGCAGGAGCAGCGCTCGCCCGAGTCCTACATCGGCGCGGTGGTGGTGCTGATCGCGGTCATCGTCGCACTGCAACCGTGGGCTGGCACTCGCTATGCGGGAAAGGCGGCGGTCGCCAAATAAAGGGGGACCGCCATGCGCATCGATCTCGGAGAGAAGGTCCGGACCAAGGACGGCCACGAGGCCGGGCACGTGAAGCAGGCGATCTGGGATTCGAATGGCAAAGAGATCACCCAGTTCGTCATCGCCACCGGCGGCCTGATCGGGCACGACGTCATCGTGTCGAAGGAGATGCTCGAGACCGCCGCGCGCGACGGGAGCGAGATCGTGCTCGACATCAACAAGCGTGACTTCGACGAGCTCGCCCGCTACGAGGCCGCCGCCTACACAGCGCCACCGGCCGATTGGCTCGCCGTCTCTGGATTCCCGGCGGGCGGCCATCTGTTCCCGCTCGAAGAAGAACAGATCGCGCGTCAGGGTGAGCCGGGCCAGCGCGACGAGGGCAGCCGCGAGAGCGAGACCGCCCGTCGCGACAAGACCACCTAAGGAGGCGGACATGGCAACGCTGACGGAGACCGGACGCAAGCACATCGCGCGGAAGAACTTCGCCTATGTCGACAAGGATGGCGGAGAGCACCTTCCGATCCACGACGAAGAGCACGTTCGGAACGCGATCGCGCGCTTCAACCAGACCGCGTTCGAAAGTGTCGACGCGAAGGAGAAGGCCCGGCGCAAAGTGCTCGCGGCGGCGAAGCGCCACGGGATCGAGGTCGCCAAGGACGATGAGATCGCCAAGCGCGCGGGTTCGCTCAAGCGTGTCCGCACGAAGCGCGGCATGCGTGGCGGAAAGAAAGTCGTAAAGAAAGTCGTGAAGAAGACGGCCGCCGGCAAGACCACCGCCCGCCGCCGGAGATAGCCCAGCGGAGCGATGATGTCGCCGGGTGACCGGCCTCGAGGCACCTGACTACTGGCTCGCGCGCCTGGTGTTCCAGCGCGCGCTCGCGGGCATCTACCTCGTTGCCTTTTTGGTAGCGGCGCATCAGTTCAAGCCGCTGCTCGGCGAGCGCGGACTGCTGCCGGTCACCGAATTCGTGCGCGCGGTCCCGTTCCGCCGCTCGCCCAGCCTCTTCCACTTCCGCTACTCGGACCGCCTCTTGGGCGCGGTCGCGTGGGGCGGCGTCACACTCGCCGCCGCCGCGCTGCTCGGACTACCGGACACGTGGCCGATCCCGATCACGATGCTGCTGTGGGCGGCGCTCTGGGCGCTCTACCTCTCGATCGTGAACGTCGGGCAGACCTTCTACTCGTTCGGCTGGGAGACGCTCCTCCTCGAGACCGGATTCCTCGCGATCTTCCTCGGTCCGACGTGGACAGCGCCGCCGCTGACGCTGATCTGGCTGCTCCGCTGGCTCCTCTTCCGCGTCGAGTTCGGAGCGGGCTTGATCAAGATCCGCGGCGACGCGTGCTGGCGCGATCTCACCTGCCTCTACTACCACCACGAAACGCAGCCGATGCCGGGTCCGCTGTCGTGGTACTTCCACCATCTGCCGAAGCCGCTGCACCGGGCGGAGGTCCTGGGCAACCACTTCGCGCAGCTCGTCGTGCCGTTCTTCCTGTTCTTCCCGCAGCCGATCGCCACGGTCGCCGGCCTCGTGATCCTCGTCACCCAGAGCTGGCTGCTGCTCAGCGGCAACTTCTCGTGGTTGAACGTCGTCACGATGACGCTCGCGATCGCGAGCCTCGACGACGCGGTCCTCGGGTGGGTGCTACCGATCGCGCGGCCGGCGCTCGCCGCGGAGCCGTGGCACCAGTGGCTCGTCATCGGCGTCACGATCGTCGTCGTCCTGCTGAGCTATCGGCCGGCGCGCAACCTCATGTCCCGGCACCAGCTGATGAATACGAGCTTCGATCCGCTGCATCTGGTGAACACCTACGGCGCCTTCGGGTCGATCACCAAGGAGCGCTACGAGATAGTGATCGAAGGCACCGACGAGGTCGTGCTCACGCCGAGCACCGCGTGGCGAGAATACGAGTTCAAAGCCAAGCCAGGCGATGTGCGGCGCCGACCGCCGCAGTACGCGCCGTATCACCTACGGCTCGATTGGCTGATGTGGTTCGCTGCGATGTCCTCGCCCATGTATCACCAGTGGTTCGTCCCGTTCGTGGTGAAGCTGCTGGAGGCCGATCCGCCGACGCTGCGTCTCATGCGTAGCGATCCGTTCGCCGGCGCGCGACCGCGGTTCGTCCGCGCGACGCTCTACCTCTATCGCTTCACGACGTCGCGCGAGCGCCGCGAGACGCACGCCTGGTGGGTGCGCTCGCGCGTCGACGCATACCTGCAGCCGGTGAGTTTGCGCGCAGAACGAGCCGCCTAACCACCGATCGCGTCGGTGATCGGATAGGCGCGGCGCTTCTCGAGCCACTGCTCGCGGGTGATGCGATACAGGACGTGACGCCGGCCGGACCACGAAGGCGGGACGCCCGGGTGGTCGAAGTCGTCTTGCGCCCGCCGGACGAGACCGAGCTTCTCCATCACGTGTCGCGAACGCTGGTTCCCCGCGGTCGCGAACGACACCACCTCATCTCGGCCCAGCACATCGAAGGCGTGGGCGAGCGATGCGCGGCCACCCTCCGTCGCGTAGCCGTGTCCCCAGTGGGGGACGGCGAGACGCCAGCCGACCTCGAGAACCGGGCGCCCGAGGACCGCCTCCGCTGGATTCAGGCCGATGAAGCCGATGAAGTCGGCGACACCGACTGCCTCGACGGCCCACAGACCGAAGCCTTGCTGTTCCATTCGCGCGACGATCCGGTCGACCCAGATATCGGATTCCTCGCGCGTGCTCGTTTTCGGAAAGTACTCCATCGCTTTTGGGTCGGCGTTGATCGCCGCGAACGGAGCTCGATCGCTGTCGCGCCACGGACGCAGCACAAGCCGCTCCGTGCGCAGGGTCGTGATAGGCGTCATCGAGCGGAACGATAGTCAGAGCCGCCCTGAAGCTGGATCACCCCCGATGGACTCCGGCGTTGCGGACTGGAGCGATCGCTCCAGCCAGGCCGTCGTGTCGCCGATGACCGCCGCGGCCTGCGGCTCGTTGTGCATCTCGTGCCGGAGACCGGGATAGACGTGGCGCGTCACATTCTCCATTCCCTCGAGCGAGGCGGTTGACGAGACCGGAACGATCGGGTCGTCGGTACCGTGCAAAACGTACGTCGGCATCGGAAGCGCACGGATCTGTTCGAGCCGAGCTCCGACGCGCGCCTGTTCGCGGAATAGCTCGAGGCCGAGCCGCGTCGTAGTGCGATGCACGTTCAATGGATCGGAGCGGTACGCGACCTCGACCTGCGGATCGTGCGAGAGACCACCTGCCGGCAATTCGTTGGCGATGTCCATGCGAGGCGCGATCCGACCAAGCACGTCGGCGAGGCTCCGTTTCCATTGCGCGACTCTTGCCGCGATCGCTGGCGCCGACAGCACGAGCAGGTCCGGCGCGGGACGCGGCGGTCGCGCGAGAACATAACCGAGAGCGATGAGCCCGCCCATCGAGTGGCCGTAGAGAGCGACGGGAAGACCTCCGGACACGGCGCGGATCGCCGCGATCTGGTCCTCGACATCGTCGTGGTACTGAGACCAGCGATCGAGATACGCGCGCCGACCGGACGACGCACCGAAGCCACGTAGGTCGAACGCATGCGTCTCGATCCCTCCATGGGCGAAACGCGTCGCGACGTGGGCGTGGCGGCCGGCGTGCTCTGCGATCCCATGGATGAGGAGCAGATGCGCGCGTATCGTGCCGGCCGCCGGCCAGCGCAGGGTGCGGAGCTCGAGGCCGTCCCGCGTTCGAGCGAGCCCGACGATGCCGTCCCTCCGCTCCATCACGGCGTGACGATATGCGGATGCCCTGCACGGGTACTGGTACCAACGGGGGGCGTACCCGGACTGATTTCACCCTCGCTGGCCCGGTCCTTCACACCTACATTGACTGCCAGCCCGACCCACGAGGTCAGGTCAAGAGCCGAGCAAGAACGCAAACCCGCCGCCAGGCGGGGACGCAAAGCCTCCGGAAACTCTCTTGGGAGTTAGCGAGGTCGCCGAAACGAGGGGAGGACTCAAATAAAAATCCTGTTGACCGTCGCCGGCGTGGGCGTGCTGGCGCTCCTGGCGCTCGTCTTCGTCTTCGCCCAGCAGGCGAGCGCGAACGACAGCCCCATCTGCGCTCGGACCGCTGGGTACATCCCCCCGTTCTGCGTCACCGTGCCGGTCGGCACGAGCGTGCGCAGCGAGACCACCGTCCCTCTGTCGACGGTCCTCACGCTCCGTACTGACGTCGGTCTCGAGTCGAGGATCTCCGCCGTTGACGCAATCCGCCGGGCATCGAGTCTCGACAACGAGACTTTCGGATCCACGGCCGCGCCTGTGGTGTACACGCTGACCACCGGGACCGCGACGCTCGACGGGAGGGCGACGATCGACACCGTGCCGACCACCCCCGAGCCGGCGGAAGCTGTCCCGCAGGACCGATCCCTCGAGCGCGAGGTGGCGACCGAGGCCCCGACGATGGTCATCGATCAGGCGGTGCTGCGCGCCTACGCCCGGAACGCTGCGATCGCGAACGGCATCGACCCGAACATCTTCGAGCGTCAGATCAATGCGGAATCGGCGTTCAACCCGAACGCTGTCTCGAAGGCGGGCGCCGTGGGGATCGCGCAGATCCTCCCGAGCTGGCATCCGAACGTTGACCCAACGGACCCCTTCGCATCGCTCGACTACGCGGCGCGGCTCATGCGCGGGTACATCAACCACTTCGGCAGCTGGCGCCTCGCCCTCATCGCCTACAACGCCGGGCCGGGCCGTCTGATGCCGGGGAATCCCAACTACCTCCCGCTCGCGACGCTGCTCTCGGATTCGTTCGGCGGTGGCGAGACCAAGCGCTACGTGGCGAGGATCCTCGGCTACTAGCGGGGCGGCTCCTCGTCCCCCGTACTGCGTACAGGAACGTCGTCGCGGTGCTGCGGGTGCAAGCACCCGCGCACCGACTCCTAGTTCCTGTGGAGATGGGGGAGGGTCGAACTCCCCGTCCAAGGCCGTTGAAGTGAGCGCATCTACGAGCGTAGCCGGCGTTTTTTTGTCTCAGGGCTCCTAGCGCGCACCGACGCGCTCTTGGCTCCCCCAGGCCGGAAATCTTGAGTCCGCCTACCAGCCGATCAGCGGACCGCACCTTCGCTTCTTTCGCCCTTCCCGGCCCGCGAAGGGGAGACCGGGAGGACGCTCACTGACTAGGCAGCGAGTGCGTAAGAAGTGTTGCCAGTTATCTGGCTGCCGTTCGGATTAACGAGGAGGAACGGCGTTCCTCGGCTCGCGACGCTCACGTCGCCTGCCCTGTCGAAACCACGCATCCCCGTGGCCTTCTTCAGGCACCATTAATTCTAACCTTGCTACGTGCGTATTTCTTCCTCGCGCTCCTGCTGGTCACGGGCTGCTCGGGACCCCCGCCCCGCGCCGGTACCGCCGCGCCCCCGACCCCGACCGCGTCCACACTGGCGCGCGTGACGCTCAGTCCCACCCTGACGGTGGCGCCGGGACCCACCGCGGCGATCCGCTACGTCGCGATCGGCGCGTCCGACACCGTCGGTGTCGGCGCGAGCGATCCCGCGACGGGATCGTGGCCGGCGCGCGTCGCGAGTCTCCTCCCGCCGGGCAGCGCATTCGTGAACGTCGGCGTGTCGGGGTCGATCGCACTTCAGGCGCGCACAGCGCAGCTGCCCGGCGCGATCGCGCAGCGGCCGACGGTGGTCTCCATCTGGCTCGCGGTGAACGACATGAACGCGACCATCGAGCCCGCGTCGTTCGCGAACGATCTGGGGGCCATCGTGGATGCGCTCGCGTCGGGCACCGAGGCGAAGATCTTCGTCGGCAATATCCCGGATCTGCGGCCGGTGCCGGCCTACAAGGACGCCGACAAGGTCGCGCTGCTGCGGCTCATCACTGCGTACAACGCCGCGATCGCGGCCATCGCCGCCAGGCATCCCGGGCGTGTCGTCGCCGTCGACCTCTTCACCGGAAGCGCCGAGCTCGTCAGCACCATCACCGTCTCCGGCGACGGCTTTCATCCGTCGGACGATGGCTATCAGCTGATCGCGGACCGCTTCGCCGACGCGATGCGCGCAAGCGGCATACCGCTCCGCTAAGCCTCGGCCGGCGCGATCTCCACCGCCGGTTGGGCGGGGGCGCGTACCAGCTGAGCGAGCACCAGCGCGCCCGTCGTCATGAGCAGCGTGCCGAGAACGAGCACGACCTGCGGCTGGACCATGCCGAGCAGCGCTGCCGCAGCGAAGGGCGCGACCGTGCCGCGCACGCCGAGCAGGAACGCGTTGGCCGCGGCGTATTCGCCGATCCGCGCCCGCGGCGCCATGTGCACGATGTTCGTGAACGCCGTGAGCTCCCCGCTCGACACCGCGACGCCGATGATCACCGCCACCGGCAAGAGCGCCCAGGTCCCGGGAGCGACGAGGTAGCCGATCGGTACCAGGAGGGTGAGCAGCGTGGCGAGCAGCGTCTGGCGCAGCGTCGAGCCACGATCGATGATGCGGCCGATCACGGGATAGGCGACGATCTGCGTCGCTGACTGCACGATCGCGAGTGTTCCGACGAACCCGTTCGACGCGTCGAAGTGGTCGACCAGCAGGATCGGGAAGACGGCGAAGTTCATGAGATTGCCGGTGCCGAAGAGCGTGAACGCGAGCAGCAGCTTGCGATACCGAAGATCCGCCCATATGTCACGCGCGATCATCTGGGCCGGCCGGCGCGCGGGAGGTGCGGCAGGCCCGTCGTAGCGGATCCAAAAGAACGCGAGGGCGCCAGGAAGTCCGACGAGCGCGGCGGCGGCAAAGACCCACTGCACCGGGACAACGTCGATGAACGTGCCGGCAAGCGCCGCCGCAGCGATGCCCGCGATCGACGCGCCCACACGGACGTTGCCCATCGCGAACGCGCGCTCGCGGTCGGGATAAATGCCCTGCATCAGGGCCGTATAGGCCGCGATGTTCGACACGGTGATGATCCAGAAGGTGACGCTGGTCAGCGCGAGCATGAAGGGTGTCGCGGCCAGGAGCACGCTGATCATGAACACGAAACGCGAGAGGCTCGCGGCGCCCGCCACGACGCGAACGATCGGCAGGTGGGCCAGCAGGTAGGCGAAGATCGGCGAGAGCAGGTTGCCGATGAAGGGTCCAGCGTCGAACCGCCCATGCGCCGAACGACGACCGGCATGAAAGCGATGAGGACGGTCACGAAGGCGCCGGCGCAGATCCCGCTGAAGAGGTCGATGCGGAAGTTGCGGCGGACGCGCGCTGGCAGCCAGTTCGGGTCGGTCACGGCAAGGAAGCTAACGGTGGCTGATGCGCTGTGTCACCGGCCCCGCGCGGCTAGGGGCCGCGTTCGGGACGAGGTCGATAGCCCCCCGGGCGTGGTCCGTACCCTCGGCGCGGTCCGTACCCGCCGGTGCCGGGGCCACCCGGCGGCCGCGGGCGGAAACCCCCGCCCCCGCCCATCCCGCCCTCACGGAACGGGCCGCGCGCGCCGGGCGCGGTCGAGCTGATGACGACGCGGCGGTTGGGCTCCATGCCCACCGACTCGGTCTTCAGACCTTGCTGGCCCTGCACCGAGAGGTGGACGATACGGCGCTCATAGGCAAGCATCGGCTCGAGCGTCACGGCCTGGCCGCTCGCGCGGACGCGCGACGCGACACGCTGCGCGATCTCGCGGAGCTGATCCTCGCGCCGGCGCCGGTACCCTTCGATGTCCACCGGGACGTGCACTGACCGGCCGACCTTCTTCGAGGTTATGGCGCTCACGATCTGCTGCAGCGCGACGAGGTTCTCGCCGCCGCGGCCAATGAGCGCGCCGAGATCGGCGCCGAGGACATCGACCCCCTCAAGGCCCGGACGATCCTCGAGCGCCACTTCGGCGTCGATGCCCATCGCGTCGAGCAATTCGCGCAGCACGGTCGCGCCGAGCGCGAGCTCCTCCGCGAACGCCGGCGAGGCCTCCTCGCCCTCCTGCTCGCGCGCACGGCTCTCGGCGTCGGGGCGGCGCGGCACCTCGGCCTCGTCGATGACCGGCTCGGGCTCAGCGGCGCGCTCGTCCTCCTGGAACGAGAGGAGTACGCGCGCATCCTCGCCACCCATGCCAAGCACGTTCGCGGGCTTGCCCTTCTCGAGCACCTCGATGTCGACCTCGCTACGTTTGCGGCCGAGCGCCCTCAGTCCGCGCTCGATCGCCTCTTCCACGGTGCGGCCCGTGAATTCCTCCCCGCGTAGTGGACTCATCTCTTCCCCCTCCTCCGTCCGCGACGGCGGCCACCGCTCGACGCGCTCGGCGTCGCGGTCTGCTCCTCACGTTCGCCCGATTCCTCGGCGTCCTTGTCCTTCATGTCCTTACGCGCCTCGACGATCGCGGCCTGCTCGCGACGGTGAAGCTCGCGGTCCGCGGGTGTCGGGATGCCGCGCAGGAACGGGAGGTACTTGGGCAGCTGTCCCCAGCCGCTCACGAAATACTGCTGCACGATCTGGAACACCGTCGTCGCGATCCAGTAGAGCGTCAGGCCCGCGGGGAACTGCGCGCCGATGACCACGGTGATGAGCGGGAAGGTGTAGGCCATCGACTGCGTCATGCGCTGAGCCGGGTCATCGCTCTTGACCTGCTTCGCCGGCATCGCCATCACCGATGCGACGAGCTGTACCAGTCCGGCGAGGATGGGCAGGATGAAGAACGGGTCGGGGTGCTGCAGATGCCACTGCTCATCGCGCTGTACAACTCGCTGCTCCAGCTGGGCTGCGGCCTCGGACCGCCGCCGGGGAATCTCTGCCCCGGCCTGTCGCACGACATGGTCGAAAGCTTCCGCTACGCGTTCATCCCCAACCCGATC
>WNGA01004130.1_pt1 | contig 24798 bp, 24 predicted proteins | sample 5400061 | NCBI WGS metagenome assembly WNGA01 (sample SAMN13153366, study PRJNA577476) | soil metagenome | isolation source: 100 cm soil or saprolite under grassland replicate 2 | place: USA:California | collected 2016-06-15 | reverse complement strand
ATTTTCTTTGGCTGCTGCGCCTCGGCTATGACCGCAACAGCGAGCAGCATCATCGCACACAGGATTGATGACGCCGCGGCATTCTTCATTGCGCATCTCATTCTTGCGGTTTTTATCACGGATACGGAAGCTGAGAAAAGTGTTATTTACCCGCAGAAGGAGAACCAGATTCATCGAGGGAAGAAAGGCTAATTTCCACGTAGGATTGAACTGAACGACGCGTCAATTCGATTATGGGGAAAATTGGATCGATGGAGAATTCAATTCAATCCTAGCATTGCGGCTTCGCTTTCTTCGATCATTTGATCACCCTATTCGCCCGCGCTAGCACGTTCGGCGGAATTGTGAAGCCGATCAGCTTAGCGGTTTTCAGATTTATTACCAACTCAAACTTCGTCGGCTGCTCGACGGGAAGGTCCGATGGTTTGGCGCCTTTTAGGATCTTATCCACGTAGACAGCGGCGCGCCTGAAACCCTCAGCATCGTTGGCCGCATAAGACATGAGACCGCCTGCGTCTACGTACTGACTTAGTTCGTACATTGAAGGCAGTCGGTTTTTTATGGCAAGGTCAGCGATTTTTTTCGGCTGCGATATGAGCACGGCACCTGTAACCGTAATGAGCGCGCTCACGCGCCCTTTGATCGCAACTTGAAATGCGGCATCAAAATCAGGGTCTGGACCGCGTACCTCTATAAATTGAAGCGGTATCTTTAGTAACCGCGCCGCTGCCTCGTAGTCTTTAGAGCTATCGCCCGCGGTTGTAGACTCGTTCATGAGCACTCCGACACGCGATACTCCCGGAACCGCTTCCTTTAGCAATTCCAGTCTCTTTCCGCTTAAGTCGCGCGTCAGTCTGGTGATCCCGGTGATATTTCCGCCTGGCCGCGCCAAGCTATCAACTATCCCAGTCGCGACCGGATCAACAGTAGCCACCATGACAATGGGGATCACCTTGGTCGCCTGCTTGGCTACGCGGATCGCTGCTAAGGTGGGAGAGACAATGACATCGACCTTAAGTTTCACGAGTTCGGCCACGAGGCCCGGGAGACGGTCCTCCATTCCTTGCGCGTAGCGATATTCGAGCCGGATATTTTTTCCGTCAATATAACCGAGATCTCGCAGCCCTTGCCGGAATGCCTCGGCATTGGGATCGGGAGTGGAGGTGGGGGCGGCCCTTCGCACCAGATATCCGATGAGCGGGACTTTCTTCGGCTGCTGCGCCTCGGCTATGACTGCAAATGCAAGGGCAAATGCGAAGGGTCAGACTTTGACAACTCGACTGTCTTGGTGGGCGTGATTTGCCGAAGGGAGCTGTTCCGCAAGAAATATTTACTGGCAGGCGTTCTTTTTGATGAACACAGAGTTTCGCTACAGCGGCCCACTCAGAAAGATAGGATTTCGATATTCCGGCCCGCCGTGGGTGTTTGTAGTCGTGGCGCTATGTCTAGTAATTTTTCTTTGGAAGACTTTATGGTGACGACGCTTCGCAACCAAAGGCAAAGATCGAAAGAGAAGCTTTACTTTAAGGTTAACTAGAAGTGTGTCATGCCATCGATCCTGAACCTTTCAACTTTTTCCTCTACGTCCGGAAGCCCTATCTGAGAGCGCAAAGAGTCAGCCGGCGGTGCTGATTGCGCAGAGCGACCTGGAGACGTTTCTAGAGAAGGACCCGATAATGAGGCATTGGTGCCAGGCTTGATAGGATGGAAAGATGAGATGAGCTATTAGAAGTGGCCATGTCGCGCCCGCCAAGTATTCACATTCCTGGAGCCCTGTTTTTTACACTATCGCCAGACGCATGTTTCGCTAATGCGTCGGAAAATTGTATAGTATCGACCATGAAGCGATTTACGACTGCTACGGCGAAACAGCGATTCTCTTTCCTTCTCGACGCCGCGGAACGAGGCGAGTCGGTTATCATCGAACGCCGAGGTGTGCGGTTTCGCGTGCAGCCGGAACGCCAAGCTACAACAAAGAAAACTCGGCGTAAGCCGGTCATCGAAATCGTTGACCCGGCGGTCGCTAAAGGTATCTGGCAATGGCAGTGGAGAGCCGATGGCTTACGCTTCAGTAAGAATGTAAGAGAACGGCGTTAATCCTGCTCGATACCAACGCCCTAATCTGGCTCCAGGCCCGGCATCGACGCAACCGTTCATTGTCACGCTGGATGGGTCATCTCTACATCTCGCCGGCGAACCTACTTGAGATACAGTTTCTGCTCGAAGCCCAGCGCATCCGACTTCGTACTGGCACTCGAATCGATAATCTCGTGGACGATCAACGCTGGGTTCTTGACGACCCGCCCGCGGCGGCGTGGTTCAGCGTGGCGCGCGAGCTAATATGGACAAGAGATCCTTTTGATCGCCTTTTGGCGGCCACGCGCGGTACAGAGGCTGGAAGTTGGCTACCGGAGACGGGCACTTTGTAGCACAACTTAGTCCTAATGAGGTGATGGAGTTGTGAAATGCTTCGGAAGGTGCCCAGTAAGTAAGCTTTTATCAAGACGTTAAGCTCACCGTTGACAAGGATATCGTTGAGATCATGGCTAAGTCTTATTTTGTATGACCTCAAAGATAATAACATGAACTTTCCGCGACTTTCAAGAACTAGCAAAACATTGACAACCTAGAGGGAAACACGTAATTAAAAAAGGGTTTAGTTAGGAGTTTTTTCATGGCGACGATGATTACCAGCGAGTGTATTAATTGCGGGGCATGCGAGCCGGAATGCCCGAATAACGCAATTAGCCAGGGTGATCCCGTTTATGTCATCGACCCACTTCTGTGCACGGAGTGCGTCGGATTTCACGATTACGAAGCTTGCGCGGCAGTTTGCCCGGTCGATGTTTGCGTGACGGATCCAAATAACGTTGAAACCGAAGAAGTTCTAATCGAACGTGCACGAGCACTGCACCCTGAAACCAATTTTGGAGAGAGTTTCCAATCCCGCTTCCGAAAGGCCAACGGCGCAGAGTCTGCAACAGCAGTCGCTGCTATGGCGGCCTCAGTAGCGGAAACGCCCGCTGCAACGCCGCCAGCGCCAGCCACTCAGGCGAGTGTCCCGCAGGAGAAACCGGCTGCGGAACCCGCGCCGGCGCCCAAACCGACTCCGGCTGCGCCAGTCGCTAAAGCGGCTCCACAGCCGGTCGCAGCGAAACCGGTACCCGCTAAGAAAGAACCGAGACCGAAGAAAAATTTTGCGAAGGAATTGCCTGTTAGCTTCGAGGAAGCAACGAAGCAATACACCGGCGGTGGAAAGACATTGACCGGGCCAGTCCGACTGGCGGTCATTGTGTTGCAACCGATCATAGGTTCCTTTCCGCATGGTATTAAGAAACGTCTCGAAGCAGCGATGCAAACTCCGCTCTTTACAGCGGCCGGGAGCACGGCGGCTAACATTGGACTTAACGCCGTGCTCTATCCGCTCGCTGCCATCGTACTCGCTGTGCTGATCAATGGCGGTCCGCAGGTTATTTTCAGCCAGCAGATCAACAATTATATCTTACTCGGTTTGCTGCTCGCGGCGGCCGAAGCGATCTTTCGTCTAAAGGATGGGATCTTTAGTGTTAAGCCAGCGGATGAAATGACCTTTCCACCGTCGCTTTACGGGGCGCCCCTCGGATTGGTGGCAGAACTGTTGCTGGCCAAATACACCGACTTGATAAGAGATATTCCTATTCCGGTGGAAGGCTTTTATTCGAAAGGCTTCGACGATAAGCGCGAACGGGAACGGCGCTATGGCAACGTTTACACCGTGGAACACCGTGGCGGCGCGTTTCTCGTGCGCATGGAGTTCCCCCGCCGGATGCCGGATATTGGCATAGCCGGCGGTGATCAATGGCCCGGCGAAATGCCGGATTACGATTACGACTTGGTGTTGCAGGATGGGCAGCTTATCGTTAAGGGCAAGTGCACGGACGAGAAAGTACGGAAAATTTCATCGAGCGTAGGCGCCTTCCCACCGGAATTTACCACCGTGATTCCATTCCAGCAGAGAATCTCCGGAATCGCCCATAAGTTTGAAAATAAAGTGCTCGAAGTGTTAGTTGTCAAGGCGAATGGCCCTCGATAGTGAAACAAAAATAAAATCGGATTCACCAAACAAGCCACAGGACCAGGACGGCGTCTTTGGTTTTTTTGCGTCGGACGAAAATATCAGGTTTCGACCGATCAGCACCGCCGACTTGGATGAAGTGATGGTGATTGAGCGGACCTCATTCCGATTTCCTTGGAGTTCCGGGTTTTTTCTTCAGGAGCTTCAAGTCGCGTGCGCGCGCTCAATTCTCGCTGAAATCGATGGACACATTGTCGGTTACATTCTTTTCTGGCTGCTCCCGGGAGCAATCGATATTCACAATATTGCCGTTCACGTTGATTATCGACGACGCGGTATAGCACGCCTGCTTCTCAGTAAAGTTCTAGGCGAGGCGAGGAATCAATCTGCAGTTCGAGTAATGCTTGAGGTTCGCAAGTCTAATCTGGCGGCCCAGAAGCTTTACGAGTCCGTCGGATTCCTCACAACGGGAGTTCGCCGGGGTTATTATTCCGATGATGGCGAAGATGCCTTGGCCATGACCCTCGAAACTACGCGCTGAAACGTAATTTTAAAGGTGGAAAATTTGTCCTATTTTGTCTTCCTGTATCGTTTTGATATTTCATGCTTAAATTATTGAAAATTTTATTCTTTTGCTCACTCGCCGCCTACTCTTGACGGGCTCTCCGTCTCTAGTGTATAAATTAAGTGTAAGTTAATTTTTTGGCGGTCGGCGGTTTACGGCCGCTAAATTTTTTTGAAGGTCCTTCAATCGGCCTGAAAGAGAGCGGCATGTTAGAGACGTATCCTCGACAACTGCAAATCCATCGTCTGCCGCCTAGTCGATTAAGCTTTCTTCAATCCTTCCGCCGCAACCACCAGCCCCGCAATTCCAGTAGTCAGTACTGTCTAAGATTCGCACTGAACGTCGAAAGTCTTGGTTCACGAGGAGGCCAGTATGTTTAAGGTAGGAGAAAAAGTTGTTTACCCTGCCCATGGCGTGGGCGAGATCGAGGCGATCCGAAGCCATGTCATCTCGGGCACGGAGAAAAAGTTTTACATGCTTCGCATACTTGAAACCGACATGAAGATCATGATTCCAATCGACAACGTGGAGTCGGTCGGTTTGCGCAAAATTATCGACCGCGCCATGGTGACTAAGGTCTACAAAGTGCTGCGCCAAAAGAAGGTCGAGACCGACCAACAAACCTGGAATCGGCGTTACCGGGAATATACTGAAAAAATCAAGACGGGTTCTATCCTCGAGATCGCCAAAGTTTTGCGTGACCTGTTTGTCTTAAAAGGAGACAAGGAACTTTCCTTCGGCGAAAGAAAGATGTTGGATACCGCGCGCAATCTTTTGGTCAAAGAGCTGTCGATCGCGCGATCTCACTCGGAAGAAAAAATCATGGAGGAACTGCGCCATATTTTTACCCATTAACTTGCGCTCGATGGGAGTACGTTTTTTAAAAGCCGGGGGCTTAGCTCTCGGCTTTTTTGTTTTTTCCTAGCCATGCTCGTTACCGCTGTTGTTCTCGCCGCCGGCGAAGGCCGCCGAATCGGCGGGACGTCGAAAATTTTTCTGCCTCTAGGCGGTCGCCCGTTGGTTCTCCGCACCTTAGACCGGGTGTTCTCGGCGCGCACGGTCGAAAATGTCGTTCTGGTTATTGCGGCTCATGAGATCGCGCGGTGCGAAACCCTGCTTAGCTGCGATGACGCATTACGAGGCTGCTCATGGCAACTCCAAGTCGGCGGCGCGACGCGCCAGCAGTCGGCTCAGCGCGGCTTGGAAAAGATAGGCTCCGATACTGATATTGTCGTTATCCACGATGGGGCGCGCCCGTTCGTATCCGGCGGTCTAATTGATCGCTGCGTCGAATTCGCCGCCGACAAAGGAGCGGTCGTCGTGGGTCTACCGGTAAGCGATACGATCAAGGTTGTGTCGCAAGATCGTCATATCCTATCAACTCCCGAACGAAGCTCGCTCTGGGAGGTCCAGACGCCGCAGGTATTTCAACGAACGCTAATCGTTGAGGCGCACGAGCAGGCAGAACGGAAAGGGATCGAAGTCACAGACGATGCCATGCTGATCGAGCAGCTCGGAAAGCCGGTATATATCATCGACGGCGAGCGAACAAATTTTAAAATTACGGTGCCGGAAGATGTGTGGCTTGCCGAAACTTTGATCCGGGAAGGACGCGTGCCTTAACCCGCTTTCTTTCGCAAGGCTTCGTTCAAGCTGCCGCTGCGAAAGCCCTGCAGGTCGACACTGACGTAATTGAAGCCAATCTCCTTGAATTTTTTCACGATCGCGTCGCTGGTTGCTTTTTCAAAAAGCCGCTCGATCTCATTCTGTGGTACTTCGATTCTTGCAAGATCGCCGTGGTAGCGCACGCGGAACTCGCGAAAGCAGAGTTCTTTCATGAAGACTTCGCTGTCCGCTACTTTCTTTAAACGTTCGAGGTTGATTTCGGTGCCGTACGGAAAGCGTGAGGACAGGCACGGGCTCGACGGTTTGTCCCACGTGGGCAGACCGAGTTCACGGCTGTAGCGTCGAATGTCGTCTTTGGTCATCGCGGTCTCTACTAACGGATGCCGCACGCCCCACTGATCCGCTGCTTTTAGCCCCGGACGATGATCCTTTAAATCGTCCAAGTTGGTGCCGTCGACAATGGTTTGAATGCCGAGTTCATCGGCTTTCGTGCGGCAGATCCGATACAGCTCGTCTTTGCAGAAGAAGCAGCGGTTAACCGGATTCTGGGCGAATGACGGATTAGACATCTCGTGTGAATCAAGAACAATATGACGGCAGTGTAAACTCTTGGCGAATTGCTTGGCCGCGTCGAGCTCGCCAGGCGGCACAGTGGGAGAAGTCGCAGTCAAAGCGATAGTCCGGTCGCCCAAAGCCATGTGCGCCGCCTTTAATAGAAACGTCGAATCAACGCCCGCGGAAAAAGCGACCAGCAAGCCGTCGTGCTCGGAAAGGAGACTGGTTAGCCGTTCGAATTTTGTGTCCATCGTTTGTCGCTGAAAAGATCGGTGCTCAAATAATGCTCGCCTTTGTCGGCAAAAATTGTGACGACGACATGGCCCTTGCCCAGACTCTTGGCTACTTTAAGTGCGGCGCAGCAGGCGGCGCCGGAAGAGATACCTACTAACAGCCCTTCCTCTGCAGCTAATCGCCGGGTATGCGCGGTCGCTTCTTCGTCGCTGACGGCGATCACTTCGTCGAGGACTTGGCGATTGAGCACTGCGGGAATGAAACCCGCGCCGATTCCTTGGATCTTATGATAGCCCGGCTCGCCACCGGAGATCACTGGGGATGCTGCGGGTTCGACGGCGCAGATGCGCACCCCTTTCATTTTCTCTTTGAGTATTTCTCCAACTCCGGTAATGGTGCCGCCGGTGCCCACTCCGGCGACGAATGCATCGATGCGTTTGAATTGCTTAAGCAGCTCGACAGCAGTGGTCTTGCGGTGCATTTCCGGGTTCGCCGGATTATTGAACTGTTGCGGCATGAAGTAGTCGCTATTTTCCTGGATCAGTTCTTCAGCTTTGTGAATCGCACCGCCCATGCCTTTGGTATCGGGCGTTAGAATGAGCCGCGCCCCATAGGCGCCCAACAGACTGCGCCGCTCCTCGCTCATGGTATCGGGCATGGTCAGGATTAGCCGATAGCCTTTGACCGCCGCGATCAACGCCAGGCCAATGCCGGTATTGCCACTTGTGGGTTCGACGATGGTCGCACCCGATTTGAGTTTTCCCTGACGCTCGGCGGTTTCAATCATATTGAGGCAAATGCGGTCTTTGACCGAACCGCCCGGGTTAAAGGACTCCATTTTAGCCCAAACTTCCGCGTCGTTTATTCCGGGGAGAGCTCTAAGCTTAACCACGGGAGTGGAGCCAATGAGATCCAGAACGGATCGGGCGCCGTTCAAGTTTGCCACAATGCTACCTGTCTTTCGTGATAGGCGTGAAGTTCGAATTGATGATGGCCAAATGCTATATTTTCGAACTGTCAATGTCAATGAAACAACTCGATCGTCACTCGTCAAACGCGGTTCGTTCGAGAAGTTGCGTGCTCTTTCCCGGCGCGCTCGGCGATTTCATTTGCCTTTTACCGGCACTCCAAACGTTGGCGCGAGATAGCGAAGTCGATCTGTTCGCGCGCAGCGAATTCGCGGACATCGTCGCAAGCGAAGTGACCGTTCACTCGCTCGAATCTCATGAGGTCAGCCGGCTATTTACCGCCAATATTGCAGAAGACCAACCGTCGCAAAATTTTTTTGGCGCGTATGCCGCGGTCTATTCGTGGTTGGGCAGCCGGCAGAGCGATTTCGTTCAGCGTCTTAGGGCGCTCTCTGGCGGCAGGGCGCAGATATTTCCGTTTCAACCGGATGACAGCGAAACCCATCACATGGACTATTATCTCGGCTGTCTGCGCCGCCATAGCGCCGTTTCGCGTCAACCACAAGTTGCATTGCGCCCCGAGGGAATTGCTTGGTGCGCTCATTTCTGGTCGGCGCGCGAGCTTCACCACCGACCGGTTTTGGTGATAGCGCCAGGAAGCGGCGCACGCGAAAAGAATTGGCCGGAGGAATTCTTTCTTGCTGTCGTCGAATGGTGGCGCCAAACCGTCAATGGCGCGGTGGTTCTGCTCACCGGACCGGTGGAAGAAGAAAGGGGCGGAACAGACCGGCTTCGACACAGGTGCATTGTTGCGAGCGATCTGACACTATCGCGGGCGGCAGCCCTGCTTGCCCGCTGCGATGTTTATCTGGGTAATGATAGTGGCATAACGCATCTCGCCGCCGTCGCGGGAGTTCGGACAGTCGCTTTATTCGGTCCTTCGAATGCGCGACAGTGGGCTCCGCGCGGCAGGAGGGTGACAATTGTGAGTCGAAATATCGAGTGTTCTCCGTGCCAAATCCCGATGATGAAAAGCTGTCCGCATCACGCCTGTCTGAGCGAGCTCCATCCAAAAGATGTCATTGGCGTAATGGCAGCCTTGCCGGAGGTAGTTACCTTGACAAGGATGGGGGCAGGGATTAAGGTTTAAGTCAAAAATGTTGTTTAATTTTGCGTAAAAAGCTTGGTCTTAATTAAACCGATACTTCGCGTATTGTGGCCGGGTTGGCATAAGCAAGGATATCTTAAAGTGGAGCGTCGCCTGGGAATGCGCTGGCCATCGTTGCCAGCGGGATTTCCGGGCTTTTTTCTTCTCCAGCGGGAGTTTCAATATGGCTGACGAAGAAGGGAAGCAAGAGGGAAAAGGTTTTACCGTTCAGGACCGCAGGCGTTTTTCACCGGATACGGGGGAAGCGCGCAAAGATGCGCCCGAGGAAAGCGACCGACCAACACGGAGCACGCCGCAATCCGAGGCGATCGTCGGCGGCGCGGAAGAAGCTCCGCGGGAGCCGGCAGCGGACATTAACTTTTCGACTTTCGTGATCAGTCTCAGCACACAGGCGCTGATGCACTTGGGCGAGATCGCTAATCCGCTCAGCGGAAAAGTTGAAACGGATGTGCCGGTGGCGAAACAGATGATCGATATTATCGGCATGCTTAAAGACAAAACGCGCGGCAACCTCAATGCCAGCGAAGACCGACTAATGCAAGATATTCTCTTTGATCTACGCATGAAATATGTTGAAGCGGTGAAGAAGCGATAGGAGACGTCGATGGGCTTGAAGAGCATCTGGGGCGGTAACGTGAGCTTCAAGGGGGTAATCCTGGTTGCCCTAGTGTCGCTCGTGGTCGGACTCGGCATCAGCGGCAGTTTGGATTGGTTATCGCCGAGCCGGGCGGTGAATTTCTTGGGTGACGCCGGCAACAGTGACACTCAAATCCAAGGCGGTTTGCCGGATTTCGTGAATCTGGCGAAAAAGATTAGGCCTATCGTTGTCAATATTTCGACCACCCAGGTGAGTGAAGGGCGTGGCTCGCAGGAGTTTGGCAGCCCGTTCGGTGAAGAAGATCCGTTCAACGATTTTTGGCGACGTTTTTTCGGCGGCCCGATTCCCCGTGGCCCGCAGCGCCAACGTAGTCTTGGCTCCGGATTTATCATCGACGGCGATGGATCGATTTTGACCAACAACCACGTGGTCGAGAATGCTTCGAAAATCGTTGTGAAGCTGTCCGATGACCAAGAATATGAAGCCAAAGTGATCGGTCGGGATCAGAAAACCGACATCGCCGTGATCAAGATCAACGTCAAGACAAAACTCGCAACCGCGAGTCTCGGCGACTCGGACAAGCTCGAGGTCGGCGAATGGGTTGTCGCGATCGGCAATCCCTTTGGGCTCGATAGCACGGTGACCTCCGGCATCGTTAGCGCGAAGGGCCGGCACATCGGCCAGGGGCCCTACGACAACTTCATTCAAACCGATGCCTCGATCAATCCCGGCAATTCCGGTGGGCCGCTGATCAACTTGCGTGGCGAAGTGGTCGGTATCAACACCGCGATTTTCAGTCGCACCGGCGGCAATATGGGCATTGGATTCGCGATTCCAATCAATTTGGTAAAGGAACTGCTGCCGCAGCTACGCGGTAAGGGCAAGGTCACGCGCGGCTATCTCGGAGTGCTGATTCAAAAGGTGACGCCGGAGATTGCCGAAAGCTTGGGCCTGGACAAGAGCGCTGGCGCGTTGGTCGCCAACGTGTCCAAAGACGGACCGGCGGAAAAAGCGGGCGTAAAAGTCGGCGACGTCATCATTGAATTCGACGGCAAAGAAGTCACGGACTCGGGTGACTTGCCGATTATTGTCGCGCGAACAGCGGTCGAGAAAAAAGTCCGGATGAAAGTACTGCGCGATAAGAAAGAAGTGACGCTCAACGTCGCGGTGGGCGAGCTCAAGGACGAAGAGGTCGTGGCGACCGCGCCGGAGAAGGGCGAATTGGGTCTCACCGTCCAGAGGCTCACACCGCAGATGGCGGAGAGCCTTGGGTTGGAGCGAGCCGAGGGCATTGTCGTTACCGCTGTGGAGCCCGGCAGCGTGTCGGACGACGCCGGCATACGGCGCGGCGACGTCATTCTGGAGGTCGATCGTAAGCTGGTACGAAATGTCGAAGAATATCGAAAGGCCGTCGCCGGGGTTCGTAAAGGACGCGGCGTGCTTTTCTTGGTGCGCCGTGGTGACAGCACGCTGTTCCTTGCGCTCAAGCCGCAGCGCTGATGATTCGCGCGATTATTCGCCGCCATCCCAAAACGAGGTTCGGGGCTTGGCACCCGCCTCGTTTTGTTGCTTTTACGCCGGTTGTGCGCGAAAATTAATGCTCAATCTGAGGCCTTCAGTTTGTTAAAGTCCAAACTGCGAATTTTTAGCATTTCACTGGTTACGCTTCTCGTTATAACTTCCAGCGGCCTGGTTTTTGGGGCGTGGTATCTAAAACAGCTGGAGGATACCGTCACAAAAAGATTTGAGGGAACGAAGTGGATTTTCCCATCGAAAATTTACTCCGACAGTTATCTCCTCTACGTCGGCATCAGTCTCCGCCTCGACGATCTCGCCGAAAAACTTCGCCGGCTTGGATATTTTGAGAGCCAGGGAGCACCCAGGGCGAGGGGCGAATATCGGATCTCGCGGTCAGATGGATCCGTCGATATCTATCTCCACGATTTCGAATATCCGACCGAACAGCTCAAGGGCATGCCGGTCCGAATCGTCCTCCAGGGGACGACAGTCGCGCGGATAGAAAACTTGGCGACCGGCCAAGAGATGTTTCATCTCGAGCTCGAGCCCGAGCTCGTGACCGGTCTTTACGAACGGATCTGGCAGGAGCGGACGGTGGTCAAATTGGCCGATGTGCCGCCGCTGGTCACTAAAGCCATCTTAGCCATCGAAGACGAACGATTCTTCAGCCATCATGGCATCGATCCGATCGGCATCATGCGGGCGATGTGGGTCAACCTTCGCAATATGAGCTTTCAGCAGGGCGGCAGCACGCTGACGCAACAACTGATGAAAAATTTTTTCTTGACCGATGAGCGGACCATGAGCCGCAAGATTCCCGAAGCACTTATGGCGCTGATCGCCGAGCGAAAATACTCAAAAGAGACGATTCTCGAAAATTACCTCAATGAGATTTATCTCGGCCAAAAAGGCTCCCAGGGCATTTTTGGCGTGTGGGAGGCCGCCCAGTTCTATTTTGCCAAACCGCTTTCCGACTTGACGGTAGGCGAGACGGCGCTCTTAGCCGGATTGGTCCGCGCGCCGAATCGATTATCTCCCTACCGGAGCGCCGAGCTTGCGACGAAGCGGCGTAACGTCGTGTTGGCCAAGTTGCTCGACGACCGGATCATCACGCGCAAGCAATACGACGCGGCGCTGCGCGAAAAACTTCCCCAGCGGGCGCTGGTAAAAGTCACCAACGACGCGCCATTCTATGTCGATTATCTCAGGCGCGAACTCGACGAAAATTATTCCAGCGCGGTGCTCAACAAAGAAGGACTGCGGATTTTTAGCGGTCTCGACCTGCAACTCCAGAGAATCGCCGAACGCGCTCTGGTGGAGGGTTTGAAAAAGCTCGAGGCGGCACATCCGTCATTACGTCGCCATAGTACCGATGACGGTTTGGAGGGGGCTATCGTCGTCTTGCGACCGCAAACGGGTGAGATCAAAGCGATGGTCGGCGGACGAAACTACCAAAAATCACAATTCAACCGAGTCTTTCAAGCGAAGCGCCAACCGGGTTCGGTGTTCAAACCCTTCGTCTATCTCGCCGCGCTGATGTACGGCGGGCAGAGCGGAGTGCAATACACTCCCGACTCGGTTTTGAATGACAGCCCGTTTACCTGGAACTATGACGGTCAAAATTGGCAACCGACCAATTACAACAACGAGTACTTCGGCGCCGTGACGTTCCGCCGCGCTCTGGAAAACTCACTCAATTCGGCGACCAGCCGTCTTGCTCAAGACGTTGGCATCCGGCGCGTGCGCGAGATCGCGAACCGCTTGGGGATCCAGAGTTCTTTGCCTGCGGTACCGTCGCTGGCGTTGGGCTCGGCGGAAGTCACGCCTTTGGAAGTGGCCGTGGCTTTTTCTACTCTGGCCAATGGCGGTGTTCGCGCCCGGCCGCTGGCCGTCAGGAATGTAATGGACCAAAATACTCGACTGTTAGAGAAGCGCGATGTGCGGAACGAGCCGGTCATTAATCCACAGCTGGCCTACAGGATGAATGAGCTCCTCAAAGGCGTTCTCGATCGCGGCACCGGTGCTGCAGCGCGGCGATTTGGCTTCACCCGTCCCGCAGCAGGAAAAACCGGCACGACGAATGATTACAAAGACGCGTGGTTTGTCGGTTATACACCGGATTTGCTCGCGGTCGTTTGGGTTGGCTTCGACGGTCCACGTAAAATTGGTTTGTCGGGCGCCGAAGCAGCGCTGCCAATCTGGACCGATTTCATGAAAAGCGCTACGGCCAGTATGCCCGTCACGGATTTCATTGCGCCGGCGGTTGAAGGTGAAAGCGCACCGGCCGGAAAGTGTGGACCGTTCAGTCGTGAAGGAGAACCGCCGCCCGCTGAACCATGCCCGCCTGCCGTGCAATCCACCCGCTCTGCCGAATCGCTGTAAGAGTCCCGCTAATAACCAATGCTTTCGCTGCGCACAAAGAATTCTCTACTGGGCGCCACCGCTGGTTGGCTCGTTTTTCTTTACGGCTGTGCGCCGCAACGACCCTATCGTGCTCCCTTGCCGACGCCTGCTCTACCAACCCCGCAGAGCACAGCTCCGATACCGGCTCCGCCACCTCCGGAGCCACCCGACACGAGCCGGAGACCTGTCCCCCAGGAAGGAAAAATTCGTGAGCAGGATATCAGGACGAAGTCGCCGACGCCGCCCCCCGCCGGTAAAGAGACCAAGGAACCTTCGCGGCAAGCAGGCATAGGCGAAAGCCATACGACTCCGGAGGCTGTTTCACCGGCGTTGCCCGACGATAGCTCTCTCCTTGCCAAGATCACCCCTGGCGTAACAGCGCAACGGGCCGCCTCGTTGCGTCTCACCGACGAAGGTCGAAAACTTCTCGATGCCGGCGATGCCGCCAAAGCCCTGCCACGCTTGGAAAGAACGATTGCCATTGATTCCACTAACCCGTACGGATATTTTTACTTGGCAAAAGCGCAAAACCGTTTAGGGCGCTATAAGGAATCACTCAATTTTCTCGACGTCGCCGAGTCTCGACTGAGCGGCGAGCCTTTCTGGCTGGCCGAGGTTCATGCGCTACGCGGCGATAACTATCGCGCACTCGGACAGCCGCAAAGGGCAGAGACCAGTTACGTGCAATCCCTGCGTTTGAATTCCGGCAATCGCACCGCTGCTGACGCGCTCTTGCGCTTGCAGGCGGATGCGCAGTCCCCGACGAAGTAAGTCGATCCGTCAATGGTTGTCCTCGGGGTGGAAACTTCTTGTGACGACACCGCCGCGGCGGTGTTAAAAGACGGACGCACGATCCTGGCGAATGTCGTCTCGTCGCAGGATCAAATCCACGGACCCTATGGCGGTGTCGTACCGGAATTGGCATCGCGACAACATATCCGGAATATCTTGCCGATCGTCGATGACGCGCTGCAAAAAGCCGGAATGACGCTCAAGGAAATTGACGGCATCGCGGTGACCTACGGGCCGGGTCTGGTCGGGTCATTGCTCGTGGGTCTTTCGCTGGTCAAGGGCATGTCGTTTCACTCGGGTATTCCCTACGTCGGCGTCAATCATCTCGAAGCGCATCTTTTGGCGATTCATCTCGAGCGCGAAGTCCCATTTCCCTACATCGCGCTGCTCGCCTCAGGCGGACACACGCTGCTTTATTGCGTGAAAGAAATCGGCGACTACCTACATCTCGGCGGTACCCGCGACGACGCGGCGGGGGAGGCCTATGATAAGGTCGCCAAGATGATGGGACTGGGATATCCCGGCGGCAGGGTGATCGATAATCTGGCGAGGAACGGCGACCGGACAGCGATTCATTTCCCTCGCGCTCGTTTTCGCAAAGACAGCTACGCATTCAGTTTCAGCGGTATCAAAACGGCGGTATGGCACTATCTTAAATCGCGCGGGAAGGAACAGTGGGAAGCTGAAATTGCCGACATCGCCGCGAGTTTCCAGGAAGCGGTCGTCGACATGCTCGTCAATCCGACGATCAAGGCGGCGATCGCGACTGGGGTATCGCGGATCGTTCTATCCGGCGGCGTGGCTGCCAATAGCCGACTGCGCGAGAAAATCACGCAGCAGGGCGACGCGGAAGGGCTCGACGTTTTCTTTCCCGCGCCGAAATTTTGCACGGACAACGGCGCCATGATCGCTCTGGCCGGTTATCATTGGCTCAAGCGCGGCCGGCGCGACGATTTTCGCCTCAACGCCGACGCCGATCTGACGCTTTAAAATAGTTCAACTTTTCAAGGTTCAATAGCCCAAGGGCTCGCTGTGACCCTTTATGATGAAGTTCGCGCCGCGCTGCGCGAAGCCGATTTCAGACCGAGGAAGAGTCTCGGCCAGAATTTTCTCATTCATGAGCGAGTGATCGACTCGATTTTGCGTTTGCTTGATCTCGATGCAAACGCAGAGGTTGTCGAGATCGGCCCCGGTCTGGGCTTCCTGACACGGCGATTGCTGGATCGCGCTAGCACAGTGTGGGCGGTTGAAGTCGATCCGATTTTGGTGGAACGTTTGCGCCGGAGCGACATTGCGACTCATGCCAATTTTCGACTCATTCACGGCGACATTCTAGAGATTCCCTTGCCGGAGTTATTGCCTCAGACCAGAATCAGACTGGTCGGCAATCTGCCTTACAGCATTTCAACGCCGGTGTTGTTTCGCATCCTGGAGTGGTACAAACATTTTTCACGGATGGTCTTGATGGTACAAAAGGAGGTGGCCGACCGGATCGCAGGCAAACCGGGAACAAAAGATTACGGTACGCTCTCCGTGTGGTGCCAAATTCATGGACAGATCACGGATAAAGTCAGCGTCTCGCCGGAGGCCTTTTTTCCGCGCCCCAAAGTTCGCTCGACGGTTCTGAAGATCGAGCTGTTTCCCGAGCCTCTAGTCGCCCCAGAAGAGATTTCGTTGGTGCGCGCGCTGGTGCGCGCGGCTTTTGGCCAGAGGCGCAAGACTCTCAGCAATGCGCTGAGCGTTTGGTTGAAAAGTGGCAGAGGCGAAATCGAAAGTTTTCTTCACTCCCAAGATATCGATCCCCGACGTCGCGGTGAAACTCTGAGCGTGGGTGAATTCGTCAAGCTCGCCCGCGCGGCACGGAACCAGTCTGCGCTGATAAACGGGACCGATCACTGATCGTTGACCTCTATGCCCGAATTGCCCGAAGTCGAAACTGTTTGCCGCACGCTGCAGCCCCATCTCTTGGGAAGAACCATACGCGGCGTCGAAGTGTTGGAGCCGCGCCTTCGATTGCCGGTGGACGAACGCGCCCTGATGGGACTGGCGGGAAAGCGAATCGAAGCGATCACGAGAATCGCGAAATATATTTTGCTTAGTTTAGCCGGCGAAGCGGCATGGATTTTTCACCTTGGCATGTCGGGAAAACTGATTTGCGTTGCAAAAAATTTGGAGCGGAGAAAACACGATCATATCATTGTTGATTTAGATGACGGCAATGAGCTCCGTTATCACGACCCGCGCCGATTTGGATTGTCATTGGTCGCGCGAAAAACTGATTTACCATGGTTGCCTCAACTGTGCCATCTAGGCATCGATCCTTTTGATCGCGATTTGACCGGCCAATACCTGTTCCGTTTCACCCGCGCTTCCGAACGGCGTATTCGGGATCTTTTACTCGATCAGCAGATCATCGCCGGTCTTGGCAACATTTACGCCAATGAAATCCTCTCGTCTGCGGGGATAAAGCCGACGACGCGCGCACATCGATTGACGCGCAGGCAAGTGGAGGTGATTGCTGATTCGATTCCTCGGTTGCTCCATGATGCCATTCGCTGGTGTGGCACGTCGTTTTCCGACTACCGAGACGCGGACGATAAATCTGGAGAATTTCAGAATCACCTGCGGGTTTATGACCGCGACGGAGAGCAGTGCCGGGTTTGTCCGAGCGTGATCAAGCGCGTGGCCACCGGCAACCGCAGCGCATTTTACTGCCCATCGTGCCAGAAATAGAACGATTCGTTCAAATCGTTCAAAAAGTTTCAAGCCGTTCAAATCGTTTGGAAATTCCTGTGGATTGGATGGTGATCTAACGAGTCTCGCATCATGGAAACACCGTCTCTTCCTAAACGTCGACTTCTTTCCCCGCTTCGCCACCGTGATTTTCGTCTTTTTTGGATAGGTCTGTTGCTTTCCAGCGTCGGCAGTCAGTTCACCCAAGTGGCGATGGCGTGGCAGATTTACGAGCTTACTAACTCGCCCCTGCAGATCGGCTTGATTGGCTTAGCTCGCGCGGTGCCGCAAATGTTCATTCTTTTGTTCGGCGGGCTGCTGGCCGACGCGATGAACCGGCGCAAGCTGATGATGATCACGCAAGGCAGCTTATTTTTCGTTTCGGGATCGCTCGCGCTGTTGACCTTGGCGGGCGATGTGACGCCTTTGAAACTCTACGCCGTCACGGTGTTCCTGGCGCTGTTTAGCTCGTTGGAAGTTCCGTCGCGCCAATCGATTGTAACGAATCTCGTACCGGCGGAAGACTTATCGCGTGCGTTGGCGATCTTCAGCAGCCAACGACAAATCGCCACGATTGGCGGGCCGTCGCTTGCGGGGCTTGTGTTGGCAATCGCAGGGCCCACTGCCTGTTATGCGGTGGACGCGATTTCGTGGCTTATCATGTTCGGATCACTGGCGCTGATTCGCACGCGGCTGCCGCAGCGCGGCGGCTGGCGCACCATCACGTTCGATTCGCTTCGCGTGGGTTTCCGTTTTGTCTGGGGACATGCCGTCATCTTTCCATTCTTGATGATGGACTTTGGCGCCAATATTTTCGGCACTGTGCGGTCGCTTTTTCCCATCTACGCGCGCGACATTCTCGCGGTCGGGCCGCAAGGTCTGGGTTTGCTCTATGCCGCCAGCGCCGTTGGTGCACTGCTCGGCGCGTTGGGATTGAGTTTGTGGGGACCGGTGCAGCACGCCGGGCGGTGGATTCTTGTCGGCGTGACGATTTACGGCCTTTGCCTATTGTTCTTCGCCAAGTCGCATTTCCTCTGGTTATCCGTTCTACTGCTCGTGGGCTCCGGTATCGGCGACACGATCAGCGCGGTTCTGCGCGCTACGATCAATCAGCTCAGCACGCCCGACGAGCTGCGCGGCCGCATGGCCTCGATCAATAGCATCTTCACCAACAGCGGTCCGCAGCTCGGTCAATTTCAACTTGGCGCCCTGGCAGCGTCGGTGGGCGCTGAATTCGCCGCAACGACCGGTGGACTCGTCATACTCTTGATTGTAGTGGTCTTGGTGGTGGGCTTTCCTCACGTAACAAAGTACCGGATCAGTCAGTCCGGACCGCGCCGTTGAAGAGCCGGTGAAATCGCAAACGCCTGTTGCCAACTTGCGGCTATGGAAACTCTGCCGGTACTCGAGTGGAAATGGCGTTAGGTGCCGGCCGTGCCGCCTGTCGTCCGATCCTGCTGCTTGATGACATTCATCGCCAAAGAAATCATGGAGCCCACATCGCTTAAGGTTGCCGGCAAGATCATGGTATTTCCCGCTTGCGCAAGTTTGCCAAACTGAGCCAGGTAATTATCGGCAACGCGTAGCTGGACCGCTTCAAATCCGCCGGGCTGTTCGATGGATTCGGCGACTTTTCGGATGCCGCTGGCCGTCGCTTCGGCAATGGCGAGGATCGCCGCGGCTTGGCCTTCGGCCTCATTGATTTGCTGTTGTTTCTTGCCTTCGGAGGCTTTGATCGCTTGTTGCTTCTCGCCTTCCGCATTGTTGATCGCCGCGTCTCTCTGGCCCTCCGAGGTTAGAATGAGGGCGCGCTTTTCCCGCTCGGCGCGCATCTGCTTCTCCATGGCAGCAAGAATATCCTGAGGCGGTGTGATGTTCTTGATTTCGTAGCGCATCACCTTGATGCCCCAAGGCTCCGAAGCCTTGTCCAATTCGCTCACGATCTGGGTGTTGATGTTAGTGCGTTCCTCGAACGTACGATCTAGTTCGATCTTGCCGAGTTCGCTGCGCAGCGTCGTTTGCGCGAGCTGCGTGATGCCGAAAATGTAGTCGCCGATGCCATAAGAAGCGCGCTCTGGATTTAGAACTTTTTGGTAGAGCACGCCGTCGACCGAGACCTGGACATTATCGCGCGTGATGCAAACCTGCGGCGGGATGTCGATTGCCTGTTCCTTTAGTGAATGTTTGTAACGAATCACATCGAGAAAAGGGACGAGGATATGAAAACCGGCGCCTAGGGTGCCGCTGTACTTACCCAAACGCTCGACGACGAAGGCGCTTTGCTGCGGTACCACGACGGCGGTTTTGGCAACGATGATGATGACGAGAAGAGCCAGAACGATGACAACGACAAATCCGCCCATACTTGTCTCCGTTTCAGTTTGATTCGGCGCGAACGAAAATCGTCAAACCTTCCACACGCTCGACTCTGCAGCGCTGGCCGCGGGCTAGAGGCTTATCGCCGATATTGCGCGTGTTCCACGACGTGCCGCGCATTTCTGCTTTACCTACGCTGTTCACCGAGATATCTTCAAGGGGCACGGCGAGCTCGCCGACCAGGCTGTCGACGCTTTCCGAGGGCCGTCCGCGCGTCAACTGCAGCAATTTTTCACGGAAGAGCCAAAGGCAAAGCACCGAGACGGCGGAGAATAGGATAAATTGAAACCACGCGGGACCGGCGGCTCTGAAGCCGACCAGGATGCCCACGATAACCGCGCCGATGCCGAAGAAAAGTATATAAAAACCGCCGGGAGTCGTAAGCTCCGCGAGGCAAAGTAGCAGACCCAGCAGGATCCAAATCCACCAGTCCATAGTTTTTCCCCGTTGTTGTGCCTGCAGAACGTAGCCGAGGCGGGACGCGAATTCAAGCTCCAGTTTTGCGGGGCGCAATCTTAGCTTATCGCGAGGGAAGAGTGCGGAATCTCTTTTCGAAGCCGAAAAGCTTGATGAACTCGCCGAAGACTTGATCGCTCAATTGTTGGAGCCGTTCGATATGGATCGGCGTTTCCAGATGGATCTGCTGGGGATCGATGGTGCCGCCGAGGGCAGTGATCTCCTTCCGGTTTTCGGCAACTCGAAGCCAGCGATGGATCATCGGTTCGTCCACCTCCAGGTGGAACTGGAAGCCGTACACGTTCGACCCATAGCGGAAGGCTTGATTGGCGCATAGGGAAGAGGAGGCGAGATGAAGCGTGCTTTTCGGAATGTCGAAGGTCTCGCCGTGCCACTGAAAAATTTTCTCGGTTTCCTTAAACGCCGTCAGCAGCGGATCGCCTAGCGCATGGTCCGTCGGAGTGACGTCGTACCAACCGATCTCTTTTTCGTGATTTGGGTAGACGCCGGCGCCGAGCGTCCTCGCGATCAATTGAGCGCCGAGGCAAACCCCCAACACAGGGAGATTTCTGCGCAGGGATTCTTCGATCACTTTCATCTCGGTAGTCAGATGCGGCAGCCGGTCCGCGTCGTTGACGCTCATCGGCCCGCCCAAAACTACCAACCCGTCGTAACCATCCAGGCTCGGTTGGGCGTCAGGATGCCGCGCGAAATTGACATAGCGGATGCGGAAGCCCGACCGCTTCAGTAACGGATTCAAAGTCCCCAGCAGTTCATGCGCAACATGCTGGAGCACGAGAAGTTTTTTCATCGTGGGAGCTAGTATGGAAACATCTAAGATAATTATAACGAGACGGTACGGGAATGCAAAATAACGGGCGCCATCCAAACTGATAGAGACTGTAGTGGCGGACGCCTTCGAGTGATATGAATTGAATCAAAAGTAGCGAGGATGTCATGAAGAACCGCGAGATCGAGGCTGCGTGGGATTATCACAACGGCACGAAACATTCGTACCAAAGCATTCGCGCGAATCAACATTATCTCGACTGGGAGAATCAGCCGCTTTCCTTTAAAATTTATCCGAAGCTGGAGCCCATTGCTTTACCTGAACATTTATCGTCGTCGGATGCGCCGGCGCTGCGGGCGATTTCGTCGTCCGGCGCCGAAGCGGATCACCCGATCGCTCCCACGCGGCAAACGCTGGCGGAAATTCTTTTTCTCGCTGCGGGTATCACCAAGCGTCGAAAATACCCGGGGGGAGAGATGCTCTTCCGCGCGGCGGCCTGTACGGGCGCGCTGTATCACATCGATCTTTATCTTGTGTGCGGCGACCTTGAGGATCTTGGGGCGGGGGTTTATCAATTCAGCCCGCAAGATTTCTCGCTGCGAAGGTTGCGGGCGGGAGATTATCGTTCATTCCTAGTGGGCGCCAGCGGCGAAGAACCCGCGGTCGTGAATGCGCCATGCGTGATCGTCAGCGCGTCAACATTCTGGCGTAACGCATGGAAATACCAGGCGCGCGCCTATCGGCACTGCTATTGGGATAACGGCACGATTCTCGCCAATCTCCTGGCTGCGGCGACTGCTCGCAAGATCCCGGCAAAGGTAGTCCTCGGCTTCGTCGATGCGACAGTGAACCAACTTTTGAGCTTGGATACCCAGCGTGAGGCACCTCTTTCTCTGATCGCGATGGGTGAGGCATCGTCACGGCGAACTGGCCTGTCTCCGCCGATGGACCCGCTGGTGTTTGAAACTGCGCCGCTGTCGAAGATGGAGGTCGATTACCCGGCGATGAGAGCGATGCATGAGGCTTCTTCACTGGAAAGCGAAGCGGAAGTAGTTGCTTGGCGCGAGGGCGCAGAAAAGGCGGAAGGCAAAAAGATAACGGATAGTGGCGGAAGCGAGGATCGACTATTCGCTCTCCAGCCGTTCGAAGATGCCGCGCTGCCGCGAGACACGATCGAGGAGGTTATCGTCCGGCGCGGATCGACCCGCGAGTTTTCCCGCGAATCGATTTCCTTAGCACAGCTCTCGACCATGGTCGACCGTGCCACACGCGGCATCCAGGCCGATTTTCTCAGTTCGCCGGAAGCATCGCTCAACGACCTTTATCTGATCGTCCACGCGGTGGAAGGGCTTTCGCCCGGCGCTTATGTTTTTCGCCGCCAGGAGCGTGCGCTCGAATTATTAAAAGCGGGCGACTTTAGCCGGGAAGCGGGCTATCTCGGCTTGGGACAAGAAATTCCCGCGGATTGCAGCGTCAACATTTATTTTTTAACGGATCTAAAGATCGCTCTGGAGCGTTTCGGCAATCGCGGTTACCGCGCCGCCCAACTCGAAGCCGCTATCATGGGCGGAAAACTTTATCTCGCTGCTTACGCCCAGCGTCTCGGCGCCTCCGGGCTGACATTCTTCGATGACGAAGTCAGCGAATTTTTCTCTCCACACGCTACAGGCAAAAGCGTGATGTTTCTGATCGCGTTGGGGAAGTCGGTAAAGCGGAAGACGCTGAACGTTGGGTGACGCGACAGTTCTCTGACTCCATTTTTTCCATAAGGTTGTTCACCACGCGCCACGAACACGATCACGTTCTTACATGACACGATCATTCGTAACTCATCGCGCCGCGAGGTTGCAGCACTCTGATTTCTGTCGGAACAGGCAGTGCGTCCTTGCTGATCGCAAGCGTGTCGCTCTTGAGAATCTGCGTTTTGAGGCCGGCGGTGAACTGCCGGATCAGATAGGGATTGTCGCGGTGATGCATCGGAATGGCAATCTTGGGCTTGAGCTGAGCGAGGACTTCACGGGCAAGGTCCGGCCCCATGGTGCGGCCGCCGCCGATGGGCGTGAGCGCCACATCCACCTTGCCGAATGCTTTAAGCTGTTGCTCATTCAACTTTTGGCTCAGATCGCCGAGGTGGGCGATGCATAATGTACCCAGATCGAAAACAAACGCCGAGCCGTGAATACCCTCGATGAATTCGGCGTTTTGATGAATCGGGACGTTGTAGATGAAGGTGTCTTTGACATTCGTGCTAATCGTGTTCCACTCCGCGCCATAGTTCTTGAGCCCGCGCAGGATCAGCGGATGGCCCAGGACGATTTGGACGGCATTGTGGTTAAACATTTCTTTGCCGACGGTGACCACGTCGCCGACAACGTTCGGATTCGGATACCAACCGGGCCCCAGCGGGTCGGTGACGATGCGCGTTCCTTTGCTGGTCGTGATGAGAAAAAAGTTGTGGCCGAAGTATTGAATCGTCGCATCGACATTCGCCGCATAGGCGAGCGAGCCAAAACTTCGCGCCACGTCCGGATCACGGCAGGAGGATTGGGCGGAAGAGGTAAATGTAAGCAGTGAACTGAAGAAAACCGCCGAACCAAGGATTAACCGTAGGGTTCTACTTAAACGAAAACGTTTCATGACGCTCACGAGCACGACAATGGTTTTTCTAACAACACCGCGCATCCACAAAAAGCAGGCTATTGGATTGAAATCGAAAAAACAATGAACCCGTTGCGGTCCAATAATGCTCGAGTCGCTCAGAGTCAAATAGTTCTCCGACCCCAATTCCTTTCCTCGGCTGAAGAGAAGGCGGGAGGGAGAACGGCTCATGAAAGGATCGAAAAGGGGTCGGGAGTCTTTTGACTTTCGCTTCGGGCGATCTCGGTCATTTCGAGTTATCGGCCCAGTCCTCGCTTCAGGTCCTCAAGAAGATCCTGTACGTGCTCAATTCCCACTGACAAACGGATCAGTCCATCATAAAGCCCCGCCCTCTTGCGCTCTTCTTTGGGGATCGAGGCGTGTGTCATAATTGCCGGCAACTCGACGAGCGACTCGACGCCGCCGAGACTCTCCGCGATCTTGAAGAGGCGCAGGCGCGCCAGAACACGGCAAGCCGTCCATTTGGGAAGCGGCGATATCATGGCCTGGGTGGTTTGGCAGTCCGGGATAGTAGACCCGGCGTACGCGCCGATGGTCCTGCAAGAACTGCGCGATCTCGATCGCGTTCTTTTCGTGCTCCCGCATGCGCAACGCTAGTGTCTTCATCCCTCGGAGTGTGAGAAAGCAATCGAAGGGAGAAGGCGTCGCGCCCGCCGCATTTTGCATGAACTTGAGCCGCTTATAGAGTGAGGGTTCATTGAGGCAGATGGCTCCGCCGACGACGTCCGCGTGTCCCGCCAGGTATTTTGTTGTCGAGTGAAGGACGAGATCGGCGCCAAGCTCAAGGGGCCGCTGGAACAAGGGGGAGGCGAAGGTATTGTCTACCAGCAAGAGAGCCCCGTGGTGATGGGCGATTTTCGCCGCGGCACGGATGTCCGTGATCCTAAGAAGCGGGTTTGTCGGCGACTCGATCCAGACAAGCCGGGTGCGCCGAGTTATGGCGCGCTCGATCTCTCCGACGCTGGAGGTTTCAACGAAAGAAAATGTGAGTCCGAAGTTTTGCAACACGGAGCTGAAAAGCCGGTAGGTGCCGCCGTAGACGTCGCGCGAGGAGACGACATGATCCCCCTTTTTGAACAGGAGCATCGCAGTGGTCGCCGCGCCCATACCGGAGGAGAAGGCGAGGCAGTATTTGGCCGCCTCCAAGCTCGCGAGCGCTGTCTGGAGCGCCGTGCGCGTCGGATTGTCGGTCCTCGAGTAGTCGTACCCTTTATGGATGCCGGGCGCGATCTGCGCGAAAGTGCTCGTCTGATAGATCGGAACAGTGATCGCCCCTGTCGCCGATTCCGGTTCTTGTCCGACATGGATGGCACGCGTGGCAAATTGCGTGAAATGCCCGCCACCCTTCTTTCGTGCCATCAGGG